>Ga0055451_10000589_pt1 | contig 14634 bp, 12 predicted proteins | sample China_Galinas_PW_3_FD_57745 | JGI IMG/M metagenome (GOLD analysis project Ga0055451, IMG submission 57745) | Wetland microbial communities from San Francisco Bay, California, USA, that impact long-term carbon sequestration - China_Galinas_PWB_D2 | ecosystem: Environmental > Aquatic > Marine >... | reverse complement strand
GGATAGAGCACCAGCCTCCGAAGCTGGGGGTCGCGCGTTCGAATCGCGCCCGGGTCACCACTTCCGCCCATCTCGAATCAGAAGCGACCGCCGAAGACGGGCAGGGCGCTTCGAGAAGCGCGATTCCCCCGCGTATCCTCGCCGCGAATCGCGCCCGGGTCACCACAGAAGCCGTCGCAGGTCCCTGCGCCTCATCGAAGTCCGTCCCTTCCAGCGGTCTCCAGCCGATGTCGCTCGAAGAACCCCAGAATCGCCTCGTTCACCGCGGCCGCATTCTCCTCGTGCATGGCATGTGAGGCGCCCGCGATCTCGCCGCGCTCGACGTTCGGCAGGAGCTCTTCGAGGCGGTCGGTCAGGCGGAGCAGTACGGAGGGGCTGAGCGCTCCGGTCAGGAGCAGGACCGGCACGGCGACGCCGCGAACCTCGTCGTCGCCCAGGGGCGGGAACCCCGCGCCCAGCAGCTGGGCCCGCGCCGCGTTGAGGTTGTCGCGCATCTGTTGCTTGCGCGCCTCGGGTAGCCGCTCGAAGGGCTCCTTGCCGAGTACGCCGCGACCGAAGATCCGCATCGCTCCTTCGTCGTCGCCGCGCTCGAACGCCTTCTGGGCGGGGCCGATCGTTCCGGCGCCGAACTTCAGGATCGCGATCGCGGTCCGAGGCCGGGTCGCGAAGAGGCGCAGCAGCTCCGCCGGGCGCGGTGGCGTGCTCACGAAGAGCGACAGGACCGGAGGCTCCTCCAGCACCAGCGTGTGAACGAGGTCCGGATGCCGCACGGCGGTGAGCAGGGAGACGAAGGCGCCCCAGGAGTTTCCGACGACGTGCGCGGGCGCGGCGTCGATCGCCCGCAGGAAGGCGGCGAGGTCCTCGACGTGCGGAAGCATCGGGTCGTCTGCGCCCGGGGCGATGTCTTCGTTGGGCCGTGCGAAGCGGCGGCTGTAGGCGATGGCCCGGTGGGAGCGCCCGACGACGGGCAATTGCTGCTGCCACGCGCGCAGGTCGCTCGCGGTGCCGTGGACGAAGACGACCGGCTCCCCTTCACCCTGCTCGAGGTAGGCCAGGGTCGTCCCGTTGACGGTCGCCGTCTGGGTCGCTCCGAACGCCGTGGCCGGCATGCGGCAAGCTTCGCCTTCGTTCGCCGGTTCGACAACGGGCGGGTGCGTCGGGTCCGTCGCCGCGTGGCAGCTCGTCGCGCCTCGGAGCGGGAGGCGAGCGAGCCAGAGCCTCCGAATAGGGGCGTGAAATCAGCCGCTTGCGCGATGGTCGCGCAGCCTCGGAGGCCGCGTCTCCTCGCCGACTTCCGGATCCCCCCTCAGGCCGTCGCGGTCGGGAAGGGCGGTGGGAGGATCGCGACGCGGCTCGGCTCGCTGGCGCGGAGCGGGGACGCCGCGTCCAGCGCGATCAGGGCCGGTGCGGCATGGCGCCGCCGGTCGCGATCGAGGGCCCCGGAGACGAGGAAGGCCAGCTGCGGCGGCTCTCCGGGTACCGGCTCCCCGGCCTCCACGCCGACGAGCTCGCCGCTGCGGAACCAGCCGCGGCGCGCCTCGCGGTCGAGGTGGGCGTAGCCCCTCGCGGCCCGGAGATGGTTGTCGAAGACGCGTTCGCCGAAGCGGCGCCAGATCTCCTGGCGCAGGTGGGGCTGGGTGCGCATCAGGTCCTCGAAGGCGGCGCGTTCGATCTCGCCCACCGTCACCGTGGTGACGGCCCGGGCGGTGGCCATCCGGGGAGATCCGGTGAGGAGCGCCATCTCGCCGAGGACGTCGCCGCCGCCCAGCACGTCGAGCACGGTCGGATCGCCGCCTCGCGCAACGTCCTCCGACACCACCGCGACCGCACCCCGGGCGATGATGAACAGGCTCTTGCCCCGGTCCCCCTGGCGGAAGAGGACCTCGTCCGGGACGAACACCCGCTCCCGGGTCAGCGCGGCGAGGCGCCCGAGAGTCGCGTCGTCGAGACCGGCGAAGAGAGGCGTCGAGCGGCACAGCTCGCTCGTCTCCGGGAGCGCCATCTCGTCGCGGGTCCAGCGCAGCGCCTTCATGCGCTCCTCGACGCTCTCGAGGGCGTGCGCCGCGCTCTCCGGGTCGATCGCGCCGATCTCCGCGAGCTGGCGAAAGTCGTCGCGCTCCAGGTTGAGCTGGATCCGCTGGGCGAGCCGCGTCTCGATCACGTGGGTGACCTCGGGCAGGTTCGCCCGCAGATCCTCGAGGCGTTCGACGCTCGCGTGGAGGAGCTCTCGATACGCGGCGAGGATCTCTTCGCGCACGTCGGAGTCCATCTCGTCGCGGTTGCGGAGCTCCGCGATCACGTGCTCGGCCACGATCTGCTCCCCGCGACAGATCTCGTAGCGAAGCGAGAGCATCTCGAGCTGCAGCCGCTCGAGCCAGCGGCCGCGGAGCCCCGCCCAGCGCGCTCCCCGCGCCCTCCATCCGACGCGTTCGGGGCGCCGACCGGCGAGGGGCTTCTCGTCGCCCCGGGCGATCCGATCGAGCTTCCGGTCCACCTCGTGGTCGAGGATCTCGGTCGCGGTCGCGCCGAGGGTGCCTCCGGCGAAGGCGGTCCAGATCGCTTCCCGCTCGATCGAGAGCGCCTGCCTCCAGTACCCGAGGTTTCGGTCCCGGGCGCCGGCCGATGCGAGCTCCCGCAGGGTCTCGGCGATCCGATCGCGCACCGAGCCCTGGCGCTCGGCGAGATGCGCGCGTACCTCGGACCAGTCCACCGTCCGCAGGTCTCGAGATTCCGCGAGCGCGTCGATCCGTTCGGCCACCCGCCCGAGCACCGCCGCGTGGGACATCGAGTCGGCCAGGCGGTCGCTCGCCGGGGGACGGTCGAAGCGGAGCTTTCGGAGCAGCCACGGCATGCTCGAGCCGTTGATCACGATGCTGAGCAGCACCACCCCCGCCGTCAGCAGCAGCACCTGGCGTCCGAGCTCCGGGGGAATCTGCGGGTGTCGGCTGATCACGAGGGCGAGGGCCAGCGACACCGCGCCGCGGAGCCCCGCCCACGCCATGACGAGGGTCTCGCCCCGGTCCATCGGGTCCGCCACCCGGTTCATGGCCGGACGCAAGAGGAAGGTGAGCAGCGTGCGGATCGCCATCACGCCCGCGTAGGCGACGCCGATCAGCGCGAAGTCGCCGGGCCGGGCGTGCTTCAGCTGCGTCGCGATGACCACGCCGACGAGGAAGAAGATCAGGGTGTTCGCGAGGTAGGAGAGCATCTCCCAGAAGCGGTGCAGGAAGTGAACCACCTCCGGGCTGATCTGGAGGCGGCCGCGGCCGCTCATCCAGAGGCCGGCGGTGACCACGGCGATCACTCCGGAGACGTGGAAGAGCGCCTCGGCTACGAGCATCGTCGCGTAGGCGAGAACGAGGGTGAGGGTGATCTCGATCAGCGGCGCGTTGAAGGTCCGGGACATCCAGTGGGTCACGCCGGCTGCGAGGACCCAGCCGACGGCGAGCCCGCCGAGGGTGACGCGCACGAAGTGCCAGAGGGTGTCGCCGGCCGCGAATGAGACGGTGCCGGTCACGACTCCGATGATCACCGAGAACATCACGATCGCGGTGCCGTCGTTCAGCAACGACTCGCCCTCGATCAGCAGCCGAAGCCGCTTGGGCGCTCCCAGCTCCCGGAGCAGCGCCACGACGGCCACCGGATCGGTCGCGCTGATCAGCGCTCCGAAGGCGAGCCCTTCGAGCCAGCCCCATCGCCAGGAGAGGGAGGTGATCCCGACGGCGAGGGCGCCGATCGCCGCGGTGCTGAGCAGCATGGCGGGGCCCGCCAGCAGGAGCACGGCTCCCAGGTTCTGGCGAAAGGCGTGGACCTCGAGCGCGAATGCGGACTCGAAGACCAGCAGCGGAAGGAAGATGAAGACGATGAGGTCCGGGGAGATCCCGCCCCCTTCGGACACCGCTGCGAGCACGCCGCTCGGGTCGGCGCCCCCCGGAAGGAGCTCGAGGATCAGGCCGACGGCCAGACCGACGAGCAGCATGGTGATCGTGTACGGAACGTGCGCCCGGCCCGCGACCATCCGCATCGCCGCCCCGACGGCCAGGGTGAAGCAGAGGATGATCGCGATCGTGATCTCGGGTCCCGAGTGCATTGGCGGGCTCGCTGTGTTGCGGCCGATTCGCGCGCGGGCGCGCGATGCGCGGTCGCTACTTCGCCTCGGGGATCAGCTCGAAGCGAACGGGGAGCGGGGCGTCGTCGGGCTCCTCCTGGTACGCGCCGAGGCGCCCGGCCCGGGGCAGGAGCAGCTCCTCGCGGTGGACCCGGACGCGCGCCTCGCGCTCGGGCTCGACGACGGTCCCGTTGGTGCTCCGATCGCAGAGCACCCACTTCTCACCCCGCTGCTCGATGCGCGCGTGGAAGCGCGAGACCTCGTTGCCCTCGAGCACGATGTCGTTGGCCGGGGCCCGGCCGAGGGTGATCGAGGACTTGCGGTGGTCCCCGCGCACCTCGGCGCTCTCCGATCTCAGCACCAGCTCCGGCCCGAGGGTGGTCGGAGCCGCGGTGACCACCGATGTGAGCCCCACCTCCTGCCAGACGACCTCGAAGACCTCGATGGGCTCGCGCTTGCCCTTGACGGCGCGGTGGTCGATCCAACGGGTCTGCTCCCGGGTCTCCGGCAACAAGGCGTCGACCGTCGCGCCGGTGGTGAGGATCTGCCCGGCCCGGGCAAGACCGACCATGCGCGCGGCCAGGTTCACGGCGTCGCCGAAGACGTCCCCGTGGTCGGGCAGGACGGGACCCCAGTGCAGCCCTACGTGCAGGGTGAGGTGCTGCGGTCCCTGGGGCTCGGCGACGGATCGCTGCATCGCGCAGGCGGCTTCGACGGCCAGGTCGGGGCTCGGGAAGGTGCACATCACCTCGTCGCCGATGTGCTTGACCAGGGTTCCCGTGTGCTCGCCCACGATCGCCTCGAGCTGGCGCAGACAGGCGGTCGCCAGCTCGTGGGCGCGCTGGTCGCCGAGCTGCTCGTAGAGCCGCGTGCTCTCGCCGAGGTCCGCGAAGAGGACGGCCTGGTGCCGATGGATGGAGTCGATGCGATCGACCGCGTTCAAGAGGGCACCCTCTCCTCTGGATCGAGCGTCGTCCGAGCCGTCCGGATCAGCTCCCGATCCGGGCCGACTGGGGAATTGTGCCTCGGGTCGGTGGCCTTTCGCACCGGAACGCCTCCCCAGCTCGAGATGAGGGGAGACATTGCAGGAGCCGTGCCGGTCCTCTCCGGGGTCTGGGAATCCTCGAGACCCCGTCGGTTCGATCGCAGGCCAGCTCAGCTGGAGGGCGCTCCGGCCTCCGACGCCCGAGTCGCGCCGCCGCCACGACCCGTCCCCGGCTCAGGCGTTTCCCCACGGCGCCGTCAGCTCCTGGATCTCCTCCTGGAAGTACGCGTCCACCTGCTCCGGGCGCAGGTGGTCGATCGCGTAGCGGAGGTGGAGCTTCGTATCGACCATCAGCTCGAAGAGATCCCGATCGATGTGTCCGGCGTCGCACATCGCCTGGATGATCTCGAGGGTCTCCCCCAGGCTGCGTGCGGGCTTGTAGGGGCGGGTCTCGGAGGGGAGCGCTTCGAAGACATCCGCCAGACCGAGGATGCGCGCCTGCACCGAGAGCTGCCAGCCGTGCAGCCCGAGCGGGTAGCCCGCCCCGTCCATGCGCTCGTGGTGGGCGCCGGCGATGGCCGGGACGTTCTGCATGTCCTTCGGGAAGGGAAGCTCCTCCAGCAGGTTGATGGTCGTCACGACGTGCTGATTGATGACCTCCCGCTCGTCATCGTTCAGGGTCCCCCGCACGATCTTCAGGTTCGTGACCTCGTCCGGGTCGAGGGGCGAGCCATCTCGTTCGCCCTCCGGTTGCCACGGGTATCCCCGGGCGATCTGCTCCACGCGCCGCGCATCGGCCTCGTCCATGCGTTCGGATCCGACGTTGCACTCGCGCAGGAAGGCGAGGTCTTCGTCGAGGACGGCGAGGTCGTGGGCGAGGTCTGCATCGTTCTCGAGGAGCGACCGGGCCTCAGCCGGACCCAGGAGCCGCGACAGCGCGCGAATCTTCGCGTCCCGCTTCAACACCTCGAAGCGAGACGCCACCAGTTCGATCCGATCGAAGATCTTCTCGAGCTTCGTCGCCTTGTCCATGACGTGGACAGGGGTCACCACCTTGCCGCAGTCGTGGAGGAGCGCCGCCACGCGCAGCTCGTACTTCTCCTCCGGCGAGAGGTCGAAGTCCTTGAGGGGGCCCAGGGTGGTCGCGCAGGCCGCCTCCATCAGCAGGTCGGTGATGATCGGAACCCGGCGGCAATGGTCGCCCGTGTAGGGCGACTTCTCGTCGATGGCCTTCACCGTGAGCTCGATCAGTCCCTCGAAGAGCGACCGGAAGCTGTCGACCAGGAAGTTCTTCCGAATCGAGACGGCGGCCTGGGAGGCCAGCGACTCGGCGAGGGACGCGTTGGCGGGAGAGAAGGGATCGTCCCCGCATCGGATCAGCATCAGGACACCGTGGATCTCGCCCGTCTCCGACTGGATCGGAACCGCCAGATAGGCGCGCACGGGCGTCTCGAGGCATCGGTCGAGCTCCTCCCAATCGGCCCGGTCCTTCGGCGGGAGCTGCTGGACGTCGTCGATGCACACGGTCTGTCGGGCCTCGACGCAGCGCTGGGCCGCTCCGAGCGGAAGCGTGGTCCGCGCGGTGCCGTGTGCGTCGGAGGAGGGGAGGTCGATCCGCAGCTCCGCCTGCCGAAGCCCGCCATCCTCGCCGACCTGGAAGAGCGCACCGCCGTCGGCGCCGGTCACCTGCATCGACCCCTTCACGATCATGCCGAGCAGGCGGGACTCCTCGGATTCCGCCGAGAGGGACGCGCCGATCTCGTTGACCGTGGACAGCACGTCGACGTGGCGTCCGATCACCTCGGCCATCTCGTTGAAGGTCGCCGCGAGCTCACCGAACTCGTCCCGCCCCGCGATGTGGACCCGCGCCGACAGGTCGCCACCGGCGATCTTCCGTGCGCCCGCCGCGAGGGCCGCGATCGGGATCAGGCTGCGGCGCACCTGCGCGAAGCTCAGGCCGAAGGCCCCGCAGAGGGTGACGGCCACCACCCAGGGAAAGAGCGCCTCGAACTCGTGGAGCGGACGGTGGATGGTTCGCAGCGGGCGCGCCATCGAGATGTTCCAGGAGGCGGCGCCGAAGGTCCCTTCGAGGAAGATCGGCCATCTCGCATTCAGCCACGGCTCCCCGTCGATCGGGACGGTCTGCACCAGGACCGCCGCGTCCATCCGGCGAGCGGTCGATTCGCCGGGTCCGAGGGGCTTCTCCGTCGACCAGTACAACGGAACGCCCTTCGGGTCGGTCACCCAGTAGCGGTCCGTCTCCTCGCGGCGGGTCGGGGTGAAGACGTAGGCCGGGTCCAGGGTCGCGCGCCATGCCCCCGGGCCCCCGGGCCGGGCGCCGTCGCGCCGCAACATCCGCAGCGAGGGCTCGGGCCCTCCGGACTCGAGCACGAGCAGCGTGTTGCCGCGCGCCAGGTGCGCGCGCTCGCGGGGCGAGAGCTGCGCCAGCTGGGGGTCGTCGGGCGCCAGGGGCTGGAGGCTCGAGACCGCGTCGGTCGCCGTGGCGCGCTCGGCGCCCAGGTCCTGGCGTCGATCGAAGGCGGCGATTCGCAGGCGCAGCGCCTCGTCGGCCAGCAGGAGGCGTTCGATGACGGCCATGCCCGCCTCCTTGGTCTCGCGCCGGAGGAGCATGGCCGCGTCGTCCTCGAGCTGCTTGCGCACGGCGCCGTACGCGACCCAGGCGAAGGTGGCGACCGGCATCAGCGCGCAGACCGCGACGACCGCGAACATGCGTCGGGCCACGCGGCTCTCGAGAAAATGGCGGTCGAAGCGGGCTCCGTCGGACGTCATGCTCGATTCAGAAGCGCTCGGCGACGCCGATGAAGGCTCCGTTGGCCGCGCGGATCACGTCGTCCCGGCTGACGGGGGCCTGCAACGAGGGCAGCGATCTGCCGTCGGGTCCCATGCTGTAGAGGTCGAAGTCGGAGTTGATGGGGACGAGGAAGCGGTCCTTGCGCGCCTGGGCGACGGAGGAGCCACCGCCGCCCCCACCGTCCGGAGAAGCCGCCACGTCCGGAAGACTGTCGCCGGTCGAGGTCATCCCGGAAGGAAGGTTCCCTTCGATCCTCAGGTACTGGTAGGGGTTGCCCCAGGGATCGAGGCTCCCGGCGTGCCCGATCTCGGCGAGGCTGTCGGGCAGCTCCGAGTCCTCGTCGATCGCGAGCCCGCTGAGGACCGTCGCCAGGGAGTTGATCTCCGAGATGGCCCGGGCGACCCGGGCCTTCTCGACGTATTGGAAGTAGTTCGTGCTGCCGAGACCCGCGAGCACGCCGACCAGCGCGACCACGATCATCAGCTCGATGATCGTGAATGCAGCCCGAGAGGCGTTGTCGACGCCCGAGCGCATCAGATCACGCGCGGCGCGGGAGGCGGCTGCGGAGGGATTCCAATGCGTCGCGCGAATCGGAGACCGCCTCGGTTGCCCGGGGCTCCTGGACCCACTGCGAGAGCTCGTGCAGCGCCTTCTCGATTCGAATCAGATCCTGTTCGTCGGCCTCGGCTCGCGCAAGGATCGCGCAGAGCGCCGTGTTGAGGGCCTCGGCCTCGGGGTGAAGGTAGTCGGCGCGTCGCAGGGAGCGAATCTCGCGGATCTCGCCCCGCTCCAGACCCCGGAAGCTCTCCAGGAAGCGGACCAGGGGCTGCGACATCTTTCGAAACATCAGCATGCCGCTCACCACCGAGGCGGCGACCATCACGGCGACCACCGGCCAGTAGCTCGAATGGAGATAGATGATGTAGTCGGCGATGCCCCCGATCGCGACGCGGTCGTCGCCGGCCCGATCGAGCAGGGTGAACAGCGGCGCGAACATCGCGGCCGCGATCACGATGGCAAACCCGACGATCGCGCAGGCCGCGGTGAGGAGCAGGTGGATCCGGAAGGTCGACAGGGATCGCTTCGAGGCGTTCATGAAGGAGCGTCCTTCTTCGTCAACCAATCCGCCTGGGCCTCGGGGACCCAGAGGGCGGGCTGTTGCCCGACCTTGAGATGCGGGCGTCTTCCGGGGGTGTGGAGCAGGTCGACGGAGAGGACGTCACCGCCGTTCATCAGGTACTCGATCGTGTAGAGCCTTCCGCCGCGGGCGTCGCTGGAGGTCACCTTCTGGATGGGGTGCATCACGGCGGAGTGCTCGCCGGTGCCGAAGAACAACAGGTCCGTGCGCAGCTCCAACGAGCGATCCTCATAGCCGGGCGCCGAGGTGCGCCAGACCCCGAGGAGCTCGTCGGGTAGGGTCTCTGACGGGGCTTGGCCGCATCCGGCCAGCAACGCGATCAACAGGAGTGAGGACAGCCGCATCGGGAACCCACGGTGGAGGGGGAGGGACGTGCGTAAACAGGGAATCGGCGCGGCGTGTCGGGCACTTGAGCGATCGACCTTCCGATCGCGTGCGCTGGCTCCGGTTCGCCGGCGCTGGATCGAATCCGAGGCGGGATCGATGCGTGAGTTTTCCCCTACACTTTGTCGAGCGATCGCCGCCGAAAGCGCTGGGGGGGTTCGCGGGTAGACTGCGTTGGGGGGCGGGTGACGTCGCCGCATCGCGAGAGGGGATCTCGGTTCCGGACAATGCACGCCGGGACGAACCCGTACGGGCCTGCCCCAGGCATCACACCGAAAGGACATCCGATGACGATCTCTCGAACGGTCTTGCTGGCCCTCGGTCTCTCCATTCTGCTCGTCGCCTTCGGCGCGGGCGCCAAGCCCGGTGAGAAGGGCCAGGGCGGATCCAAGGGCGGCAAGGGCGGCGGCGGAAAGGTCACCGTCTGCCACAAGGGCCAGACGCTTCAGGTGGCCGGCCCGGCCGTCGCAGCCCACCAGCGCCACGGCGACACCGTCGGGGCGTGCGGAGAGGCGGCTCCCACGTCGAGCCGGAAGGGCAAGGAGCGCGACGAGGACGAGGGGCGCGGGCGCCGGAGCGATCGCGCCAGCCAGGAGGAGGCGGCGGGGTCGGAGTCGGAGGCGAGCGAGGGGGCCGAGAGCGAATCGGTCGAGGCGTCGGAGCCGGGCGCGGCGGAAGAGAGCGGATCCCCCGAGGTCGCCGAGCCCACCACGCGTCGCACCGAGCGCACCAACCGGACCGAACGCACGGCGACCGAGGGCGATCGGCGGGAGCGCCGGGCCGCCCGCGAGCGAAGCGCCGGAGACACGAGCGGAGCCGCGGCGGGAAGCGAGGGCTCGGCGTCCGACTCGTCGGCTCCGGCCGCGGACTCGGGGTCGACACCCGCCGCCGAGGAGTCCCAGCCCGAAAGCCGCCGCGAGCGCCGGAGCGTCGGGGACGCGACGGACGAGCGCTCGGATGCCGGCGATGCGAGCCGTCCGACGTCGCGCCGCGAGCGGACCCGCACGGCCGAGGCCGAGCCGGGCTTCTTCGGCTCGATCCAGCGCTTCTTCACCGGCGGATCGGAAGAGAGCGCCGAGTAGGCGGACCGCAGGCCGCACGCCGGGTCCGAGTCCGCGACGCCCGAGGAGGAGAACCCATGTCCGAACCCTTCACGCTGATCGAAGGCGACGCGGTACACGAGCTCTCGGCAACGCTCAGCGGCGATTCGGTGCGGCTCGAGCCCGCGGCGTTGGAGGGGTCCCTCGGTTGGACGCTGAAGCCCGAGGGGCTGTGCCGGGGAGACGCGTGCGTGCCCGTTCGCGACCGCGCGGCCCTGCTGAAGGACGGCCTCGTCGACCTGGCGGGCCTGGCGGAGGCCCTGGGCCAGCCTCTGGCCCTCGACCTCGGCGAGCGCGCGGCGGCCCTCGGCACCCCGGCGGAGGTTCGCGCCGCCGCCCTCGACCGTGGCGAGGCGCCGGACTTCACCCTGCCCGATCTCGAGGGCCGCATGCACTCGCTCTCGGAGCATCGCGGCAAGAAGGTGCTGCTGATCGCCTACGCGTCCTGGTGAGGCTGCCGCGAGGACCTGCCGGTCTGGCAGGCGTTGTACGAGGAGCTGGGCGATCTGGGCTTCGTTCCGTTCACGGTGGCCCTCGACCGCTGTGCGGACGATCCGAGGCCGTTCATCGAAGGCGCGGGGGCGACGCACCCGAGCGTGATCGACAGCGATCACGTGGTGGCCGAGCTCTATCACATCGTGAACGTGCCCACGATCCTGTGGATCGACGAGCGGGGTCGGATCTGCCGGCCCCACGACGTCCAGTTCGGAACCGACACCTTCACGGCCTTCCACGGCAAGAGCTCGGCCCCCTATCTGGAGATGATCCGCGCCTGGGTGCGCAGCGGGGAGGGCGCGATGAGCGACGACGAGGTGCGGGCCCACCGGATCGCGCCGAGCGAGGCGTCCCAGCGCGCCCGCACCGAACGGGCCCTGGCCTGGCACCTCTCGAAGCGGGGCCTCGACGCGGCCGCGGCGCGGCACTTCGACCGGGCCGGCGAGCTCGCGCCGAAGGACTGGACGATCCGGCGGGGCTCGATGCCGATCCGCGGCGAGAATCCCTTCGGCCCGGAGTTCTTCAAGCTCGCCGAGGAGGGCGTGGCCGTCTACCCGATGGACGACGTCACCCCGACCCGGGAGTCGTAGGCGCGTCAGCGCGGGTTGCGGGCGAGGTCCTCGCCGACGTAGAGCAGGATCGACTCGATCAGCACCGTGCGCGGGAAGGGCGGCGCATCGACGACCAGGGGCCCGAGGGTGGGGTAGTCGGCGTCGGCCGGCACCGCGACGGCCCAGTGATCCGCGTTGGCGAAGCCGAGGAGCGTGCTCCCGGGGACGATCTGGTCGTAGGCGAGCAGCTGCCCGTCGGTGCGGGGGTCGATGCTCGAGGCCACGTCGTACCCCCCCAACAGGCCCCGGGACACGATCTCCCGATCGGTCGTGAACACGCCCAGGCTGTAGAAGCGGATGTGTTCGGGGAGCGGGTTCGAGGTCAGCCAGCTCATGCGCACCGGGCGCCGCAGGCTCTGGATTCCCATCTCGTCGCCGCGGTCGCAGCCCGGGAGCCCCGCCTGCACGACCTTCATGGTGAGTTCGGAGGTCTCGTCGGCGACCGGCGAGCCGTTCACCGCACCCGCGATCGTCACCACCGCATCGACGTCCGCGGCGAGCTCCGGGTAGCGGAGCAGGAACTCGAGGATGTCGGGGGCGCCCTTCGAGTATCCCGCCAGCACCAGGCGGCGGTTCGGATCGCGCACGAGGGAGGGCCAGGCGGCCGCGATGCGATCGGCGTTGTACCCGGTGCTTCCGAACGACGAGACCGGCACCCGCTGGATCGAGTACCCGCGCTCCTCGAGGGTGCGGAAGGCCGTGTTGTAGGACAGCAGCGCGCCTTCGAGGCAGCCGTTGAAGAGCCCGGGGACGAAGAAGAGCTGAACCGCCTCGGTCTGCGGGGGCGGCGGGGGCGGGGGCGGGGACGGCTCTTCCTCGTCGAGGAGGACGTGGAGGTAGGTCTCGCAGGCGGCCCCATCCCCGCCGTCCTGCTCTCGTTCCAGGACGCCGCAGAAGATCTCGCGGAAGCGAAGCCGTCCGTCCTCCACCCCGGGCGCGCCCACGGGCAGGAGGATGTGGGCCGGGATGCGCTCGGAGTCGGGGAAGGCGGGTCTCCGGGCCGCACATCCCAGCGGGGCCACGCCCGCGAGGAAGCAGAGCAACGCGCTCGCCAATCGTCCCGGGTGCCTCACGCGCGGGGACCGCGTTCGCGAATCGCCGGGGCGTAGGGCGTCACGTTCGCACGCATCAGAACTGGAAGTAGATGAACTGGTTGATGGGGCGCAGGAAGATGAAGATCAGCGCGATCATCGCGCTGAAGGTCGCGGTGCGCGCGAAGGCGAGGGCCAGGGGATGCTGCTCGAGCCTGGGCAACGCGGTCTGCCGCACCGTCCAGGCGAGCGCCATCGAGGCCATCACCAGCGCCGCCACCAGGTAGTTGTTCTCGCGCATTCCCAGCCAGAGATACTCGCTCGGAACGAAGAGCTTGGCGAACATTCGCATCGTCACGCCGAGGCTCTCCGCCCGGAAGGGGATCCATCCCAGCATCGCGAGGGGAAGGGTGATGGCGAAGCCTCCGGCGGACTGGAGCCAGCGCGGCAGGCCGTCGAAGCGCGGTGCGGTCAGACGGTACACGTAGACGAGCGTCGCGTGATAGACACCCCAGAGGACGAAGGTCCAGTTCGCCCCGTGCCACAGCCCCATGATGGCCCAGCTCTCGAAGAGCGCGCGGGTGCTCCGCCGCGGGCGCGCGGGCGCGGTGTCCACCGCCGCCTCGAGCCCTCCCGACGATCGATCCTGGACCCGCTCCCCTGCCAGGGGCAGGTAGAGGTAGTCGCGAATCCAGCTGGAGAGCGAGATGTGCCAGCGCTTCCAGAAGTCGCGCGGCGAGGAGGCGAGGTACGGGAAGTCGAAGTTCTCGGGGAAGCGGATGCCCATCATGCGCGCGCAGCCGACCGCGATGTGGGAGTAGCCGCTGAAATCGAAGTAGATCTGGAAGCCGAAGAGGAAGGCCAGGGTCCAGACGTCGAGCGCGCTCAGCGACGCCACCGACTGGTCGAAGCCGGAGTCGACGAGGGGCGCCAGGTTGTCGGCGAGCACCACCTTGAGGAAGAACCCGCACAACACCCGGCGGATCCCGATCGAGAGGTCCTCGAGCTGGAAGCGCGGCCGCTGGTCGAGCTGGGGGATGACCTCCCGCGAGCGCAGGATCGGTCCCGCCACGAGCTGGGGGAAGAAGGTGACGAAGCAGCCGTAGAGGATGAAGTCCTTCTCCGGGCGGACGAAGCCCCGATAGACGTCGACGGTGTAGCTGACGGTCTGGAACGTGTAGAAGGAGATGCCCAGCGGCAGGATGATGCTGAAGGCGGGGGGCGGGACGTCGAAGCCGAAGAGTCGGAGCAGACCGCTGGCGTTGTCCGCGAAGAAGATCAGGTACTTGAAGTAGAAGAGCAGCCCCAGGTTGATGCCGAGGCTGATTCCGAGGTAGAGCTTGCGCCGTCCCGGCAGGGCGCTGGCGTCGATGGCCCGCGCCGCCCAGTAGTCCACGAGGGTCGACACGAGCATGACCGGCAGGAACTCGACCCGCCAGAAGCCGTAGAAGGTGAGACTGCCCAGGAAGATCATCCAGAGGCGGGGCCGTCGCGGCATGTGCCAGTAGAGCACGACCACGATGGCCAGGAAGAGCAGGTAGGTGACGGAGTTGAAGATCACCGGGACGCTCCGTCGAGGATCGGATCCAGCAGGTCGCCGACCGCCGCGGCGAGCAGCGCGTGACCGCCCGCCTGGAAGTGCATGAAGTCGAGCTCCTGGCCCTCCTCGAGATTGGTCGAGCGCTTCTGTCCCCAGAGCTCCGCCGGCACGAGCTGCTCCAGGTTGGCGAAGTGTCCGCCCTCGCCGGTCACGAGCTCTTCCATCTGCTGCTTGAAGCGCGCGTACTCGCCCTCGATGTAGGGGGTGGCGACGTCGTTGCGCAGGGGGACGACGTAGGCGAGCACGGGGATCCCGGCGCGCTTCGCCTCGACGAGGATGGCTCGGGCCGCATCCAGGTTGAGCTGCATGCGCCCGGGAATCATGCTCCGCTTCGACTGGGCCGTGATGCCCAGGAGCGAGTTGCGCAGGA
>Ga0055451_10000588_pt1 | contig 14647 bp, 11 predicted proteins | sample China_Galinas_PW_3_FD_57745 | JGI IMG/M metagenome (GOLD analysis project Ga0055451, IMG submission 57745) | Wetland microbial communities from San Francisco Bay, California, USA, that impact long-term carbon sequestration - China_Galinas_PWB_D2 | ecosystem: Environmental > Aquatic > Marine >... | reverse complement strand
TAATTTTCGTTCCAGTTCCGCTACTCTTGGAATCAGGACCTTATCTTCCACATCAGCGTGATCAACCAGGTCTTTCATCAATGCTGCAAGGTCGTTCAGTACCTGGAAACACAACTGCAGATCATCAAATGGAGGCAGGTATTTAATGATCAGTTCGGACAGATGCCTCAGGCTTGTTTCCAGCCTGTCATGCTCCTTTGCAAACTCACTGATGGAATATGTTTCAAGCTTATGAATAAAATCCGGATCAGTGACTTCAAGGGCAGACTGTCTTTCCAGTTCAAGTATGTAGGGAAGAATTTGTTCCTCTTCCTGGGAGATGTGGACCAAAAATTCCTCCTTATAATCACTGAAAAAACCGGTGACCAGATTTACCTCTTTATCCGATAAGTCTGAATGGTCCATCAACCTGAACAATTTCTCAGCAACAGTTGGAAGTGCGATATTTGTAAAGTACAGGTGAGTGGATTTGATATAATCCACCATGGTACCCAGGGAGAAGAGGGAAAGACCCTCACCGGGCACATATAATTCATCCAGATAGGCATTGGCAATTTCCAGGAAAAAATCCGTATTAATCCCGTTGGCCTGGCACACCTCAGCAACACTTTTTTCTCCGAAACCAAGTTTCAGATTAAATCGTGGTAAAAGAGGCAGCAATTGAAGGTTCTCAAGCACTACTCTGTACATGGGCCAATCCCGTGTAATCATTGTTAGCTTTTTTGTTGGTTAATCTCAGTCTCGGTAATACCGTATTTTTCATTCTCCTCCTTGTTCCCCAGTGGTTCCACGTGTACCATGATATCATAGATATTTCTCTGGTTCGCTTTAATGCTGTCTTCCACATTTTTAGCGATATCATGCGCCTCTTTGACGGAGATGTGTGGATCGACCTCAATATCAAGGTTGACCATGTAATAATGTCCAATTTTACGGGCTCTTACACGGTGAGGGTTATATGCGCCCTTTACAGAACGCACTGATTCAAACAACTGACAATAGACATCTGTATTGTCGATCCCATCCATCAGATCAATATTGGATTTCATAAAGATCCGGAATCCCTCATACATGATAAACATACTGATCAGAATTGCAATAATACGGTCGATCAGGGGCTCCTGAAGGATTTCTGTAAATAGAAGACTTGCCAGGACGCTCAGAGAAAGCAGAATATCATTTCGCATGTTCCTGGCATTGGCCATCAGCATGGGACTATCCACATGTTTACCAGTTCTGAATAAGAACAGGGAGAGAATCAATTTTCCCGCGATTGATACAAGTGTTACCCAAATAGCAAGCGTTCCCGGTGTTTTAATGGTGCCACCGGAAATAAGAATGTTTACAGTGGAGTAGGCAAGCTGGGCTCCTGCAAAAAAGATCACAAATGAAAGCACCTTGGCTGCAATGGTATCGGCTTTCTTATAGCCATACGGAAATTTCACATTGGGTGGCCTGGAGATGATCCGTGCGGCCACCATTACAACCACCGATGAGATAATATCTGAAACGGAGTCGATACCATCTGCTATTACGGCATAACTACCCGAGATAAATCCCGCCCCAAGTTTAAGGAACGCAAGAAGAGTATTGCCGATAATGGCCCACCAGGAAGCGCGAATGATCTTTTGTAGCCTTTTCATCTATCCTTCGTTTGAATGGATCAGACTGGGGGAGTGGTCAGTGTGAAACTCAAACTGCAGTGTGATGTGACCAATCCCGAAATTTTCCTTCAGATATGCTTCGATTTCAGTCTGGACCTTCTTTACATGACTCAGTTTCAGATCGCTTGTCAGCTCCACATGGGCCTCCATGTGAACATTACTGTCGGTAAGCATCCAGGCGTGAATGTGATGTATGTTTAATACCTCCGGTAATTGTTCAACTCTCTTTTTAATGGTGGGCAGGTCAATATGCTCCGGGGCAGCCTGCATGAGGATATTAACCGATTCTTTCAGTATGATAAATCCTGAACGGATAATATAGAGTGAGATAATCACGGTAATTACAGGATCAATCCAATAGATCTTAAATACACTTATAAGGACACCACCAATGATAACAACCACGGATGAGAGACTGTCACCGATAAGGTGCACGTATGCAGCTTTAACATTGAGGCTGCTTGCGGCATCCCTTCTGAGGATAAGTACAGCATAGATGTTGGCCAGAAGTCCGATCATTCCAACCACCAGCATGATCATAGAGTTGATGGGGGCAGGATTATTCCAGCGGAACCATGCCTCTTTTATCAGAAATACACTCATGACAATGAGTATGACTGCATTGGTCAGAGCAGCCAGGATCTCCATTCGCTTGTAACCGAAAGTCCTTTTCTGATTGGCCTCACGCTTGCCTATAATGGTAGCGAGGTATGCAATGAAAGTTGCAAAGGTATCGCTCAAATTATGGAGGGCATCAGAGAAAAGTGCCAGACTGCCCGAAAGAATTCCACCGGCAATCTCCACGATAGTAATAAGCAGGTTCAAAAAAGTGGCAGCCAGCAGGTTCTTTTCATTTACCACATGGTGGTGATGTTTTCTTTTCCGCTTATGTTTTTTTTCGCTCATTTTGTTAAACTACAGACGGTTTAACATGAATAAGTAGTTTAAGTGGCCTTTCTGCCTTTCTTCGAGGGTTTAGGAATAGGTTCCTGTGAAAAGTATTTTGGCCTTCTGCCTGTCCAGATAATCATGATGATTCCGGCCAGAATGAAGGGAAAGCTCAACAACTGGCCCATATTGAATTCCATTCCGGCCTCGAAGGCGACCTGATCATTCTTCAAAAATTCAATGAAGAATCGAGCGGAGAAGAGAAGGATCATAAAGAGCCCGAATATAAATCCATCCCTCACTTTCATATACCTTTTTCGGTAGAAGGTGAAAAGCACAACAAAAATAAGGATATAGCTCAACGACTCGTAGAGTTGAGTGGGATGCCGGGGTACTGTTGGGAGCAACTCGCCGGTATTTGGGTCGTACAACCTGTCCCTTACAAACTCAAAGCCCCAGGGAAGATTAGTTGGAAGACCATAAATCTCAGAGTTAAAGAGGTTTCCCAGACGGATAAATGCTCCGCCCAGGGCCACCACAATGACGATACGATCGATCATCCATAGATACGATAGTTTGAATTTACGGACGTATAACCAGAGTGAAAGCAGGATACCGATGGCTGCCCCGTGACTGGCAAGTCCGCCCTTCCAGATCTTCAGGATCTCAATGGGATGTGCCAGAAAATATTCCGGCTCATAAAAGAGACAATGCCCCAGCCTGGCCCCAACAACCGTACCTACAGCTATATAGATAAGCAACTTATCCATCATTTCAGAGGTGAGCCGTTCAGCAGTAAGATATCTGGTGAAAATAATGTAACCGGAAAGGAACGCCGTGGCAAACAACAAACCGTACCACCTGATACTTAATTGTCCAATGCTAAATATTTCGGGATCCACATTCCATGTGATGGCGTCAAAGATCATAATAATAAGCAGGTTTTGTATTAAAGCTACAAATATAATAACATTCCGGGGGTTTCCCCTGAAGCATATATCTTTGTATGTTTGCAATAAATTGATGGAAAGTGTCTTTTAAATATTTGTGGTTATTTGCCGTTTTGGTTTTTTGCTGGAGCTGTGCCCAGCAGGGGAACCCTACGGGTGGTCCCCGTGATGAGGATCCTCCGGTGGTTGTGGAGAGTGACCCCCCAAACTATTCCACACGATTTAAGGCTAAAAAGATCCGGATCACTTTTGATGAGTTCATTGTTCTGGACAATGTAAATCAGGAACTGATCGTCTCACCCCCAATGGTGGAACAACCGGAAGTTAAGTTGAAGAAAAAGACCCTGATAGTAGAATTTGAAGAGGATCTGAGGACCAATACTACCTATACATTTAATTTTGGTAATGCCATTAAGGACCTTCATGAAGGGAACAAACTTCAGAATTTCGAATATGTCTTTTCTACTGGAGATATACTCGACTCCATGTCAATCAAGGGAACGCTGAAATATGCTGAAAATCTTGAAGTTCCTGAAGACCAGATCTCCATCATGCTTTACACCGATCTAAGGGATTCGGTACCCCTGACCGATATACCGCTCTACGTCGGGCGATCCAATGACAGCGGGGTTTTCAGCGTGAATAATTTACGTCCGGATATTTACAAGGTCTTTGCATTGAATGATGGAAACAACAATTTTTTATTCGACCTTCCTACGGAGGAAATAGCCTTTCTGGATTCAAGTCTGATCCTGAATCCTGATTTCACACGGCAATTGCTGGGAGATTCAGCTGTTTCACAAGTGTTGCCGGACACAGTTTCGATTGATTCGGCTGGAATTGTTGAAGATTCTACTGCGCAACGTGGCCCTGACCTCAACTCCATCTATATTAATCTGGAATTGTTTACAGAGGCATCTGAAATTCAGTATATCACTGATTATACCAGAGAAGACCGGCGAAAAATACAACTTACTTTTGCGCTTCCTCTCACAGATAGCTTTACTTACAGGTCGCTTCAATTGGATGAAGAAAAAAGCCCGGAATTCCTGGAATATTTTTCTTCTGATCGAGACAGCCTGACACTCTGGTTGAAGGATTCAATTGACTTTAAGAAAGACAGCATTACGCTGCAGGTTAATTATACAGTAAAAGATACAACAGAACGGTTTATAACCAGGAGTGATACACTTTTACTGGCGTTCAGGGAAAAGCAAACCAGGAGCAGAAGGGGGCGCGAGGATGAAGGGGAAGAGGAAGAGCAGAAACTGGTGGTTCATACCATCAGGAACAGTGGGAACATGGATCTGAACCGGGACCTTCCATTTGTTCTGGATTTCCCTTTAAAAACAATAAATGATTCACTTATCTCACTGTTTCAGATTGACGATTCGGTTGAGGTACCGGTACCATTTCAGGTGGAGGTTGATACGCTAAATCCTTACAGGGCTGATCTTAAATGTTCCTGGGAACCTGCCACCGTTTACACAATGGTAGCGCTTCCAGGTGCTGTTTCAAGTATATATCCATTGTTGCACGATACCATTAATTTGACATTTAAAACACGCGCCGTAGAGTATTATGGCCAGATACTGCTATCACTGAATCATGTAAAAGACCAGGTAATCATTCAACTTTTCACCGGCAAGACCCTGGTTTCCCAAAGGAGTGTGAAGGAGGATGCACAATATGCTTTCCCGTACCTTACACCAAAGACATATCATTTTAAATTTATACATGATATCAATAAAAACGGGAAATGGGATACTGGTAATTATTTAGAGAAATTACAACCCGAACCGGTTGAGCTTCTGCCTGTAGAGATCGATGTAAGATCCAACTGGGATCATGAGGTTTCCATGACCCTGGTTAAATAAGTCATCATTTCACCGCTTTTCCATCCAGGCGTTTCCATATCAATGCCGCTGCTCCCAGGACTGCAATATTTTTATCCAGCAGTGCCGAGGGAACAATATCGATCTTATTCCTGTAGATAGGAAGAAGGTGTTCCTCCATACTTTTTTTAGCAGGATCTATAATCCAACTCCCCGCCTTGGCCAATCCCCCGAATATAAATATAAGGGCCGGACTGATATGGGCCACTGTATCAGCGAGGGCACGCCCCAGCAGATAACCGGTTCTTTCAAATGCTTTAATGGCAATGGGATCTCCGGATTCGGCCAGGTCTGTGATCATTTTGGGTTTTAATTTGGAGAAGGGGATATTTCGAACTTCACTTTCTATATTCTCTTCAGCCATCAATTCATAAACGGTTCGTTTGATTCCGGTGGCTGACACATAGGCTTCAAGGCAGCCCCTTTTCCCGCAACCACATTGACGGCCGTTATCATAGACCAGTACGTGTCCCAGTTCTCCTGCAAAACCATCATGCCCGTAAATAATATCACCGTTTACCACAAGACCGCTTCCAAGACCGGTTCCAAGGGTGATCATCAAAAAATTCTTCAGATCACCGGCATCACCAAACAGCATCTCTCCCAGAGCTGCTGCATTTGCATCATTGGTGACAAGGACAGGCAGGTGAAACTGCTTCTCCATCAGTTTTACAAATTCAATTTTACCTTTCCATACCAGGTTAGGGGCATTTTCAATGGTTCCCGCATAGTAATTTCCATTGGGTGCACCCACACCGATGCCAAGCATCAAGAACGAGGTATTAATTTTCTCCAGGCTCTGCATAATATGCGTATGAAGAGCCTGAATAAATTTTTCAATAGTCGGATAGCCACGGGTACTAATTTCATCTTCGAAATGAATGGATCCTTCACGATCCACCAAACCTATTTTTGTAAAGGTTCCTCCAATATCTATTCCAAGAACAACTTCCAGCGCCATTTGATTTGATAGATTTGATTATAACGCATAAAAGTAATAAATCTCATCTGATTTGGTTAAATTAGCCGATATATCTAAAACCCAGACCATGACCAATTTTATTGTACCCATTGACTTTTCCCCGGATTCTTTGAAAGGTCTAGAGTGGGCCATTCTGTTTTCACGGAAAAAAACCGTAAATATCCAGATGGTCTATGTTTTGACAAATAGTTCCAATTTTCAGAGCAGGGTTGTGGAGCAGGAACACCAGTATGCTGATACCCAGTTTAAAAAACTGATAAAGGAGAGGGGACCAGCATTGGGCAATCAATCAAAGCTCCGGTATATTATTAAAAAAGGAAAGGTGTATCGGGAAGTTGTGAACCAGGTGAATTCCTACAAGAACGCAGTAGTATCTGCCTCCACCCATGGTGCATCAGGTTTTGAAGAGCTGTTTGTCGGGAGCAATGCCCTGAAAATAGTAGCGGCAATTGACCAGCCTGTATTTACGATTCGGACCAACGTTCCGCAGGAGGTTAATAGAATAGTTGTTCCTATCAAGATGCATAGCGATACCCGGCAAAAAGCTCCGGCTGCCGCTGACCTGGCAGAACTATTCGGAGCAGAGTTACACGTGATCTCCATTTCGACCCGAAATAATGCACGTGATCTCAACAGGCTGGAATCCTATTCAAAACAGGTTATCAACTATTTTAAGGCAAGGGAGCTAAAGACTTTTGCTAAAACACTGGTGGGGGATAGTTTGCCGACCCTGACCTGCAATTATGCAGAAACGGTAGGTGCCGATTTAATCACCATCATGTCAAGCGCCCTGGATAAGTGGAATGTTTTACTGGGTAGCTTTGCACAGCAGATGGTAAATAGCTCCCCGGTACCACTGTTACACATCACCCCTAACGAGAAACAGATAGCTGCTGGATTCAGCAATTTTGGAGGATAGATAATAAGCAAACAGAAATCACATACGGATATTAGCCTGGAATTGCAATTTAAGGCCTTGATGGATTCACTGCCTTTTGCCGCCTGGTTTAAGGATGAAAAAGGGAAATTCAGCCAGGTAAACAAAATATTTTTGACCACCCTTGGGAAAGAGGTGTCACAGGTTATTGGCAGGGGAGTAAGCGAGGTATTTGATAAGGAAGAGGCCAGGCAGAATGAGGAGGGAGAACATGAGGCTCTCCAGACCGGGAAGATCAGCGAATCTACCTATTCATATGATAAGAGGATCATTAAGACCGTTCATTTTCCCGTGAAAGATGAAAACGGTTTATTGAATGGGACGGGTGGATACCGCGAAGACATAACCAATCTGACCGGTTCACTTCAAGTACTGCATAGGGAAAGAGAAACCCTTGAAGTCCTGCTGGAGGGTATGCCGCTCTGTATCTTTTTTACTGACAGGCATCAGCGGTATATCAGGGTGAACCAGATGATGGCAAAATTGCTCAGGATTTCAGAGCCCGGGGAAGCTGTTGGTAATACCAACAAGGTCTTCTTTACAAAACGGGTAGCGCGGAAAATGATTGAGGAGGACCGGACCATTATAGAAACAGGGACCCCTATTGTGAATAAGATTCTCTATTTTGAAGATGAAGGAGTTGAGGGTTTCTGGATGGAAAAGAATAAAATTCCCATCAGGGATGAACGGGGAGTTATCACCATGATTATGGGAATCTTTAAGGATGTCTCGGATCTGATGCGAATCGAAAATGAACTGAAGGAAGCGCGGGACCGTGCGGAAGAGTCGGACAGGCTGAAGACCTCTTTTCTGGCCAACATGTCCCACGAAATCAGAACTCCTATGAACGGCATTGTTGGATTTGCAAATCTTTTAAGGGACCCTGGGCTGGCGGAAGATAAAAAGGACCTTTTCCTTAAACATATCGAGCATTCGTCCAATCAACTTTTAAACATCATTGATGATATCATAGATATTTCAAAAATTGAATCAGGACAACTGAAGATCTCCAATAAACCGGTACGGATCAATGCCATCCTTGAAGAGATCTATTCGTCTTTCTTTCATCGGATCAGGGGAGATGCTCCCGGTGAAAAACGTGTAGACTTTAAACTGATCAAGGGTAATGAATCGGTCAATTTTACTATTGTTACAGATGATTTCAGACTGAGCCAGATATTTAATAACCTGATCGGTAATGCCATTAAGTTCACGAAGGAGGGGCATATCACTTTTGGTTATTCTATGAAGGATCACAGACATGTTGAGTTTTTTGTAAGCGATAGCGGAATAGGGATCCCCAATAATAAACAGCGGCTTATTTTTGACAGGTTTGGACAGGTGAACCAGGAACGATCACAACAACCGACAGGAACCGGACTCGGATTGCCAATATCCAAAAGCCTGGTAAACCTCATGGGGGGTGAGATGTGGGTTGAATCTGCTGTTGGCAAAGGAACCACATTTTATTTTACCCTTCCACTGGTTGTTGAGGAACCTGTTGATGAACCCAGGGTGTTGATTTCCAATAAGACTTATAACTGGAGTAACAAAAATATCCTTGTAGCTGAGGATGAAGAATTAAACTGGCTCTTCGTAAAAGAGATGTTGCGGCAGACCGGAGCCACAATACACAGGGCAAGGAATGGTCACGAAGTGGTTGAACAAACCCGTAAACTATCGCCAGATGCCATACTGATGGATATAAAAATGCCCGGGTTAAGCGGTATTGATGCTGCCAGGAAAATAAGGAGTTTTGATGATAAAGTTCCTATTATAGCTCAGACTGCTTTTGTAATGGCTGAGGAGAAGGAGGAAAGCATCCAGGCCGGTTGTAACCATTTTGTAACCAAACCGCTGGACAGGACAACGATTATGGAACTTATTGACTCCTATTTCTGATGAAAAGGGCAGTCATCATTGTGGCAGCCGGATCGGGAAGGAGGATGGGAGGAAATTTCCCGAAACAATTCCTCCTGATCCATGAAAAGCCTATGATCATACATACCCTGGAGAAAATTCTTCGTTTTGATCCCGATATAAAAGTAGTCGTAGTACTGGCAGAGGAGCACAGAAAGCTGTGGGATCAGCTGACGGGGTCTTATAAAATTACGGGAGGCGTTATCCTTGTAAATGGGGGAGACACACGGTTTGATTCTGTAAAAAACGGGCTCGAACTGATAGAGGAAGGAATTATTACAGGGATTCACGATGCTGTCCGACCACTTGTAAGCCTGGATACGCTCGTGCGCAGTTTTGATGCAGCTGTTCGCGAGGGGAGCGGGATCCCTGTGGTAGAGATGGAAGAATCTGTAAGAATCCTGGGCAAGGATGGAACTTCGTCCCGGATAGACCGCAATATGTTAAGAAGGGTTCAAACCCCCCAGGTGTTCAGATCCGAAAGAATCAAACAGGCATATCTGCAGGCAGACAGCAGATCCTTTACTGATGATGCTTCAGTTTACGAGTCGGTTTATGGTCCTGTTACCCTGGTGGAAGGCAACAGGGAAAACATCAAGATTACCACACCAACGGATATGAAGCTGGCATCATTGCTTATTGGTTCTGTTGACTGATCTCCCCCCCCACGCTGCTTTTTAAAACTTTCTGGTCCGGGTTACCCATGTAACCTACAAATGCTTTACTGGTAGCATTGGCATCCAGAAAAACCGAACTGTTTACTTTCACCTGGGCCCCTGTAGCTGCCTTAACCCAGGTTTTTTGCGCCTCAAGTTCATATGCAAGGTAATTTCCTAAAGTGTAGGCATTAACAAGTTGACTCCGGGTTTTCCCACTCAGAATGATATCGGCTCCCTGGTTGACTCTGCCGCTAAGTGAATCTGTGACGACATCTAATTCAACTTTCCCACCGGTTTCTACCCTGAGGGAAAGGACCCTGGTTTTCAGGATATCTGCCGACTGAACTACAGCACCCCGCCTGACGTCAAGTACCGAAAGGTTTTTATAGAATAATTTAACATGAATGGGTGGCTCATTGCCAAGTTCAATGGGAGTCTTAAGCGACAGGCTGTTATCAGCCCAGTCAATATCAAGCTTTTCGGGGATCTTGTTCCCTTCAAATACCAGTTGCCTGGAATCCGAAGCCACCAGCTGAAGTTGGATATTACCGGTTACTTCAACTCCTTCAAAATTGTTTTCTGCAGGTATAGTATATTCCTGGGCAGACACAGTTATTTGTATGATCAGGAAGATTGAATATGTCAGAATCGTTCTCATTGCTGGATTTATAACGTAAAAAATACGTACAAATTATTTATTACCTTGCACAACTTGAGCATGATGCAAATGGCAAAGGCAATAAAATTGTTGATGGTTTGTTTTCTGCTGGGTCATGTAACAGAAACATTATCGCAAGAATCCTTTATAATAAGTGATGATAAATTAGTCATTCACGACATCCAGGTAACCGGTAATACAATCACCCATCCTTCCGTTATTCTGAGGGAACTGCTTTTTTCTGCAGGGGATACAGTATTAAAAATGCAGCTGCTTCCCGATATACAAAGGAGCCAGGATAACCTGCTCAACCTGGCCATTTTCAATTTTGTCCATTTTGATGTAAAGCACCTGATTAATAACCATATTGATGTACTCGTTTCGGTAGTTGAGCGCTGGTATATCTGGCCGATTCCTATCCTTGAGTACGCTGACAGGAATTTCAGTACTTTTATTCAGAACAAGGACTGGGATAAGATTAATTATGGAGCCTGGTTGAAATGGAATAATTTCAGGGGAAGGAACGAACTGCTCACAGGCAAACTCAGGCTGGGGTATATTAAGGAGTACTCGTTGGCCTTCTCAAAGCCCAACCTTGGCAAGAGTCTGTCACACGGGGTTTCTGCCGGGTTCAATATCAATCAGCAAAACGAAGTTTATTTAGCTACAGTCAACAATTTACCGGTGGAATACAGACCCAGACAAAAGCCGGCACAGACAAGATTAAATACGTTTGCAAGTTATACCTACAGAAGGAAATATTTTACTTCCCATTCACTCAGATTTGAGTTTTATAACTACCTGGTATCAGATTCAGTAGCCATCGTCAACAGCAATTACCTGGGGGATGGGGACAAACAGCGACAATATTTTTCACTCACTTATGAATTCGATTATGATATACGTGATTCAAAGGTTTATCCGCTGGAGGGATTTAATGTGAGGATCAGAGCCGAGCAGATTGGACTTGGAATCATCAAAGACTTTGATTACCAGACTTTTCGTTTAACGGGCATCATTATGTATCACCAGAAAATTATCAATCGGCTCTATTTTTACAATGCTACGAAAGCAAGATACACCAGCAAAAAGATCCTGCCTCATTTTCTGAACGAGGCCCTGGGCTATGAAGAATATTTAAGCAGTTACGAACCCTATGTCATAGATGGAACTGATTATGTGATCTCTGTATATAATCTGAAGTTCCAGGTGGTTAAACCGAGCATATATACCGTTCCGTTTATAGGTATGGAACAGTTTAATAAAATCCACTATGCCGTATATCTCAATCTCTTTGCGGATGCCGGGTTTGTCAATAACGACTTCCCCAACCCGACCAACACGATGGTCAACACATGGCAGTTTTCGACGGGGGTCGGGCTTGATCTGGTGACCTACTACGACCAGGTTTTCAGAATCGAGTATTCGGTAAACCGGTATGGTGAACATGGATTCTTTTTCCATGTTGAAACGCCCTTTAGCAGGTGGTAAAATAAAAGATCATGATGGATCGATCCAGTCACCCTCGGTTTTTAACAAGTTGATAAACGCCTGCAGTGCCTCTTTTTCCGGAATGTTCCTGATCCGGGCTTCTTTACCCTTATAAATGGTTATCCGGCCCGGCCCGGCTCCAACATATCCATAATCAGCATCGGCCATTTCACCGGGACCATTTACAATACAACCCATCACACCGATTTTCAGAGTGGTCAGGTGGGAGGTCGCACTGCGTATCTCCTTCAAGCGGGTAAGGATGTCAAAATGTGTACGGCCACATGAGGGGCAGGCGATATATTCTGTTTTGGTGATCCTGGCACCAGTTGCCTGCAGGATGTCAAGTATGGTATCGTTAATACCTGATGGAAGCATGTGTGGATTTTCCACCCACACTCCATCCAGTGTGCCATCTACGAGCAGGGCCCCCAGCTCACCTGCCAGCTCTATCTGGAAAGTGGAGATATCATCCGTATCGGTGGAGGTTTTATAGAGGATGGGAGCCGCCCTGTTCATTTTGCAGAACCGGTTTATACGGGCCTTGATCTCCTGGATTGAACGATTGCCCTTTTCAATGATTACCATTTTCGCACCGTCATTCAACAACTGATGATCCTGCTCCCACTCTTCGTACTCGACACTGTAACCATTCAGATCACCGGGTTTCAGGTCAGCTTCAGGATCGGGTGGTTCCGGGCTGACAATTTTAACCCTTTTCCCTTTTCCGACTCCAAGTACAGGATTAGATCTTCTCCGCGAAAAGCTAAAGGGATTCCAGGCCAGATCCAGGTATGGATTGTAGGGAAGTTGCACCGGTTTTGGAAATGAAGCCACGATCTGTGAGGCCACAGGCAACTCCATTTCAGGAGGTTCTGTAAGTGAAACCCTTATGGTATCGCCCATTCCTTCCAGAAGCAGGGGAGCCATACCCACAGCCGATTTAATTCGGCCTTCCTGGCCATCTCCTGCTTCGGTGACCCCCAGGTGAAGCGGATAGGCCATTCCCTCAAGGTACATCTGGTAGGTAAGAAGACGAACCGATTGCACCATCACTCTTGGATTACTCGATTTCATGGAGACTACCACGTTGGGAAAGGACTTTGTTTTACAAATCCGCAGGAAACGCATGGCCGACTCTACCATTCCGTCAGGTGTGTCGCCGAAGTGTTTCATTATAGAATCCTCCAGGGAGCCATGGTTGACACCAATGCGAATTGCTGTTCCATGTTCATGGCATGTACTAAGAAGAACAGGTAGAAGATCATCAACGCTCTTTCCTTTCAGGTAATTCCCGGGATTGATCCTGATTTTATCGGTTACCCTTGCAGCCTCAATAGCCAGCCCGGGTTTGAAATGGATATCAGCTACAACAGGAGCGTTGTATCCCCTCCTGTGGAGTTCCTTTCGAATTTTCTCCAGGTTCTGGACTTCACGTTTTCCCTGGGTGGTTAGCCTGACCAGTTCTGCACCTGCCTCAATCATACTAATGCATTGATTTACGGTAGCCTGCACATCATTGGTATCTGTATTGGTCATGGACTGGATCCGGACCGGTTGATCTCCTCCCAGAAGAAGGTTACCGATTACGATTGGATTTGAGCGGTAAAGTTCCATTCCGCTAGTTCATTTCCCAGTCAGCTCCGTCTTTCCGGTCTTTAACGGTGATCCCAAGATTGGTCAGCTCTTCACGGATTCGATCTGCAGTCTTAAAATCACTTTTTAATTTGGCATCGGCCCTTAATTGGAGGATCATCTCAATAAGCTCGCCTGTGATTTCATTAGAATGAGCGGACTCCTGTTTCACATCAAGTCCCAGAACTGAGAAAACCCATGAGTGGTACAGGGAGTTGAGTTTTTCCAGGTCTTTCTTATTGATGGTCTCCTTCCCTTCAGCCAGCTTATTGATCTGCGTAATACCACTCAGAAGGTGTCCTATCAGTCTGGCGGTATTCATATCATCTTCCATGGCTTCATTGCACTGTTTTGCAAGGGCATCAACATCTATTGAACTTGTACCGGATGGTTGGATATGATGAAGCCTGGCAATAGAGTTTACCAGCCGCATCAAACCTTTTTCGGAAGCCTGCATCGCTTCGTTGGAGAAATCAAGTGTGCTGCGATAATGGGCCTGCAGAATAAAGAACCTGATCACCATGGGGCCGTATGCCTGTTCCAGCATTTTATGATCTCCATGAAAGAGTTGGTCCAGGGTGATAAAATTACCCAGCGACCGCCCCATTTTCTGTCCATTGATGGTAATCATATTGTTGTGCATCCAGTAGCGTACCGATGGTTTGCCGTAACCAGCCACATTCTGAGCAATTTCGCATTCATGATGAGGAAAAAGAAGGTCCATTCCCCCACCGTGAATATCGAACTGTATACCCAGGTACTTGGTGCTCATGGCTGAACATTCAAGATGCCATCCGGGATAACCTTCACTCCATTTGGAGGGCCAGCGCATAATGTGAGCAGGATCGGCTTTTTTCCACAATGCGAAATCGAGGACATTCCTCTTTTCCGACTGGCCATCCAGTTCTCTGGTATTGGAAAGAAGGTCTTCAATCTTTCTGCCTGAGAGCTGGCCATAGGGGTGGTTG
>Ga0055451_10000582_pt1 | contig 14714 bp, 17 predicted proteins | sample China_Galinas_PW_3_FD_57745 | JGI IMG/M metagenome (GOLD analysis project Ga0055451, IMG submission 57745) | Wetland microbial communities from San Francisco Bay, California, USA, that impact long-term carbon sequestration - China_Galinas_PWB_D2 | ecosystem: Environmental > Aquatic > Marine >... | reverse complement strand
AGAGGTTCGAAGTCCCCGTCGTGTACGTGGACGCACAGACTTTGACCCAGCTCATCCTGAGCGAGCAGTATTATCTTTTCCGCGACCGCCTCGGCGTTACCTTCATTAACGTCGTCGGCGTAAACCCAGAAATCGAGGGGAGACTGCCAGGATGCCTGTATTACATCAGGAAGTGCCTTTACGGACTCTGTGAATTTTTGCTGCGCCTCGGTCGTTCTGTACCCCTGCTGCTGGCCGTAAGCGCAAACGGCCGATGCGACCAGGATTAAAATCGCAGAGAGAAATAAACTCCTCATCAACCGATCCTCCTTTGCGTTCCCCTGCCGTGCTACTGCTCAAGGGCGGACGTAGGCGGCTTTATGACCTCCACTCCGTCCGGCACCTGAAAATCAAACAGGGAATCTGAAACCCCTCCGTTTATCTCTATGTTATTTAGCGTGACCTTGGTAAGGTTTCCGTACGGGTCGTAGAGATACATCGTGCTGACTATCATAGTATCCTTGTCGACCGATACTGTAACCTTGTTGAAATCCTCTTCGTCTTCCTTGGGCTGGAGTTCTATCAGGTAATTGCCGTCTGAGGCGAATTCCTCTGACTCCGAGAAACTGGCTTTAAAAAGCTCGTTTATTTTACCCAGGCCCGACAGGAGAGTCGTGGCCGTTCCCGTATCGGACACCTGGTTCAGGGGCGACAGTATTACCTGCTTCTCCTCCTCGTTGTAAAACCAGAGTGTCTGTCCGTCTGACACTATCTCGTCCTTTGTGGGCTCCTGATAGTTCCACCTCATCATACCCGGTTTCTTGAACCATACCTCGCCTTCGGCCTTCTGGACCTTGTTGAGCGCTTTGACATTCGCTTCCTGTGTGAAGTCCGCATGAAAGTCCTTTATCCGCTCGTACTTATTCTGAATTTTATCGACGACGGTATCCAGATTCTCATTTTGCGCGGAAAATCCATGAGCCGCCGACATAAAGAAAATCAGTGCAATTACAATTAATTTTTTCAACTTGTCTGCCTCTCGTTAATCTGACTTAAGTCCACGAATACTTCCCTCGGCTTACCCGCAACCTCCTGCGGACCGACGACTCCTTCTTTTTCCATAATCTCGACAATGCGAGCGGCCCTATTATAACCGATCTTGAGCTTGCGCTGGAGCATCGATATGGAGGCCTGTCCGGTCTCCGCGATCGTTCTGAGCGCCTCGTAATATAGCTCGTCCTTATCGTCGTCCAGGTCGGAGGAAGAACTGTCTTTCTCTTCTATGTACGTAATCTGCTCGTTGTATACGGGCGACCCCTGGGATTTTAGAAATTCGGTGATCCCCTCTCTTTCCTCATCGGATATAAGCGCCCCCTGAAGCCTGAGAAGCTTGGACGTTCCCGGCTCGAGGAACAGCATATCACCTTTTCCGAGGAGTCTTTCCGCTCCTCCGGTATCCAGGATAATGCGGGAATCTATCTTTGAGGAAACGAGGAATGAAATCCTTGCCGGAAAGTTTGCCTTAATGAGCCCGGCCACGATGTCCGCCGAAGGGCGCTGCGTCGCTACTATGAGGTGTATCCCCGCGGCGCGGGCTTTCTGCGACAGCCTGGTTATGGATTCCTTTATCTCGCTCGGCGCGATCATCATCAGGTCGGCAAGCTCGTCCAGAACTATGACTATATACGGGAGGAGCTTTTCCCACTTATCCTCGGTCTGGAGCTTCTCCACGTGTCTGTTGTGGGTCTCGATGTCCCTCACGCCTTCGTCGGAAAGAACCCTGTACCTCTTCTCCATCTCTTCGACAGCCCACTTGAGCGCTGCCGCGGCTTTTTTAGGATCGGTTACGACGGGATGGAGCAGGTGAGGTATGTCTTCGTAAACAGAAAGCTCGAGCATCTTGGGATCTATCATAATGAACTTAAGCTCGTAGGGGCTCGCCTTGTACAGCATGCTGGTTATTATCGCGTTTAGCAGTACGCTCTTGCCCGAACCCGTGGTACCCGCGATCATGAGGTGAGGCGCTCTTCTCAGGTCCATGTAAAACGGCAGTCCGGATATATCTTTACCGAGTGCGAGCGTGAGCATGGATTTCCTCTTTGCGAATTCCGGATCTTCGAGCAGCTCCCTGATGACCACAACTTCCCTCTTGGCATTCGGGACTTCTATACCTATTACGTCCTTACCGGGTATGGGGGCGATTATTCTTATGCTGAGCGCACTCAGTCCCATGGCCAAGTCGTTTTCGAGCGAGGCGATACGGTTTATCTTAATGCCCGGTGCGGGCCTGTATTCAAACATCGTAATAACGGGTCCCGGCCTGATCTCGGCAACCTTGCCGGACACTCCGAAATCCTTCAGCTTTTCCTCTATCAGCCGCGCTTTCTCGTAGACTGCCTCCCTGTCTATCTCGATATTCGTCTCCACTTTCGGATCGAGAAGCTCGGGCGGCGGAAGCTTAAAATCCTTATGTATAATCTGCTGCTTAGGCGTAAAATCCTCAAGCCCTTTAAGCGTTGGCTGCTCCATTATTATTTCGGGCATCTTCTCCCCGGAAGTGTCGGAATCGAAATCTTCGGCATCTTCGTCATCGTCTTCGAAAAGTATCGCTTCCTCTCTCCCTTTTCCCTTACCGTTTAAAACCAGTGTGCCGTTTCCGCCCGAGACAGCGGTATTTTTAGCGGCCTCCGGACGGGAAGTGAATATCGCATCCTTTGCCGCGAGCACTGACCGACCTGTTAAAGCCGCAATATATCTGACTCCGTTATACACAGTTTCACCGGTGAACATCGAGACCTTTCCAACCCCACCCAGCAAGTGAGACAGCGTAACACCCGATATTATTATTAAACTCACCAGCAGTAAAATGGTTACGATCAGATACGAGCCGACGCCTCCCGCGACGCTGTCCCTGAGCACTGACGCGAGCGTATTGCCAAGCCATCCGCCCGCGGGGTCAAATCCGAGGATGTCGCTTGCCGGATAGATAAGGCCCAGAAAAGTCATTCCGGAGACGAGAAAGAGAAACGCGGAGGCGGTTTTTCTGTACAGATTTCCGCCGGCGCTATTGATGAATACGAGAACCGAGGTGTAAAACAAAACAAGAGGGACGACGAACGCGAATATCCCGAACGCCTTTCCCAGCATACCGGATATGTAAACCCCGATCGTGCCCATAGCTCCCTTGACGTCGATGCCTGTCTCGGAGCTGTAAAATATGAGGCTCAGGGCGGAAAATAGACCGGCTGTGAATAAAAAAGCCGATATAATCTCCCTTATTATATAGTCGGAAGATTGCTGTCTGGAACTGCTTCTCTTTTTAGCCATAGATTGTTAAAGCTAATTATACAATACCCGGTTTAAGCATGCAAAATTGTTGAGTTTCAAAGTAATGAACAATCACAGAGGCAACCCGGGACATTATTACATATCAAGGCCGGAGGGACAGTGGTCAAGTAAAGAAATCCTAGCCTCCGTGCAACGCAAAGAGTACCGACCCCGCCGCCTTTAGGGCCAGGTCCCATGAGTCAAAGGGGAATACTCCTAAGACGAGTGTGCCCACGCTCAGAATTACCAGAGCGACCGAGGAGGCGAGCTTGAACGACGGGAACGCCACCGTCTCTTCCTTCATATACGCGTAAACAAGGACGCGGAGGTAATAGTAAGCCGAGACAACGCTGCTCAGGATACCAATAACGGCAAGCCAGTAAAAACCAGCGTGAACCGCGGAAAGAAACACCCTGTACTTGGCGAAGAACCCGATCGTTGGCGGGATTCCGGCGAGCGAGAACATGAATATGCCCAGTGCGAGCGCCACGAAAGGCCTTCTTCCCCAGAGACCCGCTATGTCATCGAACGTCTCGCAGTCCTTACCGTCCCTCGACAGGTAGGCGAGCACGCCGAAAGCTCCCAGGTTCATGAAGGCGTAGGCAAACAGATAATATATAACGCTTCCGACCGCAAGCTCCTGCCCTCCGTAAGCGGCAACCACGCCGACGAGCGCATAGCCCGCGTGCGCGATGCTCGAATACGCAAGCATTCTCTTGATACTGTTCTGCGCCACGGCGGCGACGTTTCCGACGATCATCGTGAACACGGCCACTACCCAGAGCACAGGCATGATGCTTACCTGAAGCTGTGAGAATCCCTCGAAAACCACCCTCAAAAGTATCGCGAAAGCCGCGGCCTTGACCCCCACTGACATAAACGCCGTGGCAGTCATAGGCGCACCTTCGTAAACGTCGGGCACCCACTGGTGAAGCGGGAATGCGCCAATCTTGAAAATAAATCCGACGAGCACGAGAGCGCTTCCGGCGATAAACAGAGGATTAGACAGATCGAAGCCCTTTAGTATTTCGGAAAGGTAAACCGAACCCGTGGCGCCGTATAGAAGCGCGATTCCGTAAAGAAGTATGGCCGAGGAAAAACCGCCTAGAATCAGATACTTGATGCCCGCTTCTGTAGAGCGCGCAGACTTACGCTTGAAAGCTGAAAGGATGTAAACGGATATGGACATTATCTCGAAGCCGAGGAAGAGGGACATGAACTCCTGGGCCGCGCTGAGTATCATCATGCCCGAGGTGGAGAACAGTATAAGCGCGTAAAATTCGTTCGTGTAATGAGACGCTTCGGACAGGTAATCTCTTGAAAATATCACGGCAATGAACGCGCCGACCAGGAATATTACATTGAAATAAGCGGCGAACTGGTCTAAAGCGAGAGCGCCTGAAAAAGCCGACTCGTCGACTCCGAACCTTTTGAGGTTCAGTACGAACCCTACCGCGAGCCCCAGAAGCGCAATCCAGAAGAGGCTCTTTTTTGAGTCGCCCTTCAGTAGCGGGTCTATGACTATCACTATTAGGCCTGCCAGCACGAGGGAAATTTCAGGTCCGATCAGAAGTGTGCTTTTAAAAACCTCGCTCAAATCCATTAATGGGCGCTCCGAATTTTAGTGTGATTAAGAAGTTTTCGACGGTAATTTTGACGAGTTTAGTATGGGGCAGCGGATGGGGGTTGTCAAGTCTGAAACCCCTTAAGAAACGGGGAAGTTATCAACCTCACACTCGGGCTCGGGATATTCCTCGACTTCCCGGATTGAAGGGTTTTCTCCGCAGAGATGGCAGGTAGGATCCTTCTTCAGATTTACCGAATTAAACGACATGCTGAGCGCGTTGAACACCAGCAGACGGTTTACGAGAGGCTCGCCGATGCCGAGGATCTGCTTAAGCGTTTCCACGGCCTGCACGGTTCCGATTATTCCGGCTGCCGCGCCCAGAATTCCCGCTTCCTGACAGCTGGGCATAAGCCCCTGCGGTGGAATCTCAGGATAGAGGCACCTGTAACAAACCCCTCCGGCATGAGTCTTGAAAACAGAGACCTGACCCTCGAACTGAAATATAGCTCCCGACACAAGAGTCTTTTTTTCAAAATAGCACGCGTCGTTGACGAGATAACGCGTCGGGAAATTGTCCGAGCCGTCCACCACAATATCATAGTCCCTGATTATGTCTCTTATATTTTTAGACGATACCGTTCCCTGGTGCTCGATTATATTCACGTCCGGATTCAGCTTTTCCAGCTTTTCCCGCGCGGAGTCCGTTTTGTGCTTTCCGATGTCGTCAGTGTAATGGAGAATCTGTCTCTGCAGGTTGGATATCTCAACATGGTCGGAATCGGCTATTCCGATCGCGCCTACTCCCGCGGCAACAAGATAAAGCGCTATAGGCGAGCCCAGCCCGCCTACGCCTACACATAAGACTCTTGACTTGAGAAGCTTCTCCTGCCCGGCGCCGCCTACTTCCGGCAGCAGTATATGCCTGCTGTATCTGTATATCTGCTCTTCGGTTAATTTCATATGATCGTTCAGTCCTCGATTAAGTCTACATCCGCCTGTATGAAATTAGAATCGAAATCTTCCAGCACCCAGGCCCTCGCATCGTTATACTTCCCGCCGTTTATGGAGAAAATTATATATATCCATTCGGGCCAGGCCCTCTGCCTGTCGGTCTCGGAAGGAAGGGACGGGTGGTCGGGGTGGGAATGGTATATACCCAGTATCTCCATGCCGTTTTCTCTCGCCCATTCGTCTGCTTCCTTGAACGAAGCCGGGTCCAGATCGTACCGGTCGTGCGCCCTCTCAGTGTTGAGATTTTTGCATTCCCTGTAGTGCGTTACTTTACCGTCGCCGCCTATCAAGACGCCGCATACCTCGTGCGGGAACCCCTCCTCTGCGTGTCCAATCATTCCGTCGTAGGCGGACTTCACAATCTTTACCACCAGATACCTCCGCTCAAATACCTGTACCCGCCGTCGGGGAATATAGTCACAAGGACTCCTTCTTTCAGTTTCTTAGCGTATTCGAGAGTGGCGTAAGCCACGGCTCCGCCGGAATGCCCTATGAATATTCCTTCTTTCTTCAACAAATCCTTCATAAGGTTATAAGCGTCCTCCGTCGAAACCCTCACCAGCTCGTCCGGGTAATCGGAATCGTAAATGCCCGGGACGATAGAGGTAGGCATGTGCTTCATACCTTCAAGCCCGTGAAGCGCTTCCGCGGGCTCGATCGCGATAGTAGTTATATCGGGGTTAAATTCCTTCAGCCGCCTGGACGTCCCCATGAACGTGCCGCTTGTTCCGAGGCCGGCCAGAAAGTGCGTGACCCTCCCTTCGGTCTGCTCCCATATCTCGACGGCCGTGCTTTCGTAGTGAGACCGTGGGTTCTGAGGATTGTTGTACTGATCGGGCATGAAGTATTTCTCGGGATTTTCCTCTTTCAGCTTTCTTGCAAGCCTGATAGCGCCGTCCGAGCCTTCGAGGGGATCGGAATAAATAATTTTGGATCCGAAGGCCTGAAGAGTCTTTTTCCTTTCTATGTTGATATTCTGAGGCGTCACAAGCTCGACCCTGTATCCGAGCGCCGCACCGATCATCGCGTATGCGATAGCGGTGTTGCCGGAGGAAGAGTCCATCAAGATTTTATCGGTGGTAAGCTTTCCGTTTCGGATGCCGTCCAGAATCATCCAGAGGGCGGGCCTGTCCTTAACGGAGCCTCCGGGATTGAACCACTCGGCTTTCGCATAGACCTCGACGCCCGGACTGAGCCCTTCCGTAATGTGAGTCAGCTTAATGAGAGGCGTATCGCCGATAAGGTCAATTACCGACTCAGCTCTCTTTAATCTGCTCTCGAGGGATTTTTTTCTTGCTAGGGAAAAATTCATTAACTACGCTCAATAAGGAGTACGTAACACTCCCCCTCCTGCCGGAGATCAAGTATTTTGTGACCCTCCGCCGTTACGCTTTTAGGCACGTTCTTAAGAGGCTCACCCTCTCTCAATGTGACTTCGAGGACCTCGCCCGGCGCCATAGTTTCGAGCTTGAGCTTGGTCTTTACGTATGTCATAGGACATATATCGTTTGTAATATCGATCTGGCTGTCAATTTTACGCGTTTCCATAGTTACACGCCCCTTACTATCTCCCCGTATTACTTGATTTTTCGTCTTTAAGAGTACCATACCGGCAAATCATGCACAAACAAACCGAAGGAGGCTGTACGTGCCGATATTCCGCTTGCCGGAAGGCTGCTTTGATGTTTAATTCGGTCGGGAGTAAATCACGTTACTAGTCTTCGGGCTCGATATCGATCACCGGTTTGTCGTTGTCCGACTTACTTTTGTCGATCTTCTTTTGCCTCGACTTCACGGACATCTTACCCAGCCAGAAGGCGATCATTATTATGGCAGCCAGAAGTAATAGTTTAGTCATCTCGAATTTCCCGGGGGAATGCGACCTAACCCCCTCTCCTTATTCTCCCTAACCGAAGTGGAACGACTTGTTGTCCCGCACTCCCGGCCTTACAAGCCGGACAATTTATTCTTAATTATTGTTCAGGGACTTGGGCAACAAAACCGGGCGACGCCCGAGTCAGGCGCCGTGCTCATCAACCGTAACGGTGAAGTCCTCGATAACCGGATTAGACAGGAGCTTTGCGCACATATCGTTCACGCGCTCCGTAACGTTCTCCGCACTGCCGTCCTTTACGGTCAGCTCGATTAGCTTGCCGATTCTGGCGTCTTCGACTTCGCTGTATCCGAGATTGTTGAGCGCCATAAGCACCGATTTGCCCTGCGGGTCGAGTACGACCGGCTTTAATTTAACCTCTACTTTTACCTTGAATTCTTTCATCTTGATTACAGGATCCGCACCTTACTTATTTTTCCAGAAGCATGGACGACAGTCTCTCCAGCTCCTCCTCCGAATAGTATTCTATTACTATTTTGCCCTTCCCTTTATTATATATGATTCTGACCTGCGTGCTGAGCTCCCTTTTAAGCTCATCCGCAATCTGTTTAACGTACGGGTTTTCCTCCACCGGCTCTTTACTCGTTTTCCTGGTTCCGGAGATCTTCCTTATCAGGCTTTCCGTTTTCCTGACCGAAAGATTCTGGGAGCGTATGGACTGGAGAATGGCTATCCTCTCCTCCAGAGTCTCCACGCTCAATATGGCGCGGGCGTGCCCAGCCGTGATCTCTCCTTCTATAAGCGCGCGTTTGGCTTCATCGGGCAGCTTGAGAAGCCTGATCTGGTTTGTAATGGTGGTTCTGTCCTTTCCGATCTGGGCCGAGACTTCCTCATGGGTGAGCCCGAATTCCTCGATGAGGTGATGATAAGCGTTCGCTTCTTCAATGGGGTTCAGGTCCTCGCGCTGCAGGTTCTCTATCAAGGCCAGCTCCAGAGCTTCCATGTCCGACGCGTCTTTGAGAATCACGGGCACTCTCGTAATACCGGCCCTCTGCGCGGCTCTCCACCTTCTCTCTCCCGCGATAATCTCATATCCTCCGCCGACCTGCCTGACCACTATCGGCTGGAGTATTCCCTTTTCCTTGATCGAAGCCGCAAGCTCCGAAATCGCTCCGTCGTCAAACTCCTTCCTCGGCTGGAGATTATTCGGCCTTATCTCGTTTATGCCTACGACTCCCACGCCCTGCTCTTTATTTTCCTTCGGTATCAGGGCATCCAGTCCTCTACCCAAAGTTGCTCTTTTCAATTCTTTCCCCTCCGTTTCTCTCGATGATCTCGCGCGCGAGGGAAAGGTATCCCTGCGCTCCTACGGAATTAACGTCGTAGAGCAGTATGGGCTTACCGTGACTCGGCGATTCGGCAAGCCTGACGTTGCGGTAAATAACCGTTTCGAAAACCTCTCCGGTGAAATACGTCCTTAACTCATCCGCTACCATGTGGCAGATTTTATTCCTGGAATCGAACATCGTCAGAAGATAACCTTCGACCGCAAGCTCCGGATTTAGTCTTTGCCTTATGAGTGAAATAGTGCGCTGCAGCTGTCCCAGTCCTTCAAGCGCATAGTACTCGCACTGCACCGGTATCAAAACGGAGTCGGCGGCTGTAAGAGCGTTGACCGTGAGCAGGCTGAGCGAAGGCGGACAGTCAATGAATATATAATCGTATTCACTTACAAGATGACTCAAAGCCTCTTTCAACCTCCACTCCCTGTTTTCGAGGTGAATCAGCTCCACTTCGGCGCCGGTCAGATCCGGGCTTGCCGGAATGACCTGAAGATATCCCTTAAGATGCTCAGGCTCGACTTCGCGAACGATGTCCCTTACACTGTCTTCCCCTATTATCGCGTCGTATATGCTCTTTTCTAACTCATTCTTGTCGACGCCTACGCCGCTGGTCGCGTTCGCCTGCGGGTCGAAGTCAACAAAAACGGTTCTCTTGTGGGCTGCGGCTAGAGAGGCTGCCAGGTTCACAACCGTCGTTGTTTTTCCCACTCCGCCTTTCTGATTCGCAACACATATTATCTTTCCCATTTCCCGCCCCTTGAATTACTTTTGCAACAAGATACCCCGCATCTCTTATCGGATTATCCGGAACCCGCAGGCATCCTGTCTTCACAAGGAGCCATACTCGCGGTTGAGCTAAATATTATCATATTATCCATAATCGTCTTTCGCCGCAAGACTGATATTGCAATTCGCCCGCCGGTATTATACATAAGATGAACGATTGTTAGTTCATTATTAAGCGACGGGTTGAATTTCGCTTCAAATATATGTATGATTGGTTTTCTGTGTTAAAAGGGTGGGGATACATTCTCTGAATCTTGTTACCCGAGACAAGCTGTTTACTCAATTTTCTTGAAGGAGAGGAATATGGAAAAAGATTATCTTACTATCATGCTCATCACTCCCGGAAGCAAAGGCCCAAAAGCAATCAACTTCAAAAAAACTTATCTCAAATTTGCAATATTCATATTTACGGTTTTTACCATCGGCGCATTAGCGTCATTTGTCTCCTCCTATTCTTTTTACAAGGACTCCACGACAAAGTCAGATTCGGTTAAAAAACTTGCGAGCACTATTAATCTACTCAAGAAGGATTTGAGCAATAATAAGGCCACCGAAGCATCGCTCAGAACGAGGCTCAAAGACATAGAAAACAAACTCCTCGAAATGCAGGCCATGCTCGACAAGAAAGGAATCAAGAAAGAACTGGCCGTGGGCGGGGAATTTATTCCCGCGGACAGGTTAAGCGTATCGTACGTGGATTACATGAAACAGGATATCGACGAATTGTTCAACACGATGAAAAACCTCCCTGTGGGGACACCGCTCAAAGGGAAAATAAATTCTGACTTCGGATACAGGAAAGACCCGTTTAGAAAAAGAATCGGCTTTCATTCAGGAATTGATATCGACGCGAACTACGGCGACCCCATAGTCGCCACGGCTGACGGCGTCGTCAGCAAAGCCGGGTGGCAAAGCAGTTACGGTAAAACGGTCGTGATCAAACACCAGGAAGGTTTTAAGACGATTTACGGACACCTGTCAAAAATTACAGTCAAGGAAGGACAGAAAGTAAAAGTCGGTGAAGTAATCGGAAAAGCGGGCTCTACCGGCAGGTCCACCGGAACGCATCTCCATTACGAAGTAGTAAGGAATGGTAAAAAAGTTAATCCAAATAACTTTCTATCACTCAAGTCGCCATGAGCATGTTCGGAAACAAAAAAGGCGGGAAAACGCCTAAATCCGAAGTAAAGCAGATAACTACATCAATCGGGGAAGGCTGCATATTCGAAGGCAACATTTCCACGAGCTCCTCAAGCAGAATAGACGGCACACTCAAAGGCAAGATTAGCGGCGACAACTGTATCATAGTAGGTGAGCAAGGCGTCATCGTAGGAGAAATCAAGGCTGCCGAAACAATAGTGTTCGGTAAGGTTGACGGAATTATCGAGTCCGAAAGACTGGAAATCAAGCACACCGGAAGCGTGAAAGGCGATTTGTTCGTCGAAAAACTTACTGTGGAAGAGGGCGGAATCTATAACGGCAAATGCGCGATGGGATCTAAAGGCCACGGCATACCGAACGAAGTCGGCCCGACACATATTTCAGATACAATTGAATTCGAACGCAAGACAGCCAAGGTAAAAGAAAAATAATCCGCCCGCTCATTGATGAACGTGGCCGCCGTTATCATCGCCGAGCCCCGTTACATGAGCTTCCACCTCTACCTCGCCTGCATTCTCAAACATTAAATCAAGCTCAATTTCATCTTTCCCCATTACAGGCTCTTTTAAGTCGATGAGCATTATGTGAGTGCCCCCGGGCTCGAGCACGACGGTTTCTCCCGCGGGAATTTCGAGCTCTTTCTGCATCTCCATCTTGGCAACCCCTTTATCATCAACCGAAGTTGTATGAATCTGCGCCTTCCCGGCTATGGCCGAAGATACGCCCGTAAGCTTATCGGCTTTATCCCCTTTATTCTCAATCTTAAGATAAACCGCTGTAACGGTCGAAGCGGGCGGGACCTCCCTCACCCACGCATCTGTTACCTCAATCTCATCCCCGGCATATGATAAGCTCGCCAAGGCGAATATAAACAATATCGAAAGAATGTATTTTCTCATATGGTCCCCCTTTTCTGTCTGTTATCTCTCGCTACATTTTTATAGAATTTTCTTTAGATCTGCCGCTATCTGCCCGGGCTCCATCTTGCTCTGCGGGTACCTCATTATTATTTTCCCGTCCTTATCAAGGAGGTACACGGAAGAGGTATGACCCATATAATAGTCGTCCGCGGAGTCGGTTTCTTCCTTGACGTAATAGACGCCGAAAGAGTCTGCTACCTGCTTGATTTCCTCGGGCGTTCCCGTAAGCCCTATGAAGCTCTTGTTGAAATAGGGCACATAGTTTTTGAGGGCTTTCTGATCGTCCCTTTCCGGGTCAATCGTCACAAAAAGCACCTGCACCTCGTCCTGCTCGTCGCCCAGTTGCCTGACCGCGCCGTTTAGGGCGGATAGTGTTACGGGGCATATGTCGGGACAATGCGCATAACCGAAGAAGATAAAAACAAGCTTGTCCCGGAAATCGCTCAGGCTTACTTTCGAGCCGTTCTGGTCGGTCAGAGTGAAATCCGGTACCTCTTTTTCGTATACGTTGCCGTAATAATCCGACTTGCTTTTCACCGCGAAAAGCTGATACAGAATCACTCCCCACCCGATAATTATGAGCACCAGTACAACGAGCGAGATTCTGAGCATTGTATTTTTCTTCATGAGTATTCTCTTTGTGTCGGGCTCGGTGAAACGGGTAATATATTACCAGCTAAAAAACGCCCGTGTGGGAAAAAATTCATTTTGCGGGAGATACTTTAATATTACGCCGCCGTCGAGACGACGAACATAATACTTGATTGTACTTGGTTTAAAAGACAAAAGGGAATGCCCGCTTTTCGCGCGCATTCCCTTTTTAAAGGAGGATGGAGGATGATTTGTTAAGTTCTGCGATTAAGATTAGTAATAAAAGTAAAGTATTTTACTTAAGTTGTCAAGCGGAATTTTTCACTGTCCGAAAAATCGTCACAACCCCCTGTTATCACAAAAATAAATTTCACTATAATCATGTATAATATCTGCTTGGATTCATGCTTAGAGACGTATTCTGGCTGTATTCTTACACATGCTGAATAGCCGAAGGCAGTCATGGCTTGAAAGTTAACACTCTCGTGATATATTTTGTGACTTGATTTTTACGCAGGTATGGGAGCCGTAACCTTTATATATCAACCTTTGCCTGTAGATTTATATGTCTGCAACCGGATAATTCAGGCGGCGTAGCTCAGAGGTAGAGCAGGGCTCTCATAAGGCCCGTGTCGGTGGTTCGAGTCCACCCGTCGCCACCAATAATTTCAGTATGTTACGGCGAAACCTGTTTTCCCTCATATACCAATGTCAGTAGATTTGTCAGTAGATAATGCGTAGTTCGCCAAAATATCTGTACCACGCCTAAGACTCTCATCAGGATGACTATATCTTTCGGTAATCTTCACAGTAGAATGTCCGAGGAGTTTTGAAACAGTGTGTAATGGGATTCCTGATTCAACCAATCTCGTTGCGGCTGTATGACGTAAGTCATGCAGTCTGAGATCCGTTATATCAACTTTCTTACAAGCTGATTTGAATAATCTGTAGGGCCAATAGATATGTCCAGTCTTAGACGTTTCGCTTGGAAATACAAAATCAGTAATCCCTACAAATAGTTTTCTCTCTAAAAGGATTTTCCTTACCACTTGATTCATTGGCACCTTTTTGGATTCTTGGGTCTTAGTATGAGTCTTAGGAATATTTATCAGATTCTCATCAAAATCTAACCAGTCCCATCTGAGACCTATGATCTCACCTCTACGCATAGCGGTATTTAAGGCTATTCGTATTGCATCTTTAAGGTCCCTGGGGCAGACCTCTAAAAGCCTCTGCTCCTCAAACGTGCTAAGAACCCTTTCCTTCTGATCATTAACATATATCATGCCGGATTCCGCTACAGGATTTTTGCCAAAAAACTTATTTCTCTTAGCAGCATGATAGAATAGATTTCGTATAACTACGAGTTCCCGAGCGATTGTGTTCTGCTTGTACTGCACCCCTTTTGTCAAGCTCGGGTTAAGTTGAGTTATGCGAACGCATACTATTTGTTGTAATCACAGTTTGAATGTAATGATTTTATCAAAAATATTACTTATATGTTGAGCTACAGGTTCTGTATTCTAAAATTCATTTAGTGCAATCAATCTGGCTTTAGCTTTTGGGTCTATTTCTTTCAAGATTACTTATAAGAATACTTATTAACAGCAGGATGACACCTATGGCTAAAAATAAATAAGTAAGAGGTAAGAAAAGACTATCATGAACAAATCCATTGGCGTCGACCCATCCGTAAAATATTTTTTGTATAATTGCACAGAGTACACCTAACGCTATGAATAATACACCGGTTAGAGAAAGTGTTGTGAATTTCATTGTATCAGTTTCTGTCAACTTTAATTTAAGTTGAATTGTTGAGTACTGAAATCAGTTAATAAAGGGAGCCGAAGCTCCCTTTATCAAAACAATCTAAGTAATCTTTCTGAACGGGATGGCTAGACCACTCAACCGCCGAATATTACCGCCTCGGGTATCTCGTAACGTTCATTACCGGCCTTGATCATGTAGAGATCAGATTCCTTCGTGTAGCTAAAGTCCATGTTGCCATCCGCCTGAGATAGGTCTGCGCCGGTAGGCTTGCCGTTTTCGAAGAAGATTGCTCTCTTTCGCCCATCGGGCATTGTTACGGAAACAGTGGCCGTGCCTCCACCGTCACGCGCTACTCCGAATGGGCACTGGCCCATAGGCTGGCCCTTTGCCTGAGCGCAGGGGATCTTTCCTGTCGCGTCGAAATC
>Ga0055451_10000581_pt1 | contig 14714 bp, 12 predicted proteins | sample China_Galinas_PW_3_FD_57745 | JGI IMG/M metagenome (GOLD analysis project Ga0055451, IMG submission 57745) | Wetland microbial communities from San Francisco Bay, California, USA, that impact long-term carbon sequestration - China_Galinas_PWB_D2 | ecosystem: Environmental > Aquatic > Marine >... | reverse complement strand
TTCATGTATCTTTTCGTTGTTCCCGGGTTTGATCCGGCTGAATGCCTCTTTCCGGTAGGATAGGATCACCTGGTTGCCTTCACATAGCTGAAGAGCTGCTTCCACAGCCGAATCTCCGCCGCCAACAACCAGGATGTGCTCACCATTGATCTGTTCGGGTTCCAGCAGCCTGTAGGCCACCTTCTCGGTCTCTTCTCCGGGAACATTCAGTTTTCGGGGAGTACCACGGCGGCCGATGGCCAGCAACACGTGCTTGGCCGTATACTCCTGACCGTTGGAGGTGCTGATCCGGAAATAGTTCCCTTCCGGATGGATCCGCTCCACTTTGGCCTGCTCTATCACATGTATATCCTCCTTAGTGAGCACAGTGTGCCAGAGATCCAGCAATTCCGTCTTGCTCGTCTCCTGCATCTTCACCCGCCCGTACAGGGGCAGTTCCATGGGAGAGGTCATGACTATCTTCTTACGGGGAAAATTATAGACTGTCCCCCCCAGCGAATCCTGTTCCAGCGTGAGGAAATTCAACCCGTGTTTTTTTGCAGCCAGTGATCCCGAAATCCCTGCCGGACCTGCTCCCACGATGAGTAAATCATATTCAGCCTTGTGCGAACGGTCCAGTACCCGGGTGATATGATCCACTGCCTGCCCGCCCTGTTCCACTGCGTTCCGGATAAGACCCATTCCTCCCAATTCTCCAGCGATGGAGATCCCCGGGATATTGGTTTCAAAATCCTGGTTCACGTGCGGCAGTTCCACACCACGCTGTTCGGTTCCGATCCGCAGGGAGATGGCATGTGTGGGACAGGCATGAAAACAGGCTCCGTGTCCGACACACTGGGATGCATTGATGGTGGTTGCTTTCCCGGAAAGAATTCCCAGAATGTCCTTTTCAGGACAGGCCGTGATGCAGGCCCCGGTGGCAATGCAGTTGTTGGGATCCACTACCGGGTGCAATGATACCGGCTCATGTGTTCCTACTATCTTTGCTTCAGAGATTTTTTTCGCAGTCTTTCCGGATATCCTCCTCAGCCTGATGATGTATATGGCAACCACCAGCAGACACAACAGAAATACCGATCCGTAAATGATAATCTTTTCAAGCAGCAGTTCCATCGCCTTAAATTATATAAAACTTACCTATGTTCTGATGGAAAGATGAAGATTTTATTCTATATGAATACGGCCGGAGGTATACTATAGTTGTCCGGATGCCCTTTGAGTTCTACTTATTTAAAATTCGTTTAAATAATTCATATGAAAGGTAATACGGTAAGCAGGGGGATCAGAAGATCCAGGTATAGCCGAAAACAATGGATACAACTATGTGCACCAGCATGATAACAAGCATGACCAATGCAAAGGGAAGGTGAGCCACATGCCAGTATTTGAACAGGTTTTGCATCAGCTGAAGCCGGTCAATCCGGCGGTTCATGGAGATCTCTCGCCGCACCAGGCCCATGATGCTCCGGCGTTCTCCGCTCCGTACCCCGCTCTTCCGGATGGCCTTTCTGGTAAGACGAATCCCCGTAAGGTTCTGGTAATACTTTTCAGTGGCCTCCACGATTTCCTTCAGGCTCTCCGTATCCAGCCCTTGCTTGGCTGAGAGCGTCTCATTCAGATCTCTTTTAAGATTCCGAATCTCCATCAGGCTCATCTCACGTCCCTCGATGGTACGCGGGATACGGATATAAATAAACCTGCCTGCCACACCGCTCAGGACCACCGCCACCATGCTCCAGAAGCTCACAGCCACCAGTCCTCCCACTTTGAAAGATGTATGATAGAGCACCAGAACAGGTCCCAGTACACAAAGGAAGATGTGAAACTCAAGCCAGTGTCTGATCTGGCCCAACCTGTGGAATGTTCGTACCCTTTTCCGCAACATGTAGACGCTGACACGTATAATCATAAAGAGGGATCCAATGATCCCCAGCCCATGTCCCAGTATCCCGTTGGGTTTCAGTAACTGGTAATCGTCGTGGTAGAAACGGTCTTCCAGGGATGTACCATAATAATTGTGACCCCGGTACCCGAGCCAGAAGGTCACTGCGACCACGATCAGGACCATGGTACCGATGTAAATTCTGTGAATGCTTGTTTTCATGATCAGCAAATATATAAGATTTGCTGATCATGAAAACTAACCCGGCATGAAAGACCAGAATTGTCACATAGATTTTCAGTATTACAGGAAATAGTGTTGGTTTAAGATCTGATTAATCTTGAGCGGGACGATTTCTTTGTATTCTCCGTTCAGCAGGATATGTTTAAGCTCCGTTAATTCCTTGGGATCGTTCTTACGAATAAGTTTTGCCAGCACATGGTGAGCCCCTTCTCTAAGGAAATATCCATCCTGGTCATCAAAGATGGCCTTCAGAAGCGGCTTGATACATGCTCTTCCTATATAGATCAGTGTCTCAGCTGCTATCCAGCGAACATCTCCATCCACGTCATCCAGAAGTTTTATAGCGACCGGAATGGAGGTCAGGTCACCCACATGCTTGATTATTTTTGCGGCTTCTTTCCTGATAACAGCAGATTTGGATTCTGCAAGGGCATGCATAACAGGGAGGACCTCATCCCCTTTTTTCTCCAGCAAGCGCTTTGCGGTGATATGTTCATGATAATTATCGAGAGAGACCAGGCGATCCAGAAGAGCTGTGGTTTGATGATCAAATCCGTAGCTTCTCAGCTCCTCTAATTCTTCTTTGTATTTATTCATGGCAGAGGTTTTTACTGGTTAAGAGAAATACTTCGACGATCAACGATCTTATTGTACCAGACTTTCAAGAAATCGGTGATCACAAAAGCTGTAAGGGCATAGCCCCAGATATATAACGCCAGCGTCCATCCCATAGCTGGAAGAAGGAAGCCGTAGACCACAATGAATGTTGCTGTAACTTGTGTGGCGATCACAGCCACAAGCAGGCTTCTGGAGGGTTTCACGGACCAGAAATGACCCCTGGTCCGGGCGACAAATACCGTCAGTTGTCCAGCCAGGGAGAGCTTCAGGTAAATAAATGACTGAAGGATCTCTTTGTCAAGGTGCAGCACCTCCTTTCCAATAAAGAATATCCCGAACGAGCTGATCACGCCGACAATACCCAGCATGGTGGCAGTACCAAGCGTAGAACGCATATTCCACCTGTCGGGAGAGGGGGACACTTTCACATTGTCAAATGCAATGGTCATGATGGGCGCATCATTCAGAAGTGCCAGCAATACGATCATCAGCGCGGTAACCGGATAGAACCGGAAAGTAAGGATACTGACGGTTATAAACAGGATCACCCGAATGGTCTCTGCTATTCTGTATGTGGCATAGTTAGACATCCGTTGGAATATCTTGCGGCTCTCCCTGATGGCATCAATGATCACAGAAAGCCCCGGTTTGGTCAGGACAATCGCGGCTGCCGATTTAGCTGCGTCCGTCGCACCTGCCACAGCGATCCCTGCGTCTGATTTTTTCAGGGCGGGCGCATCGTTAACCCCGTCCCCGGTCATCCCTACAATATGTCCCTTGTCCTGCAGGGCTTCCACGATCTTGTATTTATGTTCCGGGAACACCTGTGCAAATCCGTTCACCTTTTCAATTCGTTCCACAAGTTCATCCTCATCCCGTGACTTCAGTTCATCTGCAGTCATGATCTCTGTCCCCATTCCCACTTCACCGGCAATCTGCTGGGCTATAGCTTGATGGTCTCCGGTGACCATCTTAACATCCACGCCCATTTTCTCGGCCTGTTCGATGGTCAGGGATGAATCTTCACGTGGGGGATCATACAGGGGTATCAGCCCAACATATTTCCATTGATCCTCAGAATTAGACATGGCCACGCCGAGCGCCCTGTATCCTTTACCTGCAAATTCGTCAACATGGGAATCCACCTCTGTACCGAGATGGTCAGATTTACCCGTAAGTTCCAGGATCATCTGGGGAGCCCCCTTGGCCACCTTTAACTGTTGATCACCCGGACCATTAACCACTGCTTCCGTACGTTTGGAAACCGGATCGAACGCTCTGAATTGTTTGGTGGAATAAGCGCCGGTCTGTTCCCATAACTCCGGTTTCTCCTTTGTCTTTTCAAGGATGGCGTTGTCGATTACGTCTTCATCTTCAGCATTCGAAGCCAGAGATGCGTACAACAGCACCTGGTCACCTGTAAATGATCCGAACGGGACCACCTCTGCTACGGTTAGTTCGTTCTTTGTGATGGTCCCGGTTTTATCGGAACAGAGAATATCCATTCCGGCCATCTCTTCTATGGAGGCCAGTTTACTGACAATGGCCTTCTTCCGGGACAAGGCGGAGGCCCCAACCGACATGGTGACCGAAAGTACGGCCGGAAGGGCGGCCGGTATGGCAGCCACCATGAGTACCAGGGCAAACTGGAACATCTCCATGAACGCTTCATGCCGGATCACTCCCACAACCATGATCACAATGACCAGGGCAAGGGCAAAAACGATCAGGTAATTTCCAATCTTGATGACTGCTCTCTGGAAATGGCTCGTGGTTCCGGCCTCTTCAACCAGTTTGGCCGTTCTCCCGAAGTAGGTATTCATGCCTGTAGCAGCAACCAGCCCGTTCATCTCCCCCTGTCTGACGACTGAACCCGAATATGCCAGGTCCCCCGGGCTCTTTTCCACCGGAAGGGACTCCCCGGTCAATGCCGATTCATCTATATTCAGGTATTCTCCTGAAACAAGTTTAATATCCGCAGGGATCACATCACCCAGCCTGACACGGATGACATCTCCAGGAACAAGCTCATTGGCTTTGACCTGCTTCCATTTCTTGTCCCTCAGAACCCTGGCATTCAGGGCAAGCTTCTTTTTCAGCATTTCAATGGCGTTGTCAGCCTTGTGCTCCTGCCAGAAACTTACCACGGCATTCAGTAGGAGCAGGGACAAGATAATAAAGAAATCCTCCCAGTGCTTGATTACGGCAGAAATGATCGCAGCAATCTCTATCATCCAGGGAATGGGGGACCAAAAATTCTTAAGGAACTTGATCAATGGGTGGGCTTTTTTCTCAGTGATCTCGTTAGGTCCATACTCATCCAGGCGTTTCTTGACTTCCTGGCCATTGAGACCTTCCTCCGAGCTGTTCAATCCCGAGAATAGTTCTTCAATGTTTATTTCTTTTAGTTTTTCTGGTTCTATAGTTTTCATAACTATTTTATTTAGTACTTTTTATTATTCAGACTCATTCATCCCGGGTCTCCTGTATGTCCTTGTTGATCAGGAGGATCTTCTGGTAAAAATCATCGAACAGGAAAGGTTTTGCCAAAAAATCACAGGCTCCTGAAGAGAGACAGGCTTCTATTTCGTCCTGAGAATCGAGGGCTGACATGATCAGGATGGGAGTCCCAATCTTGTTCTTTTTCAATTCCCGGCACACCAGACGTCCGTTCATCCCCGGTAACATCAGGTCCAGTATAATGACATCGTAATGGTTTTTCAGGCCCAGACTTTTCCCATCCAGACCGTTAGATGCCATGTCCACATGGTTTCCCTGATCCTCCAGTTCCATCTTCAATAGGTGGGCAAATCCCTGGTCGTCATCTACTAAGAGTAATTCCATTACAGATTATTTTAAACCCATAACGAAAGTACTGCTGGTTCTGGAAATTGTGATTAAATGCAGATTAAAGGGAGATTAAGAATCGATTAAGAGGGCTTTTCATGCAGGACGTAGCCAAAACCGGGAACCGTATGGATCAGTTTCGGTGAGAAGTCCCTGTCTATTTTTTTCCGAATAGCACTGATATGAACATCGATCACATTGGTCCCGGTATTGAAAGAAAAACCCCAGATCTCCTGGGCAATTTCTATACGGTCGAATACTTTACCCTGATGGAGTGCCAATAATCCCAGGATTTTGTATTCTGTTGCAGTCAGCCCGATCTCCTTTCCAGCGCGCCTGATTTTTTTACTGGTTGTATCTATTTCCAGATCCGCGATACGGAGGAGAGGATCGGTGACCTCTTTCCTGTCTCTTCGGTGCAGTGCTCTGATCCGCGCGAGAAGTTCCGGGAATTCAAAAGGTTTGCTTAAATAATCGTCGGCCCCCGTATCCAGACCAGTCACTTTATCATCGGTTGAATCGAGTGAGGTCAGCATCAGGATCGGTGTTTCCACCTGGTGGTGCCGAATCTTTTTACACAGCTCAAAGCCATTGATCCCCGGCAGCATGACATCAAGAACGATGATATCAAAGTATCCGGTGGTGGCAATGCGTTCAGCCATTTTCCCATCATAGGCAACCGTGACCCGCATCTGCTGGTCTTCCAGACCCATCCTGACAAAGGAGGCCAGTTGCTGATCATCATCTACCAAAAGGATCTTCATATTCAAAATTATAAAACCATGCATTTCAAATCTACGATTTTTCCGGCTAGGGAACCGAATGAATTCATACCGGTTTTTGGATAGCAACTGAATGATTCCCTTTTATTACCTTTATGTGACAGAGATACTTTATGGTCCCAACGTTTAAAAAGAGCAATTATCGCCTGTTGCTTACCATGATCCTGGTTTCCCTTCTGGTTACCACAGTTGCGATCCTTGTGATCTACTATGCTGCCCTGGAGAATAAAAAGGAATACCTGAGAGAATTATCTGAAAATGAGTACCGGATTCTTATATCCACTTATGAGGAGACGGGGGACAGCGAGCTGGTACTCGAAAAGATCAGGGAACAGGAGTCACGCCATCCGGGCCTGGGAGAAACAGGTGAATTCCTGGTGTCGGAGCGGAAGGGTGATTCGATCAGGTTGCTCTATTACGACGGGATCCAAATCGGCGGGAGACCACTTGTCTACATGGCAGATGCTTCAAAAGGATATGCCTCAGACTACGCAGCTTCGGGGAAGAGCGGTTTTATGAAGGGGTTGGATTACAGGGGTAATAAAGTTCTGGCTTACACAGAATTCATCGATGAACTCACTTGGGGAATTGTCACAAAGGTCAATTACAACGCGATTACCGGGCCCTTTCTGGAGGCGAGTCTGTTAGCCTTGCTATCATCCCTGGTACTTGTGCTGATCGGGATCTATTTTTTCAAACGTTTTTCTGATCCCATGTTTGAACGCATCCGGGATAGCGAGAACAAGTATCACATGCTTTTTGAACTGATCCCTTCCGGGATCACTATTGCCGATGTCAGGGGTGAAATACTGGAAAGCAATCAGGAGTCGGAGCGGCTCCTCGGTATTCCCAGGGACCGGCATGCTAATATGCGAATCGATAGCGAGGATTGGAAGATTGTCCGGCCCGATCATTCTCCCATGCCGGCATCTGAATTTGCGAGTACGAAAGCCCTCCGCGAAAACCGGGTGATCACCAATGTGGAGATGGGGATCGTCAAGGAGGATGAGAAGGTTACCTGGCTGAATGTTTCAGCAGCTCCATTTCCGATCCGTGATCTGGGACTCATCGTAGTCTATACGGACATTACCCGCAGGGTGGAAGCTGAAATGAAACTGAAGGCACACGATGCTCAGATGGAAGATATGGTGCGTGAATTGAATATTCTGAATGATACAAAAGATAAGTTTTTCAGCATCATTGCTCATGATCTGAAGAATCCGTTTGGAAGTCTCCTTGGAGCTTCGGAATACCTGTACAATGAGATTGATAAACACGATATTCAGAAAGCCCGAAAACTCAGCAGGATACTTTATGATTCCTCAAGAAATGCTTACGATATACTTTCTAATCTCCTGAACTGGTCAAGGTCCCAGTCAGGCAGCCTGGATTTCAATCCAAGGATGTTAAATTTGCATGAGATCGTGGATAAAAATATAAAACTTGCTGCCCTACAGGCTGCTGAGAAAGATATCGATATCGAGGTACGACTGCAGGAAAATTTTGAATGCACCGCCGATCCCGATATGTTGAATACCATTCTGAGGAATCTGGTAAGCAATGCGCTGAAGTTTACACCTGGTGGAGGAAAAGTGATCATTGATGCCAACCGGAAAGGTAACGAAGCAGTGATCTTTGTAAAAGATACCGGCATCGGGATGGGAAAGGAAGATCTGGATAAGTTGTTCAGAATCGATGTAAAACATATATCCGTAGGCACAAACAACGAAAGAGGGACAGGGCTGGGATTGATTCTTTGCAAGGAATTCATCCAGCATCACAGAGGAAATATTTGGGTCGAAAGCATTCCGGATAAAGGAAGCACCTTTTATTTTTCTATCCCTGACCGCCTGGAGTGAACCTGGTTACCCGGACGCAGCTTCTCAGGCGCAATGCAAAATCAATGAAATAAAAACCATATCTGCGTGGTGAAGAAGGTAACTATCAGTCCCAGGGCGATGGGTAAGAAAGTTGAAACCAACGTCCATTTAGCACTCTTTGTTTCTTTGTAAATAGTCATGATGGTCGTTGAACAGGGATTATGCAACAGGCTAAACAACATTAAATTAATCCCTGTCAATAAAGTCCAGCCGCCGGCATGCAGTACATTTGCAGTATCGGCAATGGAATCCAGTTCAAACATCACTCCTGAACCTGCTCCAACACCGGAAAGCTTTGTGCTTAAGACAGTGAGCATTAATACAGTTGGTATAACAATCTCGTTGGCAGGAATGGCAATGATATAAGCCAGGAGGATTACACCATTCAAACCAAATACCAGAGCAAATGGATTGGACCACTGAATAAAATGTTCAGCAATGCTTAAATCGCCAATATGGATATTTGCCACCAGCCAGATAACCACACCGGCTGGCACGGCAAAGACTACAGCACGTGTGAGCACAATGATGGTACGGTCGATTAATGAAGTGTATAAAGTTTGCAGAATACGCGGTGGACGATAGGGTGGGAGTTCCAGGCTAAATGATGAGGCTTCGCCCTTTAATACCGATCTGCTCAATCCCCAGGATACCACCAGGCTGAATAATATTCCCAACAAAGCTATTCCAACAACCGAACCTGCTGAGACAATCCCGGCGAGGCCCGGCGAAACAAGTCCTCCGATAAAAATAGTAGCGATCAGAATCTGAGTTGGCCAGCGTCCGTTGCACAACGAGAAATTATTCGTTATAATGGCAATTAACCGCTCCCTGGGGCTGTCAATTACCCTTGCTGCTACAACCCCGGCTGCGTTACATCCAAAGCCCATGCTCATGGTCAGAGCCTGCTTGCCATGGGCGCCTGCTTTACGGAAAAGATTGTCCATATTAAAAGCTACCCGTGGCAGGTATCCCAGGTCTTCGAGCAAGGTAAAAATTGGAAAGAAGATCGCCATGGGTGGCAGCATAACAGCAATGACCCATGCCATTGATAAATAGGCTCCGTCGATCAATACGCCATCCAGCCACCAGGGCATATTGATCGAAGCGGCCAGGTTTTTCAAAAAAGGATGAACTTTATCAATTAAAAGTGAAGCTAGCAAACCCGATGGATAATTCGCGCCAGCAACAGTTAACCAGAATACAATCGCCAGCACAAGAAACATGAGGGGAAATCCAAGCCATCTGCTGGTTACAATTTTATCAATTTTCAAATCGAAACTGTAGGCTTGCTTTTCACCTATTTGTTTTACCGATTTGTTAGCGATACGGGATGCATCTTCATAAATAGATTCAACTATAGAATCGTGAAAATCAGTTCCCAAATCCCACCTGGCCGTATTTGCCACTGATATTATTTCTTCACCCTTAGCCGATTTTATAACTGTATTTTCCATTTCGTCCTGACTAATTTTGAATGGCTAAATCTTCTTCATGTAAACTCCCGATTTCTCCCGTCCGAACAGCCTCAATAATACTGTTATCGCCTTCGAGCAGGCGTGTAGCCACCCAATTTACGTTTGGTAGTCCCGGATAGGTCTCCAGGATCTTTTCAGCCAAAATTTCGATGGCATGATTGAGTTTCTTGGAACGAGTCTTTATTTTAGGTGGTTTGCACTTAAATTTGCCGCTGGCAACCGATTCTATTGCCTGCAGCAGTTCATCCATTCCCTGTTTTCTGCGTGCCGAAGCCGGAATAACCGGAATTCCCAGCTCTTTTGAAAGGGCACGGATATCGATTTCCAGGTTGTTTCGTCTGGCTTCATCCATCAAATTAAGACATAAAACAGCCCTGTCGGTAAGTTCAAGGATTTGCAGTACCAGATTGAGGTTGCGTTCCAGCCGGGTCGCATCCACAACGATCACTGTTACGTCGGGCTGACCGAACAGGATGAAATCACGTGCTACTTCCTCGTCGGTACTTGTAGATAAAAGTGAATAGGTTCCTGGTAGATCCACCACTTTGTACCGTTTTTCGCTATATATGTATCCTCCTTCTGCCCTTGAAACCGTTTTTCCGGGCCAGTTTCCGGTATGCTGATGTAAACCGGTAAGGTTATTAAAAACAGTACTCTTTCCGGTGTTTGGATTCCCCGCCATTGTAATTACATAATCTACGTTTTCCAGATTTAATCCAAGTTTTATCAGATTAGCCTTGTTATGGGCGGGACAATCCGCGCAATTATTGAGTGTACTCATGTTTTTTAATTTTCCCGGTTAATAAATACGTAGTCTGCCTGTTGTTTTCGGATACCTATGGTCGTGCCCATTACCCTGTAACCCATGGGATCGCCTGAAGCACTTTTCATTACTACTGAAATTTGGCTTCCCGGCACGATACCTAAATCCATTAAACGCCTGCGTTGTTGACCTCTGCAATTGGGAGAAATACCCAGTACACGGGCCTGTTCTCCAACCGTCAGTGAGGATAGAAGTTCGTGTTTCGGCGATTGTATCACTTCGGCCGATGCTTTCTCAACCGTAATATAGCCTGCAAAAAGAGGTGTTAAAATGCACTCGTCCCCATCGGCTACAAAGGTTATTTTCTGATCAGTCACATCAGTTACATACACCTGCATCCCGGGATATAAACCGAGCACAACCAACTGCTCATAAATGCTCTTGGGTTCATCTTCCAGGTGAGTGATGCGTCCCATTTCACCTTCCTGCATAGTGTTTAAGCTTACTCCTCTGGATTTGGGCAATTCTCCCTCAGCTGTTGGAATAGGGTCACCATGCGGGTCGTATACAGGATTACCCATTTGTGCAGCAAGTTTTTCGGTTTCTGCTTCCGTAACCAGGTGCTCGATACGATCGGCTTCATAATGCCAGTCGGCCGGTGCTATACTTGTCTGGTCTGCCAGATAACGTTCCCATATTCTGTGGATCCTTACAATTCGCAGCGCATAGGAGCGCCCGGCATCAGTTAAAGCTATGGATTGATTGTTCATGATAACCAATTCCAATGCAGTCAGTCGATCTATCAGTCTGCCTGCTTTATCCATGGAAATATTCAGATGCCCTGCAATGCTGTTGATTTCGCATCTGGTTCTGTTATATTCACAATCGAAAATGAATTTTAAGGCATCTTCCACCAATGCCCTTTTATTATTTTGAACAAGTTTTGTGATTAGAGCCAGTCCGCCTTTCTTAGGCCATAAGATCCATATAAAAAGGATAATAAACCCCAGCCCGATTAGTAGTGTAATTCCCGGTTGTATCTGTAAAATGGTCAACTTCATTATATTTCGAATTAATAAGGTAATCGATAGGTCAACCCTGAACTTATAAAACGATCAATACTGTTTTGTATACCAATACCTCCCGAGACATCAAATTGAAGATTCGGAAGGAGCAAAAAAGTTAATCCCGCATCCAGTAAATGCTCCGCTTCTCCTTTGTCGGGTATCAGGCCATAGCTTTCGATAAACATGCCTAATCGATCTGTGATACCTGCACCCAATGAAACGGAGTAAAAATAAGAAGGTATTGCAGTTTCACCATCCCACACAATACCGAGGTTATATCCAAGCGAAAGCCTTTCAGAAAATGTATTGGAGAAAGCCAACCGGATATCAGCAGCTGTATATTCCGGTTTAAAATCTTCATTGGTAGTGAACGGCAGGACCAAGCCTCCCAGAATTGCAACCTCGGGTTTCCATCTGTCTTCTTCAGATATTTTTACTTTGAACCCGGTAAACAACGGGCTTAGTCCGGATTTGGTGTTTCCAGACCCGGTATTTTTGAATTCTACCGTTTCCCCAAGATATTCCAGTCCCAATCGAAGCTCAAAGTTCTCAAATAAACCATAGCGCAACAATGTAGTATTGTATGCAAATGCTCTATGATCGACCAAATCGGTTTCTGTGCTTTCCATTACGAAACCGGTCTCAATCTGCAAAGACTTATGAGGCACACTAACAGACGATTCTGTTTGGTCAGGCCTGTCAGTAATCAATTCATATGATTCGTCTTGCGCTTTTGCTGCTACTGATATTACCATAAATATGAATAAATATATTTTTCTCATCTACAACAATCAAACAACTTGTCTGACATAAATAACATTGGTAAACTCCTCGTTAAGAAGAATTTTATTTTGATTGATCTTTATTTCTGTCATCTTATTTGAGTTATACTGTTTTTCAACCCAAATATTTGAACCAATGGCAATATGATTGGAAGTGCAGAAATCAAAGAAATCCTTATCTGAATTGAACAACCTTGATATTTCATACATAGTTCCGGCGTTTGCTTCCGATAGCAGCAATTGAGAACTATCCGTCTCAATGTTTCCATTCAAAGCAGGAATAGGGTCTCCGTGCGGATCGGTAGTGGGATTGCCGAGATACTTGTTAATTTTATCAGCAAGAAAGTCCGAGGTAAGATGCTCTAAATGCTCGGCTTCCATGTGAATTTCATGCAGTGACAGGTTGAGCGTTTTATATAAAAACGATTCCCACAATCTGTGCTTGCGGATTACATTCAAGGCAAGCTGATTCCCGGATGCCGTCAGGGTCAAGGGTTTGTATTTAATATAATGGACCAATTTCTTTATGGCCAGTTTTCGTGCCATATCTGTGGCGGCAGCATTTGTAATATTTAACAACCCCGCAATGGTACTGAGCCTGGTATCAGCTCCTGAAAGCCTGCTCTGCTTATAAATTGCCTTTATAAAATTCTCAATCGAAGCCGTCATTTAAAGTAGTTATAATATTATTATTAAGCTTACTTAAATAAAGAAACAAATATACTTTAAAAAAGTCTAATTTGCAAGTAGGAGCTTTCGATCGTTCTACGTCAAATCTACGTCGCTGGCACAAGGTGGGGTAGGAGGAAGGGCAATTATCAAGATTATTGGGATTATGATATGTTTCAAGGGACTCAAGATATATCTTATAGTTATTTCATCGACTGGCATAAATTTATATTTCTGTGACCTTTGTGTGATCTTTTTCCCTTTCCTTTATCTCATAATATATGTCAATTAGCAAATTTTCTGTAAACATAGGGTTGCTTATCATTGTTGAATAATTGAGATAAAACATTTGTTGTTATGAATAGGTTCCTGGCATTCTTTTTATTGACTTTAAGTTCGCTTAGTTATGTTTGCGGTCAGACTGCTTATCAAATTGAGTTATTGGATATAAATGGAAATACTGTAAATATTGATGCAATCAAAGGAGAGAAATTTACTGTCTTGGATTTTTGGGCCACATGGTGTCGTCCTTGTATTAATTCGATTCCTGAATTAGTGAAACTCTCTGACAAATTTCAGGAGAAAGGGGTTCAGTTTATTGGGATCAATGCGGACAGTCCGCGAAACCGTTCAAAAGTCAAACCATTTGCTTCATCCATAGGCATCAACTATCCTGTTCTTCTAGATTTCGATCAGCAATTGCAGTCCGATTTTTTTATCGATGGTTTTCCTACTTTACTGGTATTGGATGGAAAAGGCAAAGTATTATTTACCCACGTAGGTTTTATACAAGGTGATGAGAAGACTATAGAAGATGCCATTAATAACCTACTTAAGAAAAAGCTTTGATCATTTTTGGTTAGTGGTCATTGTTTTCAATCTGTCTGGTTGCTTGTCTGCTGAAGCCCAGGGCATCCTGACAGGATCGAACGTGGCAGAGTTTCAGTTGGGTAACATTCCCGATACAGATCCCAAAGATCAATCATCGTTGTATGACCAGCTTAACCTGAGATATTCGATAAATCCACTTTCGTTAAAAATACGAATCGGACAATTTTATCCCTCTGACAATAATGGCAGAAGTTATACTAAACTGCTTCAATACAATGTGCATTATACAACCCCGAAACTCAATTTAAATGTCGGGAACTTATATTCCACATTAGGGCGTGGACTATTGTTGCGGACATATGAAATACCGGGGGCGATCTGGGAGACACGTGGTTATAGAGTTCGGTATGGGTTTTACCGGGATCTGCATGGGATTGATATCGGATACAGGATCAGGAATGCTGAAATAAAAGTGCTTAGGGGAAGAGTGCTGGATGTGGCGCTACCTCCCACTTTAGATAATGGTATTGAACGTCGTCCTGATTTGGTTGAAGGGGCGCAGTTTTCCTATCAATTTAGCAAACACAGGGCCGGAATTATTTATATGAGACACAACAATGCATCTGTGAATACCAGTTATTCTTCACTCTTTTATTCAGGGAATTTTGGAGAGAATTTATCTGTATACGGAGAGCTGGCCAACCGAATAAATACGGCAGGTCATTTGATTTCTTTTACCGATACTTCGGGTTATGCTGCCTATGCAAGCATTAATTATGTTTATAACAAACTTGGGATAAGTGTTGAGCTGAAAGATTACCGAAATATGTCAATTGGGGCCGGGATAAGTGATCCCCCTTCACTGGTAAAGG
>Ga0055451_10000580_pt1 | contig 14715 bp, 11 predicted proteins | sample China_Galinas_PW_3_FD_57745 | JGI IMG/M metagenome (GOLD analysis project Ga0055451, IMG submission 57745) | Wetland microbial communities from San Francisco Bay, California, USA, that impact long-term carbon sequestration - China_Galinas_PWB_D2 | ecosystem: Environmental > Aquatic > Marine >... | reverse complement strand
GTTGATGAAGTTGACTCTATCTTAATTGATGAAGCGCGTACCCCACTTATTATTTCCGGTTCTGCCGAAGCAAGTAGTAAATTGTATATTGATGCTAATCGTATGGCTGCAAGTCTTAAAAAAGGCATAGACTACGAAGTTGACGAAAAAGATCGCCGTGCATTATTAACTGAATCGGGTATTGACAAAGTTGAAGCGGCATTCCATATCGATAATTTATATGCGGTAGAGCACATGACGTTATCACATCACATGAATCAAGCAATCCGTGCACATGCATTATTCCGCCGTGACGTTGAGTATGTGGTAAAAGATAACCAAGTGTTGATTGTTGATGAATTTACTGGGCGTATCTTGCCGGGCAGACGTTACTCTGATGGTCTACACCAAGCACTTGAAGCAAAAGAAGGTGTGCCAATAGAGCGTGAAAGCCAAACCCTTGCAGCTATCACGTTACAAAATTATTTCAGGCTTTATCGTAAACTTGCCGGTATGACCGGAACGGCTGCAACAGAATCAGAAGAGTTCCATAATATTTATAATTTAGATGTAGTAGTAATACCAACTAACGTACCGCTTGCACGTATTGACAAACCGCATCTTATCTTTTTAACACAGAATGCAAAGTACAAAGCAATTGCAGAAGATATCAAAGAACGACATGCCAAGGGTCAACCTATTTTGGTAGGTACGGCTTCTATTGAAACTTCAGAAATATTGAGTAATATTTTGCGTTCATATGGACTGCCGCATGATGTGCTTAATGCAAAACAACATCAGCGTGAAGCTGAGATTGTTGAGCATGCAGGTGAACCGGGACATGTTACTATTGCTACCAATATGGCAGGCCGTGGTACCGATATTAAATTGACGCCGGAATCAAAAGAGGCAGGTGGTTTGTATATTTTGGGTACCGAATTGCATGAGAGCAGACGTATTGATAATCAGTTGCGTGGGCGTGCAGGTCGCCAGGGCGATAAGGGTGAATCACGCTTTTATATTTCTTTAGAAGATACATTAATTCGTATTTTTGCCGGTGATTCGCTCAAAAAAAACATGGAACGCTTTGGTATGAAAGAGGATGAGGTTATAGAATCTCCCTTTGTATCAAAAACGATTGATCGTGCTCAAGAAAAAGTAGAAAAACATAATTTTGAAATTCGTAAACACCTTATAGAGTATGATGATGTGCTCAATCAGCAGCGTATGGTTATTTATAAATATCGCCGTGATATTTTGGAAGGTGAACATCGTATTTATGAATTAATTCGCGATTTTGTGATTAATGTGGTGCAAGATATTGTGTTTGAACATTGCCCTAAGCGTACTGTAACTCCGGAACAAGCTCAGACAATTTTACATGATATTGCACTTTTGGTTGGATTACCGGAAGATACATTGCGAGCAGCAAAAATTGATACAACAACCATCGCCGGACTTGAGACAGACTTATCACAGTTTTTACTTTCCCAGTATGATCTATTCCGTAATCAAGCGCATCATGAAGTATTGCAACAAGCAGAAAAATGGCTCTTGCTCGAAACTATTGATCAGGCATGGAAGCAACACATGCTCAATCTCGATCATTTGAAAGAAGGCATCGGATTACGCAGCTGGGGCCAAAAAAATCCACTTATTGAGTATAAGCGAGAAGCATTTGATATGTTTAGAGAGATGCTTACCCATAGTCGCCGTGATGTAGTGCGTCATATTTTCCGCTTGAACATAGAAAAATTCAATGAACGCGAATTTGAAGAAAAACGAGAAAAAGAGCTTGATCAAATGCATATGGTCTCCGGAGAGGGAGAAGGTGAGCCCAAACAGGTCAAACGAGAAGAAGATAAGGCGGGCCGCAATGATCCGTGTCCATGTGGCTCCGGCAAAAAATATAAAAAATGTTGTGGTAAATAAAAAATAGGCGCAGAAGATGCGCCTATTTTTTATGGATATTAAGAAGCTATATCTATTGCTGCTCTTTTTGTTTTCCTAAGCATTTGTAGCTCATTGCTTTTTGTTAGCTTGATCTACCACATACCATTTACCCGTCAAGCTTTTTATTATCGTGTTCCCGGCAAAGGATACTTGTTCTAGTGTTGGAATATTTTTTATTAAATCTTGAGGCACTTTTGTAAATGGGTTGTTGTTTAAGTTTAGTATTTTGAGTTGTGGCACGTGCTTAAAGACAACTGAGTTTATTGCTGTTAGCTTATTGCTATTTAAATTGAGTATATTGAGGCTAACAAGATCCTGGAATACATTATCCGGCAATTTGGAGATTTGGTTGTTTTGCAGGTTAAGATTGATCAAATGTGTAAGTCCCCAGAACGCGCTATTTTCTATAACTTGTATATTGTTATTTTGCAGGCTTAAAGTTTTTAAATTAGGAAACTCAGCATAGCCGGATGAAGATAACATTCTGCGGGCAAAGCGCATTGTTGTCCCTGCAGTTACGAAAGCTCCTTTAGGTATCTGTGTAATTTGGTTATTGTCTAGCTTAAGTATTTGAATGCTTCGTTTCACTTGTTCATTCATAAAAGGAACCCAATCAAGATTCTTGATATTTTTGTTTGATAGATCAAGCACCGAGTTTATTACCTTAAGGTTATTGCCTATAGCCAAATCAAACATCGTAACTTCGGTGGCACCTTTGATGCGTTTATGTTTTTCAATAAGTTGGCTGATAATATTTTTACATGGTTTCAGAAGTGATACCGTAGTTGTCGGTACCGTTGTTTTGCCTTGTTTTACCCAAACCCCGGCAGCTGCATTAGCGAGTGCGCGGTTACCTACTGCGCAAGATAGATACATAAAGCGGCGTAGTACATCAAGATTAGTTATTTTTGCTTTAACTTCATTTCGTACAAACCCGGGTATATCCGCAGGGGTATGATTTATAAAAAAATTAATCGTTTTATTATTAACTTTATTAATAATATTACTAATTATTACTACCATAGCAGCAAGAGCGCCTTGATATTCGCCTGAAATTTCTGCAGCTAGATAAAGTTTGTTCTGCGGCTCCAGTTGCTGTTGAGCCAAAATGTTATTCAAGGTTGGCATGTATGCATAGACTGCAGGTGCTATAGTAGTAACATCGTTTCCTTGAGCATCAACTATATTTAAATTTTTACGTTGCTGTTTGATACGCAGAAACGCTGCAGCAGAAAGGTGCTCCGGCTTAGTAACCTGAATGCTTGCAGCAATAAGGGTTAAAAATAGTATCTGTTTTTTCATTATTTTTCTACCTTTTCTTGTTTTGGTTCAAATATAACTTCTACATTTTTAAGCGCATAGCGAATTCGTTTTATAGCTTCTGGTTTTAATGGATTACCTTGGAGTACAAGATTTTTTAACTGTGGCAATCCGGCAAATGCTTGTGGTGCAATAGTATGTGTCTGGTTGAATGGTAAATATAGCTTTTGTAGATTGGGGAGTGCTGCAAATGTATGTGCTTCTATAGTTGGTATGCGGTTACCACCAATAAAAAGTGCTTGTATCTCATTGGCATTGGGCAGGAGTTCTAACCCCACAAGATTTACAATGTTCATTTTATTGAGAATAACTATTTTTAAGCCATCTTTATCTGTTGTTAATTTAGGAATTTTGTTGAGTGCAACTAGATCTGCAATACTCCATTCATCAGCCCCATTGGTTGCATGATGTTTTTCTACAAGTGGTGCAAGTGGCCCTTGTGTTTGACCTTTTGGTAATGCGTATCCTTTTTGTACCCATATTGCAGCAGCAGCATTGGCAAGCCACTCTGCTTTGAGCTTATCGGCAGCAACCATAAAGTGACCAACTTGATTTTTATTAAATTGACCGGATTGGGATTTATATATATCTTCTAACGCTGATTCCACTGCAACTCTCGCCTCAAATGGTAAGTCACTTGGTGAGTGTCTTGAGAAAAATGCTGGATATTGTATTGCAATTGGTGCTTGCAGCATAATGGTGACTGCATCAATAATGAACCCAAGGGTATTTGCATTAATGTCTACGTCAAAGGTAAGTATAGGATTTTTTTGTTTGAGACGGCTTTGTACCTGTTTGCCAATAGCAGGAAGTAGCGCTGCTTGCTCAGGTGATATCACAAATGGTTTATTATCAGAGGAAACTAAAATAACATCAGTACTTTTTGCAGCTGGCTTTGCAGGTAATGTGCCTTGGACTAATTTATCAACCTCTTGTTTAAACTCTTCTTGATCTATAGTAGGATTAGTTTTTTTGATTGGCACAAAATAGATAAATTCGCTTGGAAATACATCATACTTCATATTTTTCCACAATACTGCTGCGGCATTGGCAAGTTTGGTAGCATCTACCAAATGGGCGATAGCAAGGAATTCAGCAAGATAAGATTGACGGTCTACTGGCTGAATACTATTAAATTCATTGGCTACTTCTTGATCGATGCTAGCTTGTGGTGTATTATCATACTGCTGAATATAATCTTTGGTTTTGTCTTTAATAATTCTTCTGAATGTATTAATAAAAAGATTCCATGTATTTGGATCTATCCACACGCACACAATGTTAACTCTACTTGGTATGCCGGCATATTTGGTAACATCACTGTACATAATACGCTCAAAATATGGCATGGCGTGATCTATTAATAGGAGCATATTAGGAGACATTTGAGTTGTTTTTCCTGAAGGTGTTACACAGATTTCAACCGTTTTCTCTGGTGTGCTTTTTGTCAAGCTCTCTGCAAGTGATGATTTACTTGACTGTAAACTTTGTTTTAGAATAGATTTTTTTATGTTGTTGTTTACACGTGACTCCAAGATAGAGGCTTTAATGGCAGGCGCTTTCTTTTCCATTGTCTGGGGTTGTGCAATGCTGCTTGCAATGAGTGTGAATATGAGTAGTTGTTTTTTCATTATTTATCCTTTTTTAATTGCCGCAACATGAGCCAACAGACTTATGAGATTTCATTGTTGTAGGATCTACTTTTTGTATGTCAAAATAAGGTAAATTTTTTGTACTGATTTCTGATATTTTAATATCAATCAAGTGATTTTCTGAACATGCTGTTTGGATTAAGCGGTACGATTGGTCATCTTTAGTGACTGTAAAATCTGCTTTTTTGTGTGGGTTACCAAAGGTTATTGCACCCTGAGGAGTAACTATAGTTTGCTCACCCTGTGCAGAAGTAATGGTAACCGGTGTATTTAAATCATTTTTTAGATTAATCATGCATGCACCGGCTGGAACAAAAGCCCCGAGCCCTAAGCTGGTAAGGGTAATTGCTACTAATTTTTTCATCTTTTTCTCCTTATATAGCATGAATAGCCCTGCTATTAACCAGGGTTCTCTACCATATTGATATTTTGTTGCATTGCCAAGGCTTCTTCTACTAGATATCATAGCAGAATATATTTTCAAATAGCAACAATTTTGGAAAAAAGCTACGGTAAAAAGATATACCTAGAGTCTCAGGTGTGTAGGAGTAGCTGGTGTGGTTATTTGCGTGGCAGCATAGGCACTTTGCAAAATGAAGGTAAGGTCAGAAAATCGGGGTTTCCAACTCAGAATGTTATATGCCTTGCTTGGGTCGGCTATTAAAATAGGTGGGTCTCCAGCACGTTTTTCTGTATAGATGACTTTTATACTGGTCTGGCAGATGGTCTCTATCTCAGCAACCATAGTTTTTACCGATACTCCTTTGCCGGTTCCGAGGTTAAACATGTCAGAAGGCAAGCCTTGCTGTAGATGATGCATGGCTTGCAGATGGGCATGAGCAATATCCCATACATGTAGAAAGTCTCGGATACAGGTACCATCTTTAGTTGGGTGGTCTGTGCCAAAAATAGAAAATGGTTTTTTTTGTTGTGCCGCACGTAAAAGCAAAGGGATGATGTGTGTTTCCGGTTCATGTTGTTCAGACAAGCCATATTCAGGCAGTGCGCCGGCAGCATTAAAATAGCGCAAAGCAACAAACTGTAGGCCATAGGCTTGTGCACAATCATATAAGATATGCTCGATCATTAATTTTGTTCGCCCGTATGGGCTGATGGGATTTTTTGGATGATCTTCTGTTAACGGAAGTGTTTGTGGTATGCCATACACCGCACAGCTTGAAGAAAAAATCAACGTATTACAGTCATGTGTGCGCATAGTTTGCAACAGGGTCACCGTATTACTTACGTTGTTATGATAAAATTTGAGTGGATCTTTAACCGATTCGCCAACTTCTATATTGGCTGCAAAATGCATAATGGCAGCAATGTTGTATGTAGTAAAAATCTGATTGAGTAGTGTTTGGTCTCCACAATCACCCTGTATAAAGGTTGTCCATGGATGATTGAATGTTTGATTATGTACGAGAGCATCAAGTACAATTACTGAATAGCCTTGTTGCACCAGCAGAAGTGCCGTATGTGAGCCAATATATCCTGCGCCACCGGTAACCAAAATAGTTTGCTTCATGATTGCCCTTTTTGTTGGTATCACAAAGTTGTACCATAATCTAAGTAATAAAAAAACCCCCGCATTATGCAGGGGCTTTATTTTTTTTTACATATTTACTATTACTGAGAATTTTCTTCTGCAGAATAAAAGGATTGACTATTTTCACTTTCTACTGATTTAAATATATCATTGCTTTCATTTTCAGATGCAGTGCTTTGTGCATCATCAAACTCTACTACAGAATGAAATAGTTCTGTATCAGAATTACTATCCTGTGTTACAGGCTCAGATTGTTCTAATAAATCAGTAGGCTTAATATCACTATACAATGAATCTATGGGATGTGTAGAAGATTGTGCCTCATTGCTGTTTAAACTACTCCAATTTATTCCTAAACCTGCTCCATTATCAGATGCTGATTCGCTATATGTAGCGCTTGAACTTGCTGTTGAAGTTTGGCCGGTGCTATGAGGTGCTGCAGGTTGTGCAGCCATAGGGTTAACTGAAGGTACTATTGATGGCACTGAACTTGTAGGATTATTTTGTACGGAAGTAGATTGCGATACTGGTGGCTGTGTGGCAGCTGGTGCAGATGATGTTGTTTGTGTGCTTGTATCTTGCGTATTATTATTTTGTCCAAACATATTTTCTAAAGTATTGCGTAAGAAGGCAAATATTGAGTTGCCATTACCAGAGCTATGTGCACGCCATTCATGGAGCCCAAGTAAGCCTAGGGCAAATAATCCCGGCATGATATAGCTGCTCAGTGAAAAACCTTCTTGTGCTGGAGCCGGTGCTTGTTGCGCTCGATTATTTTTGTTTGCGTCTGCTTGTGCTTCATGCCAATTATAACGTTCAGTTGGTTGCATAGCTTGTGATTGTTTACGTTTTAATATTTCTAATTGTTTGGTATGCCATGTCAATTCTGTGTTAATGCGTGCTGCACTTTTGGCTGCATCACGGTGATTATGAGATACCAATTGCAATGGATTAAAGACACGATTTGCATACTGTTTTGCCAGATGCAACATATCTGCATAATCTTGCAGCGCATCGGGGTTATTGCTGCAGTTTTGTTTGCATGCCTTCATTATTTGGTCCATTTTATTGTAAATAGTTGTAGCATCTGCACATACGTGAGGGTTTACATCCTCAGTACTGATATCTTCTGCTAACAGGGTATCAAGGCTGTTCTGTAGAGCCTCAAATGGGTTTACAGAGCTATCCTGAAGAGTAGCGTTTAAATCTGCCAATTCCTCAGGCAGGGTAGCAGATAACATGCCTACCTGTGGCAGCACTAGGCAGATACCGAGTAAAAATAGGGTAATCTTTCTGATATTCATTATTATAACCTCCTGGTAAGAATTTACCCCTAAATAGGGATTTTTCTCCTTACAAACTACTATACCAGGATATTTTCACATTGCAAATGCCCCTAGCGTCAAACCTGCACTTATAGTTTCTATGTGAATTTTTATAGGGTAATGAAGCTGGGGAGTAAGGGGTAGTCTCTGGGTTATTATCCTAGGGAGATCTAATGAGATATGTCTCTTTCGAGGGTAATATAAAAGGGATACAGTAGAATACCATATCCCTTTTATATATGCTTGATAAATTCTTTTGTTTATCTTATTTGCTTGCAGGCTACTTTTTTAGTTTATCCATTTCTTTTCTTTGTTCTTCACGTTCAGCTTTTAAGCTTGCTACTTCTTGTTCAAAATTTTTAATGTTTTCTTGCAGTTTTTTAATGATATTATCTTTTTCAACAGATTTTAATTTTTCAAATCTGAGTTGTTTTTCAAGATCTGCAAGTCTTTTTTGTAGGTCAGCCGGCACACCTGCTCCAGCTCGTGTTTGAGCTAGTTGATCTTCAAGCTGCTTAATCTGCTCCCTTTGTTCTTTACGATCAGCTTTAAGGCTAGCTACCTCTTGATTAAAGTTGTTTATTTTTTCTTTTTGTTCCGCAATTATTTCATCTTTTTTCTTAGATTTTGCTCTTTCAAATTCAAGCTGCTTTTTCAAGGCAGCAATTTCTTTATCTTTATCTGCAAGCTGTTGTTGTACTTGTGCATTAGCCGGTACACCTGCCGGTTGGCGCACTTGTGCGCGTACTTGTTGCATTTGGTTTTTTAAGTTGTCAAATTCTGCACGGAATGCACGTGCTTGTGCAGGGTCTGATGGTTGTAGTTTTCTAATGTTCTGATCAATTTGGCTTACCAATTGGTTGTCCCATTGTGCTAGTGATGTATTGAGTAAGGTTCTTATCGCAGAAACTGCTTGTTTAGTTTGATATGGGCTCATTGCATATAATTGTATGCCAGTGGCTATCACTATCATCGGGACTATTATATGTATGTATTTTTTTATCATTCTATTTCCTTTTTTATATACAGAGCCCCAGTAGAAACTGAGGCTTTGTGTTTATTACGCTATATTAAAAACTAAATCCACATTTAGCCCATACTATCCAACGGTCTAAAGCTGCATTACTATTACTTGTCCATTCATATGAACCGCCACCATTTACAAAGAATGGATAGCGCCATGTATCCCAACGGTAGCCAAGTGCGGCATAAAGTGTATTGATTACATAGCATGGTTGTGCGCCGGAGTTAAGATCAATATCTTCTGCTCTGATTACATTTTGGTCATAATTATCAAGCGGTTGTGCGAGTGCGGCATCATTGAGTAATGAATTGCCGGTAATGTTGCGTACCGGATTGGTTTGACCATCGCCAAGTTTATCTTTGAGTGCGATAGTTGTTGGGAATCCGCATGCAAGTTTTACGCAATCAGCAGTACGTGCAAAATAGTTGTAACCCGCTTCACCTTGGAATCCTTTGCATGTGAGTACAAATGCGGTGTTGTGTGTGTGTGCAATACCCGGTGTTACTTTTGCATCACGCGTAAATACATTAATACCCGGTGTTGCAAGATTTGCACCCAATTGGCCGCCAAGATCTGCTGCTTGTTGTGCTTGCTCTTTATTTGCATACACTTCCATATAGCGGCTCCATGGCTTGTTATTCAAGTCAAACATGCGCTTTTGAGTATTTCCGAATAGGTATTCAGTATGGATTGCATACTCAACACGTAACAAACGGTCTTTTTCTACATCTTCCCAAATTTGGAATCCAACAGCACTACCAAAGGTTACCCCAAAGTGGCGTCCGTTACCTACAATTGGTTCAAATAAATATTTAGCTTCTGCTTTGTTGCCGGTTGGGATAATAATACCAAGATATGATTCAAGGTGGTATGGTTTATGTTGTAACCATTCATATCCAGCTTTAACTTCGATATCAGATAAGCCTGTTTTTGATTGTGCCCCGCAGATTTTACCAAAACACCATTCACTTTGTCTGAATGCTTCAGTCATATTGGCAACCACATGTTCATCTGCATCCGGGTTTGGACCGCCGCCATTATTGATAATGCGTTCGCATAAGTTCATATCATTTTTTACACGTACTAAAGCAGTTGAAATATCATAGAAGAACCCGCGATTTTTTTCTTCATTACGCCAGAACCCTTGGCGGAATTCAAAACCGAGACCTATTGCGCTTTGTTGTGGCGCAAATCCTATTTTACTGCTGAAATCCCCATTTTGGGTGAAGATATTAAAATGTTGCGCGAGTAGATCAGTGGTACGGTTGAATTCTTCTGCAATCTGTTCACGTACTTGCATGCAGGTAGAGCAGTTGGAAGAAAAGTAGTGTGCAAGGTTTTCTTCGTTGCGTGATTTTGCACCAAATACGGCAAGTTGTAACCCCATGCCTCTGCCATTTTCTCGCGCATGTATGCGTTCATCACGGAATGCTGAAACACGTTCCGGTGATGCAGACATAAAATATGGCTTAGTTGCTAGATATGATCTGCTATATGGGTTACAATCACAGCTGCTGTCATTATTAGCATATAGTTGTGTGCCCATGCTTAGCAAAAGCATAGGTGTCAGAATTTTTTTGATATTCATAATCCCACTCCCCCAGTAAGGTTTATATAACGTTCCTACTACTCTTTGTAGCAAATATCGGTTCCTTATTACAATGGTTTAGAAATAATATTGTGAAAATTCTAGGGCAAAGATGTGAGATTTTTTTTCTTTTTGAATGTTTTTGCGTCAGCATAATTGATGTGCTACACTAGCCTCATCGGGATAAACATTTGGTTTATAAAGGGTATATATGATTTCACGGGTTAAAGGGACGCAAGATTTTTTGGATCTGACCATATTTAATTTTATTATTGATCAAGCAAAAAAACACCTCACTACCTACCATTTTACTGAAATTGCTACCCCCATCATTGAACCATTGGATTTGTTCAAGCGCTCACTTGGTGAATACACCGATGTGGTCAGCAAAGAAATGTTCATCATAAACACTGGTGAATCGTCAGAAAAAATTTGTCTTCGGCCAGAAGAAACAGCCTCAATTATCCGTGCATTTATAGAAAATGGCATTCAACAAACGCCGTGGAAAGTCTTCACTTGGGGACCCATGTTCCGGTATGAGCGGCCACAAAAAGGCAGATATCGCCAGTTCAACCAGATTAATATGGAAGTTATTGGTTCGGCTTCTATTTTGCAGGATGCGCAGTTTATCAAAATGCTTGATCGCTTTTTCCATGAAAAACTACAATTGAACAATTACGCGTTGCTTATTAATTTTTTGGGCTGTTTTGAAGATCGTAAGGCATACCGTATTCTACTCCGTGAATTTTTAGAAAGTCCCAAAGCGCAAGCTATTATGTGCAAAACATGCCAAACTCGCAAAGATACGAACATTATGCGTATTTTTGATTGTAAAAATATTGCATGCCAGCAACTTTACCAAGAAGCACCTTTTATTGCAGAAAATTTATGTGAGGCATGTGCAACTGAATGGGCGCAATTGCAGGAGCAACTTCAGCTTCTCTCAGTTTCATTCGCCTATAAACCTACCTTGGTACGCGGTCTTGATTACTACAACAAAACAGTATTTGAATTTGCGAGTGATAACTTGGGTGCGCAAAATGCATTCTGTGGAGGTGGCCGGTACGATCAGTTGGTTGGTCAGCTTGGTGGTAAACAGGATCAGCCATCGGTTGGTGCAGCGATCGGTATTGAACGAGTTATGCTTTTGCTTGAACCGAACATAAACATGCTTCCATTACCTCAGCTACCAAAATTGCATCTGATTATTCCTATGTCTGCCGAACAACAATCACTTGCACTTGTAATTGCAGATACGTTGCAAGCAGCTGATTTTTGCACAGATGTGTTGCTCGAAAATGATTCGATGAAAAGTATGATGCGTAAAGCGAGCAAATTAGGCGCAGCTTATGCACTTATCTTGGGTGATGAAGAACAAAAACATCATATGGTTACGGTAAAAAATATGATTACCGGTGCGCAAGAGCAAGTTAAACAGATTGACTTGGTTGCCTATTTACAGAAATAAATTTATCCAAACAAGTGCACTAAATAATCGCGTAAGAAATAAAAAAAGAACACGGCAAACAAGATACCATCAAAGCGATCCAAAAAACCGCCATGGCCGGGTAATATATGACCGGAATCTTTTACGTGTGCACGACGTTTTAACCATGATTCAAATAAATCTCCGGCAAGTGACAGTGTGCATATAATAAAACTAAACCCGATAATAAACCACCAAGGTTTGAGTGCATGTTGCTCATACAAGAGTATAGTTAAACCTATGGATGCAAAGATGACGCCACCAAAAAAGCCTTCCCATGTTTTGCTTGGACTAATAAAGGTATGGATTTTGTGCTGGCCGAATAAGTTGCCAACAATATATGAGCCCGTATCATGACTAGAGACCAAAATAAATAATATAAATAATAAATTATGATAGATCGGATCATGATTCATGATGATCATGAGTGCAAATGGTAAAATAGGATAAAACGGTAACGTGAGCCAAAATGCAGGGGTAGAAATTTTAAATAAGTTACGCCATTCGAATATAATGATTTGTAACAAAATGGCCACAAGTACATAAGAAAAATATATAGGCGCTAAGTATAAAAATAATAACCAAAACCCTGCACCCAATACGATGCCGGTTACAATACGTTGAATAAATGCAATTGAAAGTTGCATGATACTAATCACTTTCGGCAAATGCATTTGCTATATAATGAATTTCATGTGCATGGTTTACGAGTGCAATATCAAATCTACACTCCATATCAGTGTACGCATATTCGTTCAAAAAAGTATATGCGGTTAGAATAATTTTGCGTTGTTTACTTGATACAATAACTTCTGCTGGATCAATAAACTGATGTGTACGCGTTTTAACCTCAACAAATGTGAGCATATTTTTTTTACGGCCAATCAAATCAATTTCACCATAACGCTGACGATAGTTACGTGCGATGATGGTAAAACCTTGTTCTTTTAAATAATCTGCAACTGCTTGTTCGCCTTGCATGCCGAGCAATTTATTATTCATTAAAACCTGCTGATAAAGCTTTTTTTCTTGGGTGTGTTTTGTGCAATGGTAATCAAATGATCTGGAAACTTGGTTACCAGTTCTTGTTGTTTGAGTTCAAACATGTGTGTATCATTTTGTAGTTCTGCCAAATCTTTTTCGAATGCTATAATGGTTGGCTCAAGTTCAGGTAACTTGGCAAACCAATCGGTACGTATAATTTCTAGGCGGCGTTGTGCTTGTTTGTATTTACCACTTTTTTTAAAAAATTCACATACGTTCAATTCGCTTGCCGCCAGTTTTTTGTAACAGCGTGTGCGAATCTCCTCTACATCCGGTGCATATTTTTTAAATAGATCGGCACGTTCCAAAAACTTATCTGCAAGCGCAATAGTATCACGCGTAGCCGTTTGGTCGCGGTCTGCTTCGAGCACAGATTGTTCGGTACATAATATTGCTTTGTACAATGCATATTCTGCTTGATCACTACCTGGGTATAAGCTTGCAAATTCTTGATATACTTTGCCGGCCTTTTCATGTTTATTGTCTGCCCAGAGTGTGTCGGCAAATTCAAGCAAAAGATCTGCCATTTCATTTAAATTATCGCATAGTTTGAGCATGCGCTCTAAATACTTGAGTGCGATATAGTAATTCTTTTTTGCTAATAATCCATCTTTAGCAACTTTTATTTCATCATAACTCATATCGCGCAATGTCTTTTTCTGGAACCAACCTTGTTTTTTAGGTGTTTCTTTTTTATGTGCATCTTTGGTCGTAACCCATGATTCTGATGCCCGGCGTTCATCACGCATTTGGTTCACTCGCCCTGGGTTAAACATGGCTTTGTGTGTTTTTGTAGCAGTATAAAAAGTAGGGGAAATAAGCAGCGCTATACTAAATGCGATGCGATAGAAACGATCGATACTTGCGCTCATGTTGTTCCTTACGATAATCTAGTGATACTTGTGCTTTGTATATATATTTATAATACCGCTTTATGTGCAAAAATAAAGCAGCTATTCGCTTACTGATGTTGTTCATGGTATGCTCGAAGCTAATAGATCAAGTGGAGAATACATATGAAAAAAAAATTAGGTGATATTTTAATTGCTTCCGGCGCGATCAATACACAGCAACTACATGAGTGTACGCAAGAAATTGCCGGTACCGATACAACACTTGAGCAGTGTTTATTGACTAAAAATTATATTACAGCAGAGCAGCTGGCCAAGGCCTATGCGAAGTACGCATCTATGGAATATATAGATGCAATCTCAGAAAAAATGGCAAATCTTACCATTTTAGGCAAAGTACCATTAAAATTTTTGCGTGATAATAGCGTAATGCCAGTCATGATAGATGGAAATTTAACTATTTTGACGGCAAATCCATTCCAATTTCAGCCACTTGATGAATTAAACATGTTGCTTGGTGGTGGTGCACGGTATATGGTAGCTCCGCGCCCGGTTATTATTGATGCTATTAACCGATATTACCCACTTGAGGGTGCCAAACAGATGATCGAGGAGCTCGAAGAAGAAGAAAAGGGGCCTGAAGAAGTTGCATTCGAGAATATTGAAGAAAAAGATATCATGGCCATGGCGACTGAAGCGCCAATTATTAAATTGGTGAATCATATTTTATACCAAGCAGTCAAACGTGGCGCATCAGATATTCATATAGAACCGTTTGAAAAAGAGTTGCGCGTGCGCTACCGCATTGATGGGGTAATGTATGATGTTATGATGCCTCCCAAACGTATTCAAAGTGCATTGACGTCTCGTATTAAAATTATGGCCAACTTAAATATTGCAGAAAAGCGAGTACCCCAAGATGGACGTATTGCTATTAAAGTTGC
>Ga0055451_10000579_pt1 | contig 14758 bp, 18 predicted proteins | sample China_Galinas_PW_3_FD_57745 | JGI IMG/M metagenome (GOLD analysis project Ga0055451, IMG submission 57745) | Wetland microbial communities from San Francisco Bay, California, USA, that impact long-term carbon sequestration - China_Galinas_PWB_D2 | ecosystem: Environmental > Aquatic > Marine >... | reverse complement strand
CTTCGCTTCTCGCTGGGCGATCATGCGCGATCCGCCTTCGCTTCTCGCTGGGCGATCATGTGAGTTCTTCGACGACTTCGCGAGCCAACAGCACCGCCATGGCCGCGCGCCAGTCCGGGTCGCCGTGCGCGTCGTCGTTCCAGGCGGCATCGGGGATGGATGCGTGGGCCTCGCGTAGTTGGCCGGGGCCGGGTGGCTCGGGGAAGGTGAAGACGTAGGGGCGCACCGTCGCGCAGGTCACCGACACCACCACGCGGCCGCCGTCGGCCGCGGTGTCCCGTCGGCCGATCACCACGACCCCCGAGCGGCCCAGCGTGGACGGGGCGATCTTGCGAAAGGCGGTGCGCGCCCGCAATGCCGGTGCGGGCAGATGGACAGAGCGCAGCAATTCGGCCGGCGCGAGCCGGTTGGTCCCCGCCCCGGTGACGAAATCGGTGACCGCCATGCGGTGCTCGCCGCCGTCGGGACGCCAGATGAGCAGCTCGCCGTCGAGTGCACTGCACAGCGAGATCATCGAACCGGCGGGGAAGGACAGGCAGATGTTTCCGCCGACCGTGGCGGTCTTGCACACCTTGAACGATGCCTTGAGCGCCATCGCGGACCAGCGGAACAGCGGTGCCGCCGTCCACTCCGGACGCTGCGTCGGCAGGTGGGTGGACAGTGCCGCCAGCTTCTCGACCGTGCACGTGGCGGCGATCTCGATTCCGTTGTCGGCCAGCACTATTGGTCGCCAACCCAGGGTGGTGATGTCCACGATCCGGCGGATGTGGGGCTGCGGTTCGGAGAACAGCCAGGTACCGCCGGCGAGCACCGCGTCGTCGGGCCCGAGTGGCCAGACGTCGGTGCGGCGGGTCGGCGTGTCGACGACCTCGACGGTTGGCAGGTCCACGTCATGAACGTAGACGCCGCAGCGCTTGAATGCATTCGCAACGTTTCGGCCGGCGTGCGGGGGAGGCCGGTGGGCTCTGGTCAGTAGCTGCGGATGAGCGCGATCAGCTGGTCCTTGCTCAGGCCGGAGTAACCCGTGATCCCGAGCTGCTTGGCCCTCTTCTTGAGTTCGGCGACCGTCCAGCCCTCATAGGCGCAGGAGCGACTGGGGCGAAAGCAGCGAACGTCTTCCCGATCCGCATCCGCGGAGCCGGTCTTCGGCATCTCTACCCCCTTTGCTGGGGTTGCAGTCCCTCGCAAACGGGGCTACCCCGACCGCCGGCGCCGCAAAACACGCGGGCGGGCCGGCCCGGGCCGAGTCCTACCGGATGTCGCCCTCATCGGGATCCTCGACGATCTGGTGCTGTTCCTGCCAGTCCGCCTCGTTGCTCTCCAGCGGCGTGGTGCCGTCGTCGAGCGGTACCCGCTCGGCGATGTCGACGCTCTCCAGATCGGCAGACTCTGCTGCGGACCGGCTCTGTTCGACGGCATCGGCGACGGGGACATCGTCGGAATAGGACTCGCGCTCGCTCACCTCCGTCAACATACCCGCGGACATCCGGAACGCCGAATTCGCGCCGAAGGGTTTGGCACCCGGCTACCAGGGGGTACCTGAGGATCACCATGACGACTTCCTGGGCAGTGCCGTGCTCGATACCGGCATCACCACGATCACGGCGCCGGACCGCGAGGTGCGGGAGTGAATAGCGAAACCCTCGGCTGGAGTAGTGTCGGGGCGACATTGCTAGGAGGCCACATGACGGATGCTGAAAGCCGAGGCAGCAAGCTACAACGTGGCGTGGGCGCGGTCGAATTCAGGGTTGCTGCGAGGCTGGAGAACCTGGCCGTGCTGCGCACTCTGATCAGCGCCGTCGGGACCTTCGAGGATCTGGACTTCGATGCGGTCGCCGATCTTCGGCTGGCCGTAGACGAGGCCTGCACCCGGCTGATCCGGTCGTCGGCGCCGGGCGCCACGTTGGTAGTGGTCGTCGACGCGGGCCCGGACGGGCTCGTGGTGGAGGCCTCGACATCCTGCGACACCTATGACGTCGTCACCCCGGGCAGCTTCAGCTGGCACGTACTGAGTTCACTGACCGACGACGTGCGGACCTTCCACAACGGCCACGAGCCCGGCGGCGACGGGGGAATCTTCGGCATCGCCTTGACGGCGAGGCGGGCGGGCGCCGCACGGTGACGTCCCGAGCGGACGACGCTTCATCGTCACGGTCGAGTTCCGAATACGCCGATGTCCCGGACCTGTTCCGGAAGTTGGCGCAGCTCGATGCCGATTCCCGGGACTTCCGGCGCCAGCGAGACCGGATCGTGGAGCGTTGTCTGCCGCTGGCCGACCACATTGCCCGCCGTTTCGACGGTCGCGGCGAGTCGCGTGACGACCTCGTCCAGGTGGCACGGGTCGGGTTGGTCAACGCGGTCATCCGGTTCGACGTCGACGCCGGCTCGGACTTCGTGTCGTTCGCGGTGCCCACCATCATGGGTGAGGTTCGCCGCCACTTCCGCGATAACAGTTGGTCGGTCAAGGTTCCGCGCCGCCTCAAGGAATTGCACCTGAGGCTGGGCGCGACGACCTCGGAGCTGTCTCAGCGCCTCGGCCGCGCGCCGACCGCCACCGAGCTGGCCGCCGAACTCGGTATGGACCGCCAGGAGGTGGTCGAGGGTTTGGTGGCGGGCAGTTCCTACAACACGCTCTCGATCGACAGCGGTGGCGACGGCGGCGACATGGACGCCCCCGCGATCGTGGACAGCCTCGGTGATGTCGACACCGCGCTGGACCAGATCGAGAACCGGGAGGCGCTACGGCCCCTGCTCGCGGCACTACCGGAGCGCGAACGCACCGTACTGCTACTGCGATTCTTCGAATCGATGACGCAGACCCAGATTGCCGAGCGGATCGGCATCTCGCAGATGCATGTCTCGCGGTTGTTGGCGAAGTCGCTAGCGAAGCTGCGCGACAAGCTGGCCTAGCCGGTTCGCCTCACCGTCGAGCAGGGCGATCGCCGCGGGCACCGAATGGGTGATGGGCAGGGTGGTCTGCGGATCACATACCCGCAGCAGCCGCGATACGGCGTCGCCGGCTACCAGCGCCCACTGCGTCCTGCTCCGTGCACAGCGGGTGTTGATCGTGTTGAGTACTGAAAATGCCTCTGTGCCAACGAATTCTAATCCACTGAGGTCCAAGATCAACCGGAGCCCTCCGGTGGGGCACTGTGCGACGTAGCTGGCGAGCTGCCCGGCGTTGGACGCATCGAGCTCACCGCCCACGGCGATGACGCCGACATCTCCCTCGGCCCGCTGGATGGTGAAACGCGCGGCGCGAGGATTGTAGGAACGCAGTGCGGCCGGTCGTTCGGATCGATCTGCACCTGTGACAGTCATGGTGACTCCGTCGGTGAACGAGGACTCGTTCGCTGGCACATGTCAACTCGGGAACAACCGACGCGCAGGAGGCTTGCACGGCCTGCACGCCATCAACATTGCTACCGAGCGGCTGTTTACTCAACCTGTTTTGAACACTACCCCGCGACCGAAACCCCAACAACCAAGTCGCGGACTTCTCATAATCCTCAGGTTCGCCCCGCTGGTCGGCGGTCAGTCGGCCGGCGTCACCGGGCCACCCATGATGTTGCCGACGATCCCGCGAATGATGTTGGTGCCGTCCTCGTTTCGCAATTCCTCATACCACGCGGCGGTCTTGACGGGATCCTTGGCGTGGGTGACATCGCAGCGCTTGCGGGCGCGCAGTACAAGGTCGCCGGCCCGTTCGGCGCGGGCCTGCTGATAGGCCGCCAGGGCGGCGTGCGCGTTGTCGGGATGGTCTCGGAACGCCCATTGCAGCGCGATGGCATCCTCCATCGCCGAGCAGCCGCCCTGGCCGATATCGGGAGTGGTGTTGTGCGCCGCGTCGCCGAGAACGGCGACGCGGCCCTTCACCCAGGTGTGGAACGGGTCGAGGTCGAGAATCTCCACCCGATTGGTGGTCGTCGGGTCCAGCTTGTCGATGAGCGCCTGCACCCCCGGGGCCCAATCCGCGAAATGGTTGCGCAGCACCTCACGTGCCGAGCCGCGCTCGTAGTCCGTGCCCTGCGGTTCCACCACATCGAAGAAGAAGTAGAACCGGTTGTCGGCCACCGGCATGACCGAGACCCGTTTGCCGTCGCCGACGTAGGTGGTCCACTCCGTGGCCGGACCGATTCTCTCGTCGACCTCCACCAGTCCGTTGAAGTTCGCATAGCCGGCGTAGCGCCGGGTCACCGGCCCACCGAGCACGTACTCGCGGGTGATGGAGTTTGCGCCATCGGCGCCGATGATGACGTCGGCCGGCACCGTCGTACCGTCGGCGAACGTCGCCGTCGCCGTGTCCCCACCGTCTTCGACACCGACCATCTTCATCCCGAAGTTGATCCGGTCCAGGCCGTAGGCCTCCATCAGCATCAGCTGCAGCTCGGCCCGCGCGATGGGGTACGGCCGCTGGCCGACCTGGTCGATCAGCGGTTGCATCGAGAACCGGCACAGCGTCTCCCCGGTGTGGGCATCGACGTAGCTCATCGTATCGACGATGCCGCCGAGCCGCGCCGTCTGTTGCTCCAGGCCCAGGTAGTTGAGGCACTTCACGCCGTTGGACCACACCGAGATGGCCGCGCCCACCGGCTTGTTCTCGGTGACGCGTTCATAGACCTCGGTGTCTATCCCGATCTGCCGCAACGCGATTGCGGCGCTCATGCCGCCCATGCCCGCGCCGATGACCACCGCTTTCACTGCTCAGCTCCCTCGATAGGTGGAATAGGCGTACGGCGACAACAGAAGTGGTACATGGTATTTGGCTGTCGGATCGGTGACTTCGAAAGCGATCACCACCTCGGGGTAGAACCCCCTGACGCCCTGCGCGGCGAAATAGGTGCCGGTGTCGAATTGCAGTCGGTAGATGCCGGCGCTGAGATCGGAGCCGAAGTCGGCGACCCGACCGTCGGCGTCGGTGGTCGCGTGCGCGCTGATCCGGCCGGCCGGACCGGTCAAGGTCACCGCGACGCCGGCCGCCGGGCGCCCGCTCACCGCGTCCAGTACGTGGGTACTCAGGTGTGCCATGGGGTCACTCTCGCCGGTCAGGTCTGGTCATCGGGCTCGCTCAACATCCGTTGCAGCCGCGGCCGGTTGATCTTGGCCAGCTCGTTGCGCATTACCCGGCGTTCGGTATCGGGGTCGTTGTGCAGACGTTCGACCAGGATGGCCAGCAGCTCATCGGCCGAGCGGCCGCTGGCGCATACCAGGTAGACGTAGCCGAACTTGTCCTCGTACTCACGATTACGGGCGACCAGCTCGGCGCGGATGTCCGCGCCGGCATCGCCCACGCCCGCCTGTTCACGGGCTGAGGACGGGTTGTCGGGCTTGGCGCCGATGCGCGGATGTCCGTCCAGCGCGGCGTCGAGCTCGGCGTCTGGCAGTTCGGCAAGCACCCGGTCGGCACGGTCCAGCATGGCGTCGATATCGGGGAACGGGGCGCCGGCCAGCACCCGGCGCGCCCAGATGGTCGACGAACACACTTCGAACAGAAGATGCATCTGCTGGCGGGCGGTGAGCCGGTTAAAGCCGTCGAGGCCGGTGGATCTCACGTCAGCTCGTTGAGACGGCTGAACCGCGCCGCGGCGATCGGGTTGGCATCGGCGACGAGGTCGGAGAACCGGTAGTTGACGATCTTGGCGATCTCGATCAGCGCGAACGCCTTCTCGGCACCCGGCGAGTTGTCGATGCGCGTCCAGCCATTGCGCAGAACGCGGTCGAAGTGCTCGGTCTCCCGCGCGCAGATCACCAACGGGAAGCCGAAGTGTTCGCGATAGGCGGTGGCCAATTCCACGACCTCATTGTGGTCGTCCTCGGCCAGATTGCTCAGCGCGACATGGTCGACGGCCAGCGCATGCCCGGTCTCGTCCTCGGCGCCCAGCGACGGAAACGCCCGGATGAGCTCCAGTTGCTGTTCCGATGAGCCGGTCAGCACGGCATCCTGGAATGCCTCCCGCAGTGCCCTGGTGTCGTCGAACGGCCGCTGCTCGAACGCGCGCTCGATCGCCCAGGGCACGTCCTGCACCACGTGGCCGAACACCTCGGTGAAGCGTTCCTTGGTCATTGCGTTGACTTCGTCGAGGCTGATCGTGCCGTCGCCGGCGACCCGCGGCCCGCGCGAACCGAGGTGGAAGAACACGATGTTGAGCAGGATCGCGGCGATCGCGCCGATGCTGATACCGCTGCCGAACAGCAGGTCGATGCCCGCGGGCATGGCCTTGGAAACGTCCGGGTAGCTGGTCACCCACAGCGCCACGGCGAGGCTGGTCGTGACGATGATGAGGTTGCGGTGGTCGGTGAAATCCACTTTGCCCAGTGTCTGGATGCCGACCACCGCGACGGTGGCGAACAGGGTCAGCGCGGCACCGCCCAGCACCGGGTTCGGGATCGATGACACGATCGCGGCGACTTTGGGCAAGAAGCCGAGGATGATCATGATGACGCCGGCGGCGGCCACCACCCATCGGCTCTTGACGCCGGTCAGCCGCACCAGGCCGACGTTCTCGGAGAACGCGGTGTAGGGGAACGAGTTGAAGATGCCGCCGATTGTGGTGGCCAGGCCATCGGCGCGAAGCACGTTGCCGATGTCGGCGGCCTTGACGCGTTTGCCGACGATTTCGCCGGTGGCGATGGTGCTGCCGGTGGACTCCACCGCGGTGATCATCAGCACGATGATCATCGTGAGGCAGGCCACGAAGTCGAACTTGGGCATGCCGAACAGGAACGGCTGGGTGAACCCGACCACCCCGGCTTCGCCGACCTTGTCGAAGTTCATGTCACCCAGTGCGTAGGCCACCGTGCAGCCGATGACCAGGCCGAGCAGCACCGCGATCGTCGCGACGAAGCCGCGGAAGAGCCGCTGGATCGCCACGATGATCGCGATGGTGCCCAGCGCGTACAGAAACCATTTGATGTTTGTCGGGTCGTGTTCCCCGGTATGGGGGTTGGTCACGGCGTCGCCGGCGCCGACCGGGACCAGGCACAGACCGATGATGGTGATGAGGGTGCCGGTGACGACGGGCGGGAAGAACCGCAGCAGCCTGATGAAGATCGGTGCGATCAGGAAGGTGAAGACGCCGGCCACGATCACCGCGCCGTACACGTAGAGCAGGCTGGGAGCTCCGCCGCCGTTTGCCAGCCCGATCGCGATGATCGGCGAGACGCCGGCGAAGGTGACGCCTTGCAGCAGTGGCAGGCGTACGCCGATCTTCCAGAACCCGACCGCCTGGATGATCGAGGCGATGCCGCAGGTGAACAGGTCGGCTGTGATCAGCTTGACCAGGTCCTCCTGGGGCAGTTCGATTGCACCCGCGATGATGATGGGCACCAGGACCGCGCCGGCGTAGAACGCCACCACGTGCTGAAAACCGTAGGTCGCCAGCTTCGGGACCGGCAGCATCTCGTCGACCGGGTGCACGCGCTTCTTCTGGACCTGGGTTACCGGGGCGGACATGGTCTCAGAATCGTCTAGGTTCACAATGTTCGCATGTCGAAGACGCCCCGGCGGGCGGGCGCCGCGGCCGGCGTGCTACTGGCAGCTGGGGCGGGCACTCGCTACGGGATGCCGAAAGTGCTTGCTGCCCAGGGTAAGTGGCTTCGTTCCGGGGTCGCAGCCCTAGCCGGCGGTGGGTGTGAGGATGTGGTGGTCGTGCTGGGTGCTGCCGTCGTCGACGTTCCCGCCCCGGCGCGCGCGGTGCTTGCGCAGGACTGGCGGCGCGGGCCCGGTGCGTCCCTTCGAGCGGGGCTGGAGTCGGTTCCCGAGGCCGACTTCGCCGTCGTGCTCACCGTCGACACCCCCGACATCGGCGCCGATGTGGTGAGCCGCGTGCTCGCCGCCGCCCGCGCGGTGCCCAGCGGGATCGCGCGCGCCCGCTACGGTCGGCGGCCGGGTCATCCCGTCGTCATCGCGCGCCGCCATTGGCCAGCCCTGCTCGGTGCACTGCGCGACGGGGAAGGGGCACGGGGCTTCCTGGCGGGCCGCGATGACGTCCGGGCCGTCGACTGCGCGGACCTGGCCGGCGGCGCCGATATCGACACCCCTGCAGATCCGGACTAGCTCCGAAGGAGCAGACTGAGCGCGGTCGCGGCAAACCGGCGTACCGCCTGGGCGGCCACCGCCGCGGCGTCGGCGTGGTGGGCGCGGGAACGCGTCGCCAGCGTGCCGGCCCGCGGATCGACCGTCACCTCGGCGAGCAGTTCGCCGGTGGTCGGTTCACACACCGCCCACGAGTAGCCGGTGTCGGAGGCCCACTGTGCGGTGCGCATGCTGACATAGTCCGGGTCGGTCTCACCGAGTTCGGCCAGTGCGGGGCGGTCGTCGATGCGGTCGTCGGCGCGCAGTGCGCGCAGATACCATGCGCCGGCATTGATTTCGACGGGCTGCATGCGCCTAGTGGCGGCGGCCGTAGAGGCTGATGCCCAGCACCGGTATCGCCAGCCACGCCAACCACCCGTACGGCACCAGGATGGTGAGCGCCAGGGCAATCATGGGCACTAGCGCCATCACCACGGCACGCCAGTCGCGGGACGTCTCGGTGTCGCCGGGCCTGCCCTGCGCTTCGGCCGAAGCCGGGGTGCCCGGTTTGACCGGCAGGTCGGCGAAGATGGGCGCCAGGTCGGCCCGGGTGAGTGCCGAGCTGACAGCGGCGCTGCGCTCGGAGAATTCGTCGGGGCTCAGCCGGCCCTCCGAGAACTGCCGGCTCAGCAGCCGCATGGCCTCCTCGCGTTCGGCGGTGCCGATACGCAGCCGGTCGGCCTGGTTGTCACTCACGGGTCCATCCTGCACGATCAGCCCAGCCGCATTGTCGTGGAGGGCGCGGAGGGTGTTGCCATGAGGATCACCGTGTTCGGAGCCACCGGGCAGATCGGCGGCAAAGTCGTCGATCTGCTGGGCGCCGAAGGCCACCAGATCGTGCCGGTCTCCCGCGGCAGCGGTGTCGACGTGCTGACCGGGGCGGGAGTCGACGTCGCGCTGTCCGACGCGCACGCGCTGGTCGACGTCCTCGACTCCCCGTCCTTCGAGGACCAGTCGGTGCTGGAGTTCTTCACCACCTCCACGCGCAATCTCCTCGCGGCGGCCCGCGCGACCGGCGTCAAGCATTTCGTCGCGCTCTCGATCGTCGGTGTCACCGGGCTACCCGACAGTGGCTACATGCGGGCCAAGGTTGCGCAGGAAACGCTGATCGAAGCGGCGGGGGTGCCCTACACGATCGTGCGGTCCACCCAGTTCCACGAATTCGCCGAGGCCATCACCGCGTCGCTCACGCACGGGGATGTGGTGCGGGTCCCACGGGCCCATATCCAGCCGATCGCCGCCGGGGAGGTGGCGGCGCACATGGCCCGGGCCGCGGTGGGCTCGCCCTCGGGTGTCGTCGAACTCGGAGGTCCGGAGGTCCTCACGTTCGAGGAGATGACCCGTGCGGTCGTGGCACGACGCGGCGACGGTCGCATGGTCTGGGTGGACCCCGATGCGACGTACTTCGGCGCATGCCTGGACGAGGACAGCCTCGTCACCGGGAAGGGTGCGGCGATCGCGCAGATCCGGTTCGCCGACTGGCTGGCCGGCGCCTGACCGGTAGAACCGGCCGAGCTACTTGATCTCGGCGAGGACGGTGCCCTGCGTGATGGCGGCACCGGCCGCGACGGCAAGCCCGGTGATGACGCCGTCCTTGTGCGCCGTCACCGGGTTCTCCATCTTCATGGCCTCCAGGACGACCACGAGCTCACCGACGGCCACCGCCTGGCCTTCCTCGACGGCCACCTTGACCACGGTGCCCTGCATCGGCGCGGTGACCGCGTCACCGGACGCCGCGGCACCACCGTGTGCGCCCCTCTTGCGCGGCTTGGGCTTCTTGCGCACGACGCCGGACTCGACGGCGCCGCCGCCGTTGCCCAGCGCCAGATCGCCGGGCAGCGACACCTCGATGCGGCGGCCGCCGACCTCGACGACCACCTTCTGCCGCGGCTCGGGCTCTTCCTCGTCGACCTGACCTCCGCCGGTGAACGGCTCGATGGTGTTGTCCCACTCGGTCTCGATCCAGCGGGTGTGCACCGCGAAGCCGTCGTCGTCACCGATGAATGCCGGGTCGGACACCACTGCGCGATGGAACGGGATGACGGTGGCCAGGCCCTCGACGCCGAACTCGTCCAGCGCGCGGCGGGCGCGCTGCAGCGCCTGTTCGCGGTTCGCGCCGGTGACGATCAGCTTGGCCAGCATCGAGTCGAACTGCCCGCCGATCACCGAGCCCGTTTCGACACCAGAATCCAGCCGCACGCCCGGGCCGGCCGGCGGCTCGAACTTGGTGACCGGGCCGGGAGCGGGCAGGAAGCCGCGGCCGGCGTCCTCACCGTTGATGCGGAATTCGATGGCGTGGCCGCGCGGCTCGGGGTCCTCGGTGAGGTCGAGTTTCTCGCCGTTGGCGATGCGGAACTGCTCGCGGACCAGATCGACTCCGGCGGTCTCCTCGGTGACCGGGTGCTCCACCTGCAGGCGGGTGTTGACCTCGAGGAACGAGATCAGGCCGTCCTGGCCGACCAGGTACTCGACGGTGCCCGCACCGTAGTAGTGGGCCTCCTTGCAGATCCGCTTGGCCGACTCGTGGATCTCCTTGCGCTGCGCGTCGGTCAGGAACGGAGCCGGCGCCTCCTCGACCAGCTTCTGGTAGCGGCGCTGCAGCGAACAGTCGCGGGTGCCCGCGACCACGACGTTGCCGTGCTGGTCGGCGATCACCTGAGCCTCGACGTGGCGAGGCTTGTCCAGGTAGCGCTCTACGAAGCATTCGCCGCGGCCGAACGCCGCGGTGGCCTCACGCACCGCCGACTCGTAGAGCTCGGGAATCTCCTCAAGAGTGCGCGCGACCTTCATGCCACGCCCGCCGCCACCGAACGCCGCCTTGATCGCGATGGGCAGGCCGTACTCCTGGGCGAAGGCCACCACCTCGTCGGCGTTCTTGACCGGGTCCGGTGTGCCGGGTACCAGCGGGGCCTTGGCTCGCGCGGCGATGTGGCGGGCGGTGACCTTGTCGCCGAGATCGCGAATCGACTGTGGGCTCGGCCCGATCCAGATCAGCCCGGCGTCGATGACCGCCTGGGCGAATTCGGCGTTCTCGGACAGGAAGCCGTAGCCGGGGTGGATGGCGTTGGCGCCGGATTTCGCCGCGGCGTCCAGCAGCTTGTCGAAGACCAGATACGACTCCGCGGAGGTCTGCCCGCCCAGGGCGAACGCCTCGTCGGCCAGCCGGACGTGGGGGGCATCGGCATCAGGTTCGGCGTAGACCGCCACACTGGCCAGCCCGGCATCCCTGGCCGCCCGGATCACTCGGACCGCGATCTCGCCGCGGTTGGCGACGAGGACCTTGGAGATGCTCTGGCTAGCGTGACTGGGCACTGCGCCTCCTGTGTTGCACGTGACTCTAAGAACGCTTTTAAAAACAGGTTCGCACGGCAGTGTAAGCGCAGCTTGTTCGACGCGAGCGAACCGGTGCCCCTACTCGAGAGTAAGTTTCAGCTCTGCCGCAGTAGCCGGATGGGGTCGGTGCGGATCGCCTGCGAGGCGTTCCGAAGGAGACGCCGGTCGTGCACGGTGTCGTGATAGGAGAGAGTGACACTGCGTTCCGTGCCGATAGCGCCGGTGAACACAGAGATGTCCGACGGTGCGCCCGGCTCCAGCGCCGCGGTGATCGACCTGGGCCCCTCGGATCGCCAGGGCAGGTCTTCGAACGGTGACAGCCGGCCGACATCCGAATAGACCATCTGGATGGGTGTGTGAAGTTTCCAGTCTTTGTCTCGCGGCGATTCGGACGGGAGCAGGAAATTACGCGTCCACGTCACGCTCATGGCGAGTAGGGGCAAGGCTGCTTCGAGATCCGCTCTGACCGCGGCGCCGATCTCGGACACGTGCTGGTCGAGGGGCGCCGTGACGTTCAGCCCGGAGATGAAGTTGCCGTTGACCCGATCGTGCGCGGGCAGGTAGCGGCGGCAGTCGACGACAAGCCGGACGGCATCGCTCAGCGGCAGGCCGGCTTGGGCAAGTGCGGTGCGGACGATGACCAGCCATGTGACGGCCCTGCTGGCGCCGGCGGCGTTGGTCGCACGCCAGCGCTCGACTTCCCGCTCCACCTCGCTGTCGATGTGGATCACTTCTACCGCGCACGACGGAGACCAGGTCGAGTGGGCAGACTCTGAGGAACGGCTTGCGGTGGTGTCGGGGAGTTGTTTGGCTTCACTCCAGGTTCGTCGCAGTCGCCTCGGATGTGTTCCGAACGTGTGCGCGAGCGCGCGGGCAACCGGGAACGAAGTGTCCCGATGCTTCAGCCACTCCGAACATCTCCCTTGCTGCATCTCGTAAAGCGTTGTCACGCAGTCGATGTAGAGGCGTGCATCGCCGAGGCCGTGATCGATGTCGAATGCGATGTGGCGCCGCGACAAGTAGACGTCGATCGGGCTGCGAACGATGGGGAGGCGCCGGATGTACTCGAGCACGGCGGCGGTTCCGCGTTCTGCCACGTCGGTGGGCAGCTCACGGATTGTCGGCGCGGGCTCGGGTCGCCAGCTCCACAGCCGTGCCACGGGACTGGGAGTCAGTCCGAGCCGGGTATGGGGTCCGGACCGCGCGATCGTGGCCAATGCCTGCGCGACGAAATCTCCCGGCGGAACGACGACGTTTTCCAGGCAGCCCACATAGCGGGTCTCCGCCATCAACCGATCCAGACCGTTGGCGATGTGACGGGTTGGACCTCTATTGCCTTCTGTCATTCGATGACCGGTCGCTACGACGGATCACTCAGCGAAGCCGAGGGGAGTGTGTCTTCTGAAGTCGTCGGCTTCTTCCGCGGCGAGGCACGGTGGGAGCATACCTGAGCTCAAATGACGGCTTGGCGCAATACACCGGGAAGTGGAGCTGGATCGTCGATGTGTGGTTGCTGGAAATCTATGAGTGTCTGTGACGCTAGGCCGCGGGCCGCAGGCGCCGCTTGATCCGTGTCAGCATCGCTGACATTCCACGCAGCCGAAGAGGACTGATCAGCGCCGCGAGGCCCAGGTCGGAGTAGAAATCGTCGGGCACCGCGAGGATGTCGGCGGCAGACTGCCCGTCCAGGCCGGTTGCGAGAATCGAGGCGAAGCCGCGGGTCGTCGGAGCCTCGGCGGGCGCGCTGAAGAACAGGCGGACACGGTCGGCGTCGGAGGCGTCGACGTGAAGGAACAACGGCGATTGGCACTCAGGTACCGGCTCCATGGCCGCCTCTTCCAATGTGGGCGGCAGTGCCGGTAGCTCATCGGCGAACTCCAGCAACAACTTGAGTTTGTCCTGCCCCTGGACATCGGCGAAGTCGGCCACCACCTCGGCCAGGGGTGCGGGCATGCTCATGGGCTCAAGTGTCGGCGGCGACGGAACCTGGTTCCTCGCCGGCGACGATGGGCACACGCACGGTGTTGCCCCATTCCGTCCAGGAGCCGTCGTAGTTGCGGACGCCCGGGATGCCCAGCAGGAAGGTCAGCACGAACCAGGTGTGGCTGGAGCGCTCGCCGATGCGGCAGTAGGCGATGACGTCATCACCGGGTTTGACGAAGGAGTAGACCTCTTCCAGCTCTGCCCGCTTGCGGAACCGGCCGCTGTCGTCGGCGGCCTTGGCCCACGGCACCGACACCGCGGTGGGGATGTGACCGCCGCGCAGCGCCCCCTCCTCCGGGTAATCGGGCATGTGGGTGCGCTCCCCGGTGTACTCCTGGGGCGAGCGAACGTCGATGAGCGTGGAGTGCCCCAGGGATCCCAGCACGTCGTCCTTGTACGCGCGGATGGGCGCGTCGTTACGCTCGACGACGGGGTACCCGGCGCTCGTCCTGGTCGGCACGTCGAGCGTGGTGTCACGTCCATCGGAGATCCACAGGTCGCGGCCTCCGTTGAGCAGTCGCACGTCCTGGTGGCCGAACAGGGTGAACACCCACAGCGCGTAGGCCGCCCACCAGTTGCTCTTGTCGCCGTAGATGACGACGGTGTCGTCGCGCGAAATGCCTTTGCGATTCATCAGATCGGCGAACTGTTCACCGTCGATGTAGTCGCGCACGTGCGCGTCGTTGAGGTCGGTGTGCCAGTCGATCTTCACCGCGCCGGGGATGTGGCCGATGTCGTAGAGCAGTACGTCCTCGTCGGATTCGACAATGGCCAGACCGGGGCTGCCCAGATGAGCGGACAGCCAGTCGGCGGTGACCAGCCGTTCGGGATGGGCGTAGTCCTTCAGGACAGGGCTGGGATCAACAGGCAGCGGCACACGATCAGCCTACCGTCGGACCGCGACTCATTGGCGCTGACCGCAACAGGGGACCGGTGCAGCGGTGGTCGGGACTGTGCATACATCATCGCCGGTCGTCGCGAAATCTGTGCGGTCGCAAGCAATACTCTATTGGTCTGCCGGGTTGATCTGCGCGCGGCGCCGCGCACCAGGAGGGTTTCGGGGAACCGCGAGAGATCAACGATTCGTGCCATCGGAGTGAGCCCCCGGTTTGGGCAGTGTTCCCGGGACACGGTGCCCATCTGAGGCTAGGGACCCCAGAGCTGTGCGACCGACAGCCCGGCATTGTGCAGCATGCGGCGGACCAGAGGCAGGCTCACCCCGATGACATTGGATGCGTCACCCTCGATGCGGTCGATGAACCAACCGCCCAGCCCGTCCAATGTGAAGGCTCCGGCGACGTGCACGGGCTCTCCGCTGTCGACATAGGAGGCGAGCTCTTCGGTGGAGGGCAGGCCGAAATGAACGGT
>Ga0055451_10000576_pt1 | contig 14775 bp, 11 predicted proteins | sample China_Galinas_PW_3_FD_57745 | JGI IMG/M metagenome (GOLD analysis project Ga0055451, IMG submission 57745) | Wetland microbial communities from San Francisco Bay, California, USA, that impact long-term carbon sequestration - China_Galinas_PWB_D2 | ecosystem: Environmental > Aquatic > Marine >... | reverse complement strand
GCGCACGATCGGCCCCGCCACGAGCTGCGGGAAGAACCCCACGAAGCAGGCGAACCGCAGCAGGTCGCGCTCGACCGGGATCCTCCGCCGGTAGACGTCGATCGCGTAGCTCATGGTCTGGAACGTGTAGAAGCTGATCCCCACGGGGAGAACGATCTCCAGCGGCTCGGCGCGCCCGTTCCAGCCCGCGGCGTGCAAGGCCGCCAGAAGGCTCGCGGTGAAGAAGCCCAGGTACTTGAACACGCCCAGAAGCCCGAGGTTGACCGTCACGCTCAGCACCAGCAGCCGCTTGCGGGCGACGGCGTCTTCGACGGTGTCGAGCTTGCGACCCACGAGGTAATCCACGCCCGTCGAGATCGCGATCAGCGACAGGAAGCGCCAGTCCCACCACCCGTAGAAGAGGTAGCTCGCAGCAAGGACGAGCCACAGCCGCGCGCGGCCCTTCAGCACGACGTAAAGCGGAAAGAACGCCGCGATGAAAACCAGGAACGCGAGGCTGTTGAAGAGCACGCCCGAGAGGTCCGACTTGGGTGGGAGCCCGGGCGAGAGCGCGTCGGCCCCAACCGCCGGGCAGACGTGGAGGTATAGAAGACTACACGATGATCGCCTGCGGGTCGGTCACCGCTGCACGACATTGCCCAGAGGCGCGATCTCGCAGTCGGGAGTGGCAGCGCTATGCTCTGCGCCCCCACCATCCATGAGGAGCCGGCTATGGGCGCAAAGATCACGTGTGCGGACAACGGGCCCCTGATCGTCGAAGGCCTCGACAACCTGACGAGGCTCGGCACGGACAAGACCTACGACACGAAGGAGCGCATGGCTTTGTGTCGCTGCGGCAAGAGCGGCAACAAGCCGTACTGCGACGGCAGCCACGTGGCCGCCGGGTTCAACAGCGCGAAGCAGGACGATCGCACGCCGGATCGTCGCAAGGACTACGTCGGTGGGAAGGTCACGATCCACGACAATCGCGGGATCTGCGCACACTCCGCGATCTGCACCGATCGGCTCGCGTCGGTGTTCCGCTACGGGCAGGAGCCCTGGATCGATCCCGACGGGGCGAGCGTCGGCGAGATCGAGGCGATCGTGCGCGCGTGCCCGTCGGGCGCGCTGAGCTACTCGATCGATGGCGTCGAGCAGCGTGTCGAGGACAACGGAGAGCCGCGGATTCTCGTCGCGCCGAAGGGCCCCTACGCGGTCAAGGGCGCCGTCGAGCTCGTCGGCCAGGACTTTGGCACCGGCGCATACAAGGATTGCTACGACCTCTGCCGGTGCGGGCAGTCCAAGAACAAGCCGTTTTGCGACGGCACCCACTGGAACGTCGAGTTCGACGAGGACGCCGGCCAATAGCGACATCGCGGGTGTAGGCTTCTTCATGCGAGTCGAGGACCTCCTCCCCAACCAACTGTCTCTGCTCCGCGAAGCCAAGGCCGACGTGATCCGTCAGGGTCTGCTCCACGCGACCTGCAGCGACCAACGGTTCCTCGACGCGATCACGGCGATGCGCAGGAATCCCATGATCTTCGACACGCTGCGCAGCAGCCTGCGAGACTCAGGCGGCAGGCTGTCCCGCGGCCTCGAGATCCTGTCACGGATCTCGGACCGGCTGACCGAGGACGAAGGATTCTGGGACAACGACGGCTGGCGGAGCACGAAGCCCTAACGATTGTCTCTGACACATTCTTTAGGGGCAGGGTCCTGTCAGCGGGTACTGGCAGCGCCGACGAAGCGCCTGGGGTACGGGCCGTGGAACACCTTCTCGGCCTTCCGCGTCTCCCGGCCGGGCAGGTACGGAATCGCGGCGTCCATCCTCGTGCCGGCGGCGGGGCCGAAGACGATGTAGCCGCCGGCCCAGATGCTCGTGTCCAGTCCCCGGTAGTAGGTCTCGACGCAGTAATCGCGCGAGGCCCGGAACCAGGAGTCCGGCCACGTGCGTGCCCCCTGGTGCTTCGGCAGGAGTCCGTCGACGGAGAAGACCTTGTCGCCCCCCGTGGCGTCGACCTCGATCCCGGCCACGGTGTGACTCGGACCTCCCCGGCAGATGCGCACATCGAAGAAGCGGGTCCCCCCCGCGTTCCGGTAGATCGCGCCGATCATGTCCGTGGCTCGGATGCAATCGAAGGAACCCGTGTCGAGAGCCGACCGGAGTGTCAGCGTGCCGCCCTGGTAGGCCTTCGTGTCGAACCGCGCGTTGGTCAAGGCATAGGCCTGCGTCAGGAGGCTCATGTTGTCGCCTCTCAGGTTCTTGGCGGCAGCGAGCAGTCGCTGGTCGAAGCGGTCGGCCCACTCGAGTCCGCAGAAGAACCCACCGGCGCGGTAGAAGATGACGTCGAGAAGCTCGGCCGAGCTCGCCCGCGGTCGTCTCGCATCGAGCCGGCGGAGCGCCGCGCCGGCTGCATCGAGGACCCCGCACGCCCCGATGCGAAACAACATGTTCTCGATGTACGAGCGGTTGTACGGCGCCCCCGCAGCCGCGTCCCAGGTCCGCTGGTTGGCGGCCGAGAGGCTCGCGCGCAGCCGCACGAAGCTCGAGCGCAGCTCGGGCGGCATGAAGTACGCAGCCGGGACATCGGCGCGCGCCTCGCGTGAAACCGGGCGGTCCTTCGACAGCGCAAAGAGGTTCTCGGCCTGCCGCTCGACCTCGTAGAAGTTCCGTTCTCCGTAGAGGACGAGGGAGCCCGCCGGGAAGCGGCTCAGGCTCGAGGCCCGATCGTATCCCTGTTTCGCGTACAGCCGAGTGGTCGCCGCGAACAGATCGCGACACTCGCGCTGGAAGTCGAGGGCGGTGAGGAGGTTCGTGTACAGCAGCTCCAGCCAGCGGTGGAGGTCGGCCACGTGGAAGCACGCCGACGCGAGCTCGGTCGACCACTCCTTCGCCGCCACGATGTCCCGCGATCGCAGAGCCTGGCTCATCGCGGACAGGCAGTAAGCCGGCCGGCTGCCCTCCGGATCGACGACGTCGATCCGGGGCAGCCCCTCCGGTATCGCGTCCCACGAGGCGATCTCGTGGCCGATTCGTGCCGTCTCGTCAGCGAGCTCGAACATCGGCGCGGAAGCCGCACGGCACACTCGCAGGCGCGCCTCCAGCCACGGCCTGAACCTCGCCTGCAGCATCTGGAAGTCCTCGACCGGCGTGTTCCCGCGAGGGATCCTCAAGAACGTAGCGCAGCCTGCGCCCTCGCCCTTCAACCGCACGGGCACGTTGCCACGGTCGACGAGCGACCCGACGTCGACCTTTTCGACACACGACATGCCGGCGGTCTTGCGGCCACCGAGGAAGACCGTCCGACTCGCCGCGAGCTTGCCCTCGAAGCCCTGCGCGACCTTCTCGAACAGCGGTGCCGACGGGTGTGCCGGCACTGACGCACCACCACACCCAAACGCTCCGAGAGTCGCCGCGCAGACGAGCACGCTCGCCCATGCGGTTCGACTCGCGGGACTCCGATGGTCTCCGCTCATGGACGTCTCCAAACGCAATCTACGTGCCGTGTCGTAGCCGGGAGTCGAGGATCTCGACGATCGCCACGTCATCGAAGTCGAGTGCTTCGGCTCCTGACAGTGGGCGCGGCTCGTAGGCTTGCGATCGCATGGGTGATCGAGCCGCGTATGCGCTGTTCTTCTCCGGGTCACGACGGCACCTCGTCCTTCGATGCCGTCGTTGTGTGTTCAACACCCGGAGGGGTCACGAAGTGGATTCAAAACCGGGTGCAGCAAACCGAACGGTGCTCCAAGCTCCGCTTTGGATACAACTCGGACAATTCGAACTCCGCTGTCGACACAACTCGGACCAACTCTCGACACGGTCTCGTGGACGCTACGCGACGTTCAGATGATCAGTCGCACCCCGCCGAGCTCAGCCAGTCCGTAGAGGAAGTGGTCCCCGGGCGAGCCAATGAACATGAAGTTCTTGGGCACGTTCCATCTCTTGGACAGCTCGTCGATCAGCTCGGGCCCGAACGTTCCCTTGACGACTTCGAAGTCGATGTCGATCTCGGGATAGGCACGGTCGAGGAACTCGAGATCGGTGCGCAGGCTCGGCAAGACTTCGGATTCGTCCTCGGCCACGGTCACGACGCGGATGCGGTTGGTGTGCTCGTTCTTCCGCACGTAGAGCATCGCCTGGTTGAGGTTCTCGAGGTCGTCGCCGCGCGTGAAGAAGACGATCGCCTGCGAGTTGATCTCGTCGATGCGGTTCTTGATCGAGGTCGACCAGCGGCCGGTGAACTCCGCGATGGCCTCGCTGAGGCGCCGCAGCACGAACAGCATGCCCGTCAACAGCAGCGTGCGCTTGAGCATGATCCCGACGATCAGCAACGCGGCGCTGAAGTAGATCAGGAAGATCTTGAGGTTGTCCGTGTCCTTGATCGCGTTACCGATCAAGCCGAGGAGAACCGCCGTGATCGCGAGCAACAGCCCGAGCCAGCTCGAGCGCTCCGGACGCGGCAGCCGCGCCCGCTTGACCTTGAGCAGGATGTTGCCGGTGCCGAACAACACCATGACGCCCAGAAACGAGATCGTGTAGACGCCGGCCAGCGACTCGAGGTCGCCCTGGGTCAGTAGCAGCACGGACGTGCACAGCAGGAAGAAGCCGAGAATGATCCGGTGCGAGCTGCCGCGGCGATTCCGGCGGAGCAGGAACTGAGGCAGGCAGCGATCGAGCGTCATGCGCCGCACGAGGCCGGTGACTCCGACGTACGACGTGAGAACGGCGCCGCTCAGCACCAGGATCGCGTCGATCGAGATCAGCTCCGACAGCCAGGGGCCTCCGGTCTGCCCGCCGACGTGGGCGAGCAGCTTCTTGGCGTTCTCCTTGCTGATCTCGTCGATCGGCACGATGGCGAGCACGAGCAGGGCCATGCACGGATTGAGGACCCCGACGGCGACCCACATGTTGCGCAGCGTCTTCGGGAACACGCCTTCCTGCTGCTCCTCGACGTAGTTCGCCGAGCTCTCGAAACCGGAGATGCCCAGCAGCGCGGTCGCGAAGCCGAAGTAGAGCGCGGTCGCCCACCCGCCTTCCTGAGGCTTGGACAGGTTGCTGGCCAGCGTGCCGAGCCCGTTCGTGACGACCGTGATCACGCCGATCACGAGCAGCAGGGCGAGGCTCGAAAGATGCAGCAGGAAGATCCCGATCGCGACGTTGGCCGATTCGCCGATCCCGATGATCGTCAAGCAACAGAAGATCGCGAGCACGGCGATCGTCATCGGCACGACGGGAATCGTGACCAGCGCGCTCGCGTAGTGCATGGCTGCCGCCGCCGAGATCACCGCGGTAGCCATGTAGGACAGAAGCGTCAAGCACGCGGCCACGGACGCCCACGACTTGCTCGTCGTGTTGAGAAGCGCGTTGTACGCACCGCCGTTGAGCGGCAGCGCGCCGACCACCTCGCCATAGATGCGCCGGAACAAGTACAGGACCCCGACCACGAGCAGGAGCGCGAGCGGCGCCCAGCGCCCAGCAACGACGATGGTCAGGGCGGACACGTAGAGGCATGACGACGTGATGTCGTTGCCACAGATCGCCGTCGACGGCAAGACCCCGAGCCCGGCGGTCTTGTGCTCGGTCACGGGCTTTCTCGTCGGTCGTTCGTCGCTCACCGGGTCCGTCCAGCTCCCCTCCGGATCGTATCGGCAGGAGCCCTGCGCGGCCAACAGCAGTGCCCGCGCAAACCGTCAGGCACGGCGTTTCACTCGCCGTTCGATGGCATTATTCTGCCCTGCTGGCTCAGGGAGACGATTCGGAGCGGTTATCCGTGGCGGGTGAGGACAAGATCGGCTATTGGAGCGTCGTGGCCGTCGGGGTCGGCGGCATGGTCGGCGGCGGGATCTTCGCCGTTCTCGGTCTCGCGGTTCAACTCGCGGGTGGTGGCACGCCGATCGCGTTCCTCGTCGCCGGCGCGGTCGCGCTGATCACGTCCTATTCGTACGCGAAGCTGTCGATCCGTTATCCCAGCCAGGGCGGAACCGTCGTGTTCTTGGACCGGGCGTTCGGCGTGGACGTCTTCACCGGGAGCATGAACACGCTGCTCTGGCTGTCCTACATCGTCATGCTGGCCCTGTACGCCTACGCGTTCGGGGCATACGGGGCGACGTTCTTCCCCGAGAGCATCCGCGGCGTGATGCGACACGTCCTCGTCAGCGGCGCGATCGTCCTCCCCGCTGCTCTCAACCTGCTCAGCGCGGAGCTCATCGGCAAGGCCGAAACCTACATCGTCGGACTCAAGGTCGCGATCCTGCTGTTCTTCGTCGCTGTCGGTCTGCCGGGCGTCGAGTGGTCGCGAATGGCGCCCGCGAGCTGGCCTGCGACGCTGCCGCTGCTGGCCGGCGGAATGCTCATCTTCCTCGCCTACGAGGGCTTCGAGCTGATGGCCAACGCGGCTGAGGACATCAAAGACGCGAAGCGGACGCTTCCGCGCGCGTTCTTCACGGCTGTGGTGTTCGTCATCCTGCTCTACGTGTTCGTATCACTGGTCACCGTGGGCAGCCTGAGCGTGGACGCGATCGTCGGCGCCAAGGACTATGCCCTGGCCGAGGCCGCCAAGCCGTTCTTGGGCTCCTTCGGTTTCGACCTGATCGCCGTGGCCGCGCTGCTGTCGACTCTCTCGGCCATCAACGCCACGTTGTATGGCTCGGCGCGTCTGGCCTACGCCATCGCGAAGGACGGCGAGCTGCCCGAATTCCTCGACCGGAAGGTCTGGGGCAGGCCGGTCGAGGGCCTGCTCGTCACCGCCGGCGCGGCGCTGGTGTTGGCCAACCTCGGCGATCTCTCCAGCATCTCCATGATGGGCAGCACCGGGTTCCTGCTCATCTTCATGGTTGTCAACGCGGCCAACCTGGTCGAGGCGCGCGAGACGCACAGCGTGCGAGCGTTGTGCGTCCTCGGGGTTGTGGCCTGCCTCCTGGCGCTGGCTGCGCTGATCTGGCAGACGCTGTCGAGCGCAGCCTCGCAGCTATGGGTACCGGTGGCCATGGTCGGCCTCTCGATCCTGATCGAGGCCGCATACCGCCAGTTCCGGGGCCGCCCCATCCGCGTGTGAACTGGTACTTCACGTAGGCGCGCGACGAGTCCGATAGCTGGAACGGGACGCTTCGTCCCGGAGAGAGGACGGCCTCATGAGCCAAGTGACCGCCACAACGCCGACACCCGGCCGGTCGGAGCCAGCCGCGAAGCGCAAAGGACTCCACGTGCTCTTCGAAGACCTGCCGCCGGACACCAAGGACAGGCTGCTCGAGATCTACGCGGCCGGCGGGCTCGGCGAGTTCTCTCTCTTCCTGCGTCGCGGCTATCGTCGCTGGGTCTATCTGCTCGGGTTCCCCTGCTTCGCGCTCGGTGCGACGCTCAGCGTCAGGAGTGTCGCCCACCTGGAAGCGGGTGCGCATCCGGCCTGGTGGCAGATCGGCCTGCTCGCAGTGATGGTGCTGTTGCCACTCGGGTTCGGTTGTGCCACGGTGGTCGACTGGTTGCGCTCGTGGGGATCGCCGTTCAAGCCGTTCTTCTTCCTGACCCCGAGCACGATCGTCCAAGCCGACCTCGCCCACCATCCGCTCCACATCTACTGCGTGCAGGATGCCACGGACTTCAAGGCGACCGACCACTACTCGCACTCCTCGTGGACCGGGCGGGTGTACACCTTCACGTTCGGTGACGAGATCGTGTCGGTGACGCTCAAGGACCGAGACGCCATCCAGACCATGGAGAACGTGCTCGAGCTCGCTCGCGCCCGAGGTCGCGGCGAGGCGCGTCCCGAATGCCCGGCCACGACGTCGGGCAACCTCTATCCCCGCGGCGAAGTCATCCGCCACGAAGTGGGCATCCTCGGCCAGCTCATCAACCCGGTGTCCGGCTTCTGGATCACGACCGGAGCGCTCGCGCTCGCGGTCCTGCTGCTCGCGTTCATCACCGGCGCGGTGCTCGGCAAGTTCTGATCTGCCCCTTAGGAATGTCTCTGACACATTCGTTAGGGGCTAGCCGCCGAACGGTGACGCCGCTTGCGGCTCTCGAGCTTCCGCGGCCGGCTCCGCGGGCTGCCCGCCGCCGAATGGCCCGTTGGGGTCGGCTGTGGGTTTGGCCCGGCCGACGACCTTCTGGAACGTGTCGTCATCGACCTTGTCCGGATTGGCCGCGACCAAGGCAGCCAGCCACTCGGGCCTTGCTGCGCGGAAGATCGACGAGCTCATGTCCAGGCCGCTTCCGTAGTACACGGCCGCGATGCCCCAGACGGCCTGATCGTCGCGCTTCGGGGACTTCTTGCGCTTGATGGAACGGATCAGTCGATACCCGGCGACAAGCACGGCAATCACGGCGATGGGAGCGAGCAGCGGCAGCACAGAGTGCTCCTTGGTGTCCGCCGCGAAGGCGAACGCGATCAGGCCGCCGAAGAAGCCGAGCACGCAGAACCAGAACCGGAACAGGCCGAGTTTCCTCTGCGCCATGACCTGGTCCGCGCACGGCTCGCAGTAGAGGAACGACTGGTAGTAGGTCGTGTTGGTCAACCACCCCTTGAGCCCCTTGTAGCCATAGCGCAACTCGACGTTGGCCTCGCGCAGGCAGTTGGGGCAGACACGTGGGAGGACTTGCGATTCCCCCTTGAGCTTCTGGCTCGGCCAGTTGGCCATGGCGACCTCCTCGATGGATTCGGTGTCCAGATCCGTTACACGTCGACTCCCTTCGCGTCGGAATCCGGACGGGCCGCCCTTGACCGAACAGTGCCGGCGGCCTCACCACGGCCATGGCAAGGCACCCTATGGCGCCGGCGCCGAACCGAACACGAAGAACATCAGCGCCCCACAGACCGCGGCGCCGCCGAGGCACAGCACCGCGGTCATCGTCTGGCCGAAGATGACCCCACCGATGCCGGGCAGTGTCAGCCAGATCACGGCCGTGCCGAGCACCGTGCAGAGCAGGCCACGGCCGAGCAGGCCGTCGGGACGGGCGTCGGGCGCGAGGTCCGCGATCGGCCGCCAGCCCGGACCGTCGGGCCGCACCTTGCGGTAGAACGCGACGAGGTGGTCGTCGGGCTCGGGCTTCGTCAGGAACGTCACGACCAGCCAGACCACGAGCGTGCACGACGCGACGATCAGGCTGCGGTATTCCGCGCGCAGCTGTTCCTCGGGCACGAAGACCTTGAACACCGTGAAGATCACGACCGAGCCGACCATCGCCGCGATCTCGCTCCAGACATTGATGCGCCACCAGAACCAGCGCAGGATGAACACGGCGCCGACGCCGGCGCCGAGCGCGGCGAGGAACGCCCAGGCATCGTCCACCGAGATGCCCTGCGCGACCATGAACCACGCGACCGCACCGCCCATCAGCAACACCGCGGTCGATGCCGTTCGCGATGCCCGCACGAGCTGGTGGTCCTGTGCGTCCGGCTTCACGAAACGCTTGTAGACGTCGTTGACGAGATAGCTCGCGCCCCAGTTCATCTGCGTGCTGATCGTCGACATGAACGCCGCCGCGAACGTCACGAGCAGCAGGCCCGCGAGCCCGACCGGAGCCAGCTCGCGGATCATCATGGGAAAGCCCGGGCCGGCGTCACTCGCCGAACGAAGCTCGGGATGCAGGGCGATCGCGACGAACGCAACCAGGATCCAGGGCCACGGCCGGATACAGTAGTGCGCGATCTGGAACAGCAGCGTCGCCTTGACCGCGTGCCGTTCGTCGCGGCACGACGCCATGCGCTGCACGATGTAGCCCCCACCGCCGGGTTCGGCGCCCGGATACCACGTCGCCCACCACTGGCTCAGCACGAGGCAGACGAACAGCCCCACCGGAATCGCCGCGCCGGCGCCCGTGAAGTCCGGTACGAACGCGAACGGGTCCCCCTGTCCCTCGAAGGCCGTCGTCACCTTCTCGCGAAGGGCGCCGACACCACCGATGTGGTCGACGGCGATGACCGCGAGCACGATGCAGCCGAGCATCGCGAGCACGAACTGGACCATGTCGGTGATCGCGACGCCCCACATGCCCGACACGATCGCGTAACCGCCGGTCACGGCGAGCAGGACCGCGACGAGCAGCAGATCGGTGTGACTGCCGTGCGGCATGTCGACGAGGACCGTCTCCTTCAGCACCGAGCACATCGCCTTGGTCACCCAGCCGATGATGATCGAGTTCATGACGACGGCGACGTACAGCGCCCGAAACCCGCGCAGGAAGCCCGCGGCCTTGCCCGTGTATCGCAGCTCGATGAGCTCGACGTCGGTCAGAACTTCGGCGCGTCGCCACAAGCGCGCGAACACGAACACCGTCAACATGCCGCCGAACGCCCAGGCCCACCAGAACCAGTTGCCGGCGAGGCCGTTCTTGGCGATCAAACCGGTGACCGCGAGCGGCGTGTCGGCCGCGAACGTCGTCGCGACCATCGACGTCCCCGCGATCCACCACGGCAGGCTGCGCCCGGCCACGAAGTACTCGACGAAGCTCGACCCGGCGCGCTTCTTGAACACGAGGCCGATGGCAAGGGCCAGCAACAGGTAGCCGGCGATGATCGTCCAGTCGAGGGCGTGGAGTTGCATGGAGCTCGCGGCGGATACGGTATCTCCTAGAGGTGCGGTTCGTGGAAGCCGAGAACAGGGGACCGGAGAATAATCTCCGCTTGCGGGTGTCGCCAGCCGTCTCAAGCTCCCGAGAGCCCGCGGTCGACAGGAGACAGTCCACCCAGAATCCATGGACCCGCCGATGGACTCGACCACCCCACCAAGACGACGACTCGCATCGCGCTTCACGCCGGGGACCTGGGCTCTGACCGGCCTCGCGCTGGTCGGGCTCAACTACTTCTTCGCGTACTCGGCTGTCGATCAGCTCAAGCGCGGCAGCGCGCTCGTCGCCGTGGCACTGGGCCTCGTCCTGCTCGTCTCGTTTCCCGCCCAGTTCGTGGCGGCCGCGTTCGCGTTCAGCAAGCACGCAGCAAAGGGACGGACCCGGCGGCTCGTGCCGGGGCTGTTCGCGGTCGCTGCGATGCTCGGCAACGCGTGGCTCGGGTTCGTCGCCGGCGCGGCCGCGCTGTTCGTCGGAATGGGCGGCGCCTGGGGACGCCCGCTCCGAGTCCGTGGACGACAGGTCCACGCCGACCTCGACGAAGGCGACGATTGGGCACACGGGGAGCAACCCGATGTCTCGGACCTCGACGATGCAACCCGGCACGCCTTGGAGGCCTTGTGGCTGCACGATGCCCAGAAAGAGCACGCGTCGGTGCCGGCGTTCTCGCGCGTGTCCTGGCTGCTCGCCGGCCTGGGAGCGCCGCCCGAGCTGCTGCGCTGGAGCCACCGCGCTGCCATCGAGGAGATCGCGCACGCGCGGCTGTGTTTCGCGCTCGCCGCAGGCTACGGCGGACGGACGCACACGGTGCGGCCGCTGCCCGAGCTCCTGAACGCCGGCCTCGGGCTCGACGGGGATGCGCTCGCCGTCGTGATGTCCGAGAGCCTCGGTGACGGGTGCCTTCTCGAAGACTTCAACGCGGATGTGGCCGGGGAATGCGCGGGCGTGTGCGAGGAGCCCGTGACGCGCGCCGCGCTCGCCCGCATCACGCGCGAGGAGCGCTCGCACGCCGAGTTCTCGTGGGCCGTCGTCGAGTGGTTGTTGAGAAGCGCCGGCGACCCGGCCCGCCACGCCCTCGAACGCGCCATCTCCGGGCTCGACGGCTACGTGCGCCCGACCGCCGTCGCCCGGGACAAGCACCCCATCGTCGCGCGGGCCGATCCCGGGCAGCTACGCCGCCACGGCCGGCTTCCCGACGAGCGTTGGGCGGAGCTGTGGCGCGATCGCCTCGCGCTCACCAAGGAACGCGCGCGTGGCCTGCTGGACTCGGGAGCGCTGCGTGATTCGCGCCAATCCGTGCTGGCCTGATGACCTAATGCGGTGCGGGTGCTGCCCGCCGCAGACCCACCTTTTGCAGCACCCAGATCATCGGACACCAGTTCGTGAAGGCGGATTGCAGAAGATTGAGGCCGACGAAGGCTGTCAGCCACAACCACGTCGGCGAAGCAAGGTCGACTCCGTTGCCCAGCCAGGCGAGCAGGAGAGACAGTATTACGACGGTTCCGGCGATGCCCCGCAGGGCGCGCTCGATACTCATGGTCGGTTCCTTGTAGACAAAGCTCGGTTCGTTCATTGGGAGACACGAGATCGCCAAGAGGTTCCCGGGAAGGGGGCTGCTCGCCGGAATACCCGTGGTTTCGGGGGGGCGGGCAGGGGCACGGGCAGGGGAGGCTCGTCCGACAAACCGCCTCCGGCGGTTTGTCGGACGGAGCCTAGCCCTAGCGGCGGCGGCGCCCGCGAGGCCGTTCGTACTCGACGACGACCTCCTTGCCACCGCGGTCGAACACGAGCTTCAGCTTGCCGCCCTGACCGCCGGCCGCCCCACCGCGGAACGCGCGGAACAGCCCTCTGCGGTCTTCGACCTTGATGTCACCGACACGAATCAGCTTGTCGCCCTTCTTGATGCCGCTCGCCTCGGCCGGGGTTCCCTTGCCGACCGACAGGACGACCAGCGCTTCGTCGAGCTGGAAGCCGATCCCGCCGCGGCCGCGGCCACGCCGGGCCATCATCTCGTTGCGTTGGACGCGGGGCAGCATCGAGTCGAGGTTCGCGATGGCGAGCGCGCCGAGCGCGACGACGCACGAGGTCTGCTTCTGGTAGTCCGCGATCGCCGTGTCGTAGGTGTCGTACTGGGTGTGGTGCGTGTGAGTGTAGTTCGCCTTGCCGCGCTGCACCCAGAAGAACCCCGGCACTCCAGCGGTGATGAACGAGGCGTGATCGCTGCCGCTGATCTGGCCGCCTTGCGAGACCTCGAACCCGTAGTTCGAGTCGATCGTGTCGAAGCCCTTGAACACGTGGTGCAGGATCGGCAGGAGCTTCTCCGGTCCCTGGATGCCGGCCGCGTAGTTGGTGCCGCCGTCGTGCACGAGGCAGGCCGAGACCTTGTTCCTGACCAGCTCGCGGTGCTTGTTGACCCAGGCTCGCGAGCCCTGCAGCCCCTGCTCTTCGCCGCTCCACAGCATGAAGCGAATCGTGCGCCTGGGCTGGATGCCGAGCTTCTTGAGGATGCGCGCCGCCTCGATCGTCGTCGCGCAGCCGGTGCCGTTGTCGGTCGTGCCGGTCGCCCCGTCCCACGAGTCGATGTGGCCGCCGACGACCACGTACTCGTCAGGATGCTCCGAGCCCTCGAGATCGGCGATCACGTTGTAGAGCGGGATCGGCCCGGCCTTGAAGTGGTTGCGGATGTCGAAGCTCAGCTGCACGTCCTCGCCTGCGTCGACCAGCTTCTGAATCGTCTTGAACTGACTGGGCTTGAGCGTGATCGACGGCAGCTTCGCAATCGCGTCGAGGTTGGCCGGCGGCTGTCCGCTCGTGATCAGCAGCTCTCCGAGAGCCGGGTTGCGCGGCGCGCGCGCCGAGGAGATCACGCCGAGCACGCCGGCCTTCTCGAAGTAGCGCGTGAGCTCGAGGTTGCGCGGCGCGAACCGTCGCTGCATGCCGTTGGACACGCGCAGCAGCCACTTGCCGGCCAGCTCCTTGCCGAGCTGCTCGGCCGCGGCCATGTCCGCCGGCGCTACGACCACGCCGCCGGTCTGCCTGCCCTTGGTGCCGTGCGTCCATGCCCGGGTCACGAACTCGAGCGACTGCGCCGCCGACTTGGGCGCGACGATCTCGCCCGACCACGGCCCGCGGTTGAACCCGACCTTGTACTCCCCCCACTTCTCGAGCCGCGCGTTCTCGTAGCCGATGCTCTGCAGGTAGTCGCGCGCCCATTCGCACGCGTTTTGCAGGTTGTCCGACGAAGTCAGGCGCGGGCCGATGTCGTTCGCGAGGTGGTCCAGGTGCTTCATGACCTGGCTGTGCGTCTTGCCCTCCTTGATGATCGCGTCCCAGTCCTCGGAGCGGATCAGCGGATCTTGCGTGAGCGCAGCGGTCGCAAGGAGCAGGGCGGACGGGACGACGAGGTGTCGGAGTCGGAGCATTTGGTCACCAGTGTTTGCAGAGGGAAGCCGGCCGCGCGACGAGGACGGCCGCCGGGAGGAGCCCTTCATACGGTCCGGTTCACCATCGCGCGGGAATCCAGGCGGCAAAACCGCGAACCGGCAGGACAGCGAACGCGTGATGCGCCTTGCCAGTCTACCCCTCAGTCGCCCGAGGACGAGCGTTTCAGCCAGCCGCTGTGCTCATGGTCGAGGATCGCATACGCCACGAGCTTGAGCCGGTCGTTGACCAGGAACCAGGCTCCTGCGTAGAGCCAGACCAGCCCCGCGAGCCCCCAACCGATCGGTGACATCAACACACCGTAGACCGCGATCAGCGTGGCGACGACCTGCGTGCCGATCACTGCGCCGAGCAGGATGCCCGCCGGACGGGTCGACCAGAACGGGCCCCGCACGCGCGTGGCGAAGATCGTCATGTGGCCGGCGACCGACAGCTTCAAGTACATCAGCGACTGGATCAGGTCTCTGTCCAATCCGTACACCCGTTCAGCCAGGTAGAACAGGAGGAACGACGCAATGACGCCCGCCGTTCCCAACACGCTGGCCACGCCGAGCACCTGCCGCATGTTCCACCGCTCCGGCTCGTCCGAGTAGTGCACGCGGTCGTAGGCGATCGACAGAATCGCACCGTCGTTCAGCAACGCGAGCAGCACGATCATGACCGCTGTTACGGGGTAGAAGTTGAATACCAGAATCGACAGTGACATGAACAGCAGCACGCGGACCGTCTCGGCGATGCGATAGATCGCGTAGCTGTTCATCCGCTGGAAGATCTTCCGGCTCTCCTTGATCGCG
>Ga0055451_10000575_pt1 | contig 14778 bp, 11 predicted proteins | sample China_Galinas_PW_3_FD_57745 | JGI IMG/M metagenome (GOLD analysis project Ga0055451, IMG submission 57745) | Wetland microbial communities from San Francisco Bay, California, USA, that impact long-term carbon sequestration - China_Galinas_PWB_D2 | ecosystem: Environmental > Aquatic > Marine >... | reverse complement strand
ATCGACTCGTCGCGAAACTTGACTCATCTGTCAACATGTTGGTCGTTCAAGAGCTCTAGCCTAGCGGGTACACCCCATCCCGCCCGAATCTCCGGGATCGTGCGGTCGGCCCGTTCCCCTGCGTGCCGGTGCCCGTGCCCGCCTCGTGCTCGTCCAACGGGCACAGCCTCAGTTTGCAACGGGAACACGGCGCCGGGACCGGAGCCGGGACCGGAGCCGGAGCCGGAGCCGGAGCCGGGAACGCACGGGAACGGGAGCTGTCGTCGAGAAACTCGACCAGTCTGTGAAGCTGATCGCTACCTGGCGGAGCTAGCGCCGCCTGGTCTCGGGCAACCGCTCGAGGATCAGATAGACCTCGATCTCCCGCGCGCGCGGCTCTGCTGACTTCTTGCCGTATCGTCGCGGTGTGCCTGGCTTGGGTACGACCCTCGACTGCGTCGTCGGATCCCGCTCCGGGATCGCTTTGCTCCCCCCTCCGGCTGTCGGCCCCGCCCCCTCGGCCCCGGTCGCACGCCGACCACGCTTCTCGCCGGGCTTGGCCGGTGTCGTGGGTCCGCCGGGCGTGGGTCCGCCCGGCCCCTGCGCCACGCGCCCGCCAGCGACGGGCGCTGGCGGGGTCTTCGCACCACCCCCAAGGCCGAAACCGTCGCGCTGCCGCTTGCCGGACCCCGCGACATCTCGATCGAGGGTCTCCCGGGAGCCCGACTCGCCCGAGACCTTTGCTGGGGACTGCTTCGACTTCTTGGGCCGTTGCTTCGTGGCCGGGTCGTTGGGCCGCAGGCTCTCGGTGGGCTTGGGATTGTTCGCGACCCGGGCCCGCGATCTCACCTGCTCCTTGGTCTGATCGATGTCCGTGTAGTGTTCCGCCGAGTCTTCGTTCTTGCCGCCACCCGGTCGGCTGGCGGTCTCCGAGTCCAGGGGCTTCGCGGACGGCTGCTTGGCCGCCACACGACGTGCCGCATGGACCTCTGGCCCGGCGGCTTTCGCCTTCGAGTCGAGCGAGAGCTTCCCGGTGACCCGCTCGTCGGTTGGGGTGGCCTCGAGTCCGAGGGTGGCGGCAATGCGCCCATCATCGAGCTTCTTGAAGTAGTCGGTCGTTGCCGGGACCCGAGCCAGCCTGAGCGCCTCCTGTCCGGCGATCTGGACTCGCGAGAGCCCCGGACGCGGCGCGCTCGACTCGAGCCGGGCGAGCATCGTCGTCACCTGCTGCTGGGTGCCGCGAACTCGCAACAGCAGAACCTCGCGCCCGTCAGAAAAGAACCCTTGGTTCGGGTTCGCTCGCCGGGCTTGGCGCTGCTCCGACTGCTTGTCGAGCTTGGCAAACAGATCGCCGAGGTGGGCCCGATTGGCGACCTCGACCGAGCTCATCATCGCGAGACCGCTTCGCAGCACCTTCGCCCGCTGCTGTGTCAGCTCGAGCCGGTAGGCCGTCAGGCTTGGTTGGCGCCACTGCTTCGCCGGCTGCTGCTGCCGAAGCAGGTCGTTGATCTCTTGTTCTTCGAGCTCGACCTGCTGGCCGGACTCCTCGCCTGCCTTGCTCCGTCCGGAGCCTGCCTTGCCCCGTTCCGGCTCGACCCGGTCGATGGTCTTGGCCACCTTGCTGTTGTCGGAACCTCGGTCTTGCCGCTGTCGCTTCGACTCGTCCCTCTGAACCGGGGACGGCGAGATCGTCGTCCCGGCGGCGCCGTTGCGATCGCGGGCCCGCTTCTTCTCGATGGTCGACTTCCGGCCCTCGCGACCGAACGCCGTCTTGCCCTCGGGGGCCTTGCCGAGCTGGTTTCGCACCTTGTCGCGAGCTTCCTTGTCGGCGCCGAAAGTCAGACCGGAACGCGGATCGCCGCTGTCCGCACCGCGGCCGGACTTGTTGGGGGCGGCGCGGTTCGGCGCGTTGTTCTCGGCGAGTCTCGCCACCCGCTCGCCCGACATTCGGGGACGCACGCCGCCGAGCTTCGACTTCTGGTTCTCGATGGTCTTGTCGGGCACCACGTCCTTCTCGCTCCCGGGTGCCCGGACGGCGGGCGCCCGACCGAACGCGGGCCGATCCTCGTGCACGGCCTTGGGCAGGTTGGAGACTACTCCCGTCGGCTCGAACGTCGGTGGGATCTCTCCCAGCAACACGACGAACAACAGCGACGCCGCAGCCGCAAACCCGATCGAAGCCGACAGCGCGAGCCAGATGCTGGGTGTCTTGACGCTGCCGCCGCCGTGCTGCCAGTGACCCTCGGAGCCCACATGCACGGCCTCCAGGATCCTGTGCTTGAGCTCCGCCCCACCGTCATCGCCGGCTTCCGCGCGCCCGAGTCCGCGCAGCAGTGCGACGCTGCGCCGGTACGAACGAAACCGTGCTGCGGTCTCGGGGTCGTCGTTGAGCCGCGCGAGCAGCTCGCGGACCCGAGCGGCGTCACGAGCCGAGTAGCCGGTCGGCAAACCTAGGTCGCTGTCGGCATTGCCGAGAAGCTCGTGGAGCTCGAGGAACCAGTCGGGATCCAAGGAGCTCGGAGCCACGAGCGACGCGTCGGCAGCGATCGCGAGCTCTTCGTCGTCGAACAACTCGTGGATCGGAACTTGTTCGCGCCCGTCGAGCTGCATCGGATCGAGCTCCGCTTCGTCCCGCTCCGGACCGAAACCGAAGTTTGGATCGCGGGGGTTCACGATCGCCCTCCTTCCAGGGAGCCGAGGCCCTGCTCGAGCAGTGCGCGGACCTTCGATCGCGCGCGATGCAGGCGGGACCGCACCGTCCCGATCGGCAGACCGAGGACCTCGGCGATCTCCTCGTAGCTCTTACCCTCGAGGTCGCGCAGCGTCAGGATGACCTTCCACAACGACGGCAGCGCGTCGATCGCCCTCCGGCACGCCTCGTAGAGCTCCGCACGCTCGACGGCAACGCCGGGTTCGAGCCCGTCGGCGGCCGGATCGAGGCGCGGACAGTCGTCGTCGGCAGCCCCGGCAACCGGTGCGTCGAGCGAAATCGTAGTCTTGTCGCGCTTTTGCGCCTTGCGCCGGCGGACCTCGGAGATGCACACGTTGGTCGTGATCCTGTGGATCCACGTCGAGAAGCTGCAATCGCCCTGGAACGACGGGAGACCGCGATGGACCCGCAGGAACACCTCCTGGGTCAGGTCCTCGGCAAGGTCTCGGCTTCTCGACAGAGTGCGCATGATCATTCGGTAGACGCGGCCCTGATAGGCGTCCAGGAGCTCTGAAAACGCGTCCTGATCGCCGGTTCGGATCCGCGCAATCAGCCGCGCGTCCAGCTCCTTGCGCCAGGCCGGGTCCATCCCGGCCTCCGGGTCCGACGGGCCGCTCGGACGATGCGACCGGGTGTCGGTTCCCGATTCCGGGCTCGAAGTCGCGTCATCCAGGGCCTCGTCCCCGACCAGCCGCAAGCGAGGCCCGAGCCTGGCGTCATCCTCCCCTTCCTGTGGGGACGGGACGGCGCCCTCGGCCTCGGTCCGATCTGGAAGACTCATCTCATCACGCATGAAGCGCGTCCCTCGTCGAGCGGCGAGAGCCCACGAAGCCCCATCGAGTATAGTTACAGCCGACGAAGGGGGTCCACGTCGACTCCCTCGAATCCCTTCGGTCCGGGAGACGTCTATGCAGCATAAGGTCTTTCACGCTTCTTGCCCCTGTTGCGGATCACGGCTCGTCATCGATCCCAAGATTCGCCGCGTCGAACCGGTCGATCGTTCGAAGAAGCAGAAATCGACCCTCCTCGACGACGCGAACCACTTGCTCGCTAACGACGAGAAACGCCGGACGGATTCCTTCGATTCCGCGCTCGCCGACGAGCTCGAGGACGACAAGCCGAACCTCGACGACCTGATCTGAGCGTCGTCGCTACGAACGCTACAGATACATGTCCCGCGCGACCGTCCGCGGCCGCCGCACGATCGCGTGCGCCACGAGCCCCAACGACAACCACGCCGCCATGACCGAGCTGCGGCCATAGCTCAACAGCGGAAGCGGCAGCCCGGTCGTCGGCAACAGCCCGATGCAGACGCCCACGTGGATGAACAGCTGCGTCGCCAGCATCACGCCCATGCCCGTCGCGAGCAGGCGGCCGAACCGATCACGGATCCGCGCTGCCTGACGCAGGATCAGCAAGCACATGCCGAGATAGCCGATCACGAGCGCGCTCGCCCCGACGAACCCCGTCTCCTCCGCCACGACCGCGAACAGGAAATCCGTGCTGCGGTACGGCAGGAAGTCGTTGAGGTTCTGCTCGCCCTTGAACAAGCCGTCGCCGACCCAGCCCCCGGAGCCGACCGAGATCAAGCTCTGCACGAGGTGGTATCCAGGTCCCCGCTCGCTGGCCGCGTCGAGGTGCGCCTGGGTCAGCCACACCGCAATCCGTTCCTGCTGGTAGCTGTGCAGGAACGGCACGAGCACGGCCGCGGACAGCAACCCGCCGCAACCGAGAAGCACGAGCGTCCGCCCGCGCGCCCCGGCCGCGTAGCACATCGCGAACAAGACCGGTAGCAGCGACAACGCCGTCCCGAGATCGGGCTGGCGCACGAGCAGCGCGATCGGGATCAACGTCATCACGAATGGCATCCCGATGCCTTCGGCGAACCCGGCGTTGGTGCGGAATCTCAAAAACCGCGCGAGCACGAGCACGAGCGCCGGTTTCAGCAGCTCCGCGGGTTGGAACGAGACTCCGGCGACGCGGATCCACCTCCTCGCCCCGTTGATCGTCACTCCGAAGAACGGCATCAAGAGCAACACCAACACGGTCCCCGCATACAGCCACGCCGCCCCTTCGAGGACCTTGGGCCGGGGCAGGAACGCGATCATGGCCGCGAGCAGCGGCATGACGAGCATCATCGGCGCCTGGTTGCGATCCTGGCCGAGGTAGTCGTCGCTGCCGAGCGTCGTCGAGTGGAGGAACACGATGCCGACGATCCCGAGAGCCAGCGCGAGCGCGAAGATCCCGAACGGGAAGCCGGCCAGTCGGGCCCGCAACCTCGCTACCGGCCGTTCTTCTGCGAGCAGGATCTTCATTTCACCGGCGCTCCCCGCAGGATCACGTCAGTGTATTCGGGTCGCTGCACGAGCGCCGCGAGCAGCTCGTATACCGCGGCGGCCCCGACGTCGCCGCCGTGGATTCCGTTCGGAACCGAGAAGAACACGGCCGCGAACGCGAGCCTCGGAGCATGGTGCGGCAGGTAGCCGCACAACCACGCGTTGTTGCGCTTGCTCTTGCGGCCGAGCTCGGGCGAACCGGTCTTGGCCGCGACCCGGAACTCGTGCAGTCCCGTCGCACGAGCCGTTCCGTGGCCGAGCGGATCGACCGTGAGCCGCAGGCCGGTCCGCACGCGGTCGAGATACCGGCGCGAGATCCCGAGCTCGACCGACTTCCCGGGCGGACAGGGCCGTCCGTCGACAGCAATGACGAGGCGATACGGCGGCAGCTTCCCGGTCGCGAGTCCGGCATACGCGCGCGCCAGGCTCAACGGTGTCGCCCAGATCCCATAGCCGATCGCGCGCCGGGCACCGTAGCGCTCGGGCCGCCAGCCGTTCCGGTCGAGGCTCAAGCCGAGCGCCGGAGTCGTCGCGCCGTCGGTCGCGAGCCCGAAGCGACGCGCGATGCGCTCGAAATCCCGAGTGCCGAGATCGGTCCCGAGCTTGACGAAGAACGCGTTGCACGAGTGGAGGATCGCTTCCTCGAACAGGAAGTCGGGCTTGATGTTCGGCACGTAGTGCTTGCACGCGATCGTCATCCCCGCGAGCTTGACCTTGCTCGGACACCCGTGGTAATCGACTTCGCGGCCGGACTCGAGCACGTCGATCGCGACGAACGGCTTGAACACCGATCCGATCGTCGCCGTCTTGCGATAGTCGGTCACGAGGTTCGTGTAGAGCACGTAGTCTCTCTTGAGCTCGTCGTCGTGAACGGTTTCGGGCAACCACGCCATGCACAACGTGTCGCCGCTCTCGACGTCGATCACGGTCAGCGCCGCGTGCTGGTTCGGGGGCAGGCGGAAGCGGTCTCGCGCGCGCCGCAACGCTTCGAGCGCGAGGTCTTGAACGTCGGCGTCGATCGTCAGCTGCACGGACTGCCCACGGCTGGCCGCGAGGTGCCACGCCTCCCCGCGCTCGACTCCCCTGCGATCGCGCCACAGTTGCCGGGCGCCGCGCCGGCTGCGCAGCTGTTCCTCGAGCAGGGCCTCGAGCCCCGACTTCCCGACACGCCGTTCGTGTCGGGCATGCAACCAGCGTGCGATCTGCTGCTTGCACGCCTCCCACTCGCGATCGCTCAGGTTCTGGCGCCGGCGGAGCAGGTCGTCCGGGAACGAAGTGGCGTCCTTCGTCGGCGCCGGGCTCCCGACCGAGCCGAGGAAACGGTAGGCCGGAATCGCCGAGCCAGCCGGTCGCCTCGGGTAGGTTCGACTCTTGGTCTCGGATAGCGTCAGTCCCGGGTACAGCTCACGCTTGCCTGCGACCAGCGCGACGACCCGCGAGAACTCGACGGGCTTCTTGAGCTGCCGGATCGCGTCCTCGAACGTGAAACGTGTCTCGAGTCGGTACTCGAGCGAATCCAGGTGGACCTCTTCGTCGCGAACCCAGCGTCGCAGCTGCTCGAACCACGACACCTGACGGTTCTCCTCCTTCTCGATCGCTTTCTTGATCTTGTTGTCCGTCCGCTTCGTCAGACTCCGATCGACGTCATCGAGCTTCTCGCGCAGCCACGGTCCGTCGTCGACCTGACGCTCGAGCAGCTCGATGTTCTCGAAGCCCTTTGCCAACCATGCGCGCATGCCGCTCAGGATCCGCTCGCGCCGCGTGTTCGGATCCCCGGGCGCCAACCAAGGGCCCAGCACAGCGAGGATCGTCCGGGTCGACGGCTCCGGACTGCGCTCGTGGAACTCCCTGCTCACGACACCTTGTGTGCTCGCCCGTGCACGTCCCTCGACGTGGCGCATGCACTCGAACGCGTAGAAACGCAGCGCACTGGAGACTTCGGCGTCCAGCGTCCCGTCCTTCTTGTGCAGCCAGAACGAAGGCAGTTCGAGCAGCCGCGCGAGAACGGTTTCGAAGTCGACCCGTGGATCGACGTATCGCAACTTCTTCGCACGCAACAGCGGAAACTCGGGATGCCCCGACTCGTGGATCGCGCGCGCGAGATGCTCGAGGTGGAGCACCAGCCCGAGCGGACTGCCCTTGCGGAAGTGCTTATAGTTGACGTTGAGCACGAACACGCTCTCGTCGACCGCGAGCTCGCGGCCGCGCCGGTCCAAGATGTCGCCGCGCGGCGCCGCGACGACCTCGAAGCGTCGCTGGTTTCCGTCCCGCTTGTCGACCCAGTACCCATGGTCGGTGATCTGCAGCTTCGCGAGGCGCCCGATCAACAGGACCGCGGCCAACGCGAGGAACACGGCGAGCACGCGGACACGCTGTGGGCCGCGACTCATGCCCCCTCCACCCCGAGGTCGGCTCGCTGGCGCGAGGTCTTCCCGGTCAGGATCGAATGACACACGAGCACTCCGGGGATGATCGCGCCGGTCACTAGGAAGGCAATCGGTCCGCGCCCGAGAGGGTCCGCTCCGTCACCGAGCGCGGCTCCGAACAACAACGAGAGGACAGCCGCGACCGCGATTCCGAGGACCACCTGCATCTGCCACAGCTCGTGATTGATGACGCGGCGGACCGCCCGCACGAGCAGAAACCCGACGAGCAGCAGCCACAGCTGGAACAGAAACCCGCCGGGAAGCAGGAACGCGCGCGCGACGGCCAAAGGAACGATCCAGCGCAGAGCGCGACCGGCCGTGAGCCGGAGCCCGACGACAATGAGCACCGCCGATGTGACGTCGGGCAGGACCGCCGCCATCCGGCCGCTCATGCGCAGCTCGAAGCCGATGACGTGCACGAGCACGATCAGACGCACGACAACGCCGATCATTGCGCGTCCTCCCATGGACCGAAGGTCGCGACTTCGATCCACCCCGGGCCGGACTTGACGACGCGGCCGACGCGCAGGCCATAGCCGGTGTCGCCCATGCCCGTGAACACCTGCCCGTCCGTGAGATCGCGGACGTGTTCCGGGTGGACGATCTCGAACCGCGCACCTCCTGGCACGAGCCCCTTGCCGCGCACGACCAGCGGCAGCGCACGTCCGTCGCCAAGCCACAACAGCGACTCGATGCGGCCGCGCAGTCCGAGCGGTTCGGCGACCGCGAACCCGTAGAGCCTCCAGCGCACGATGCCGAGGCAGCGCTTTCCGACGCGCACCGCCTCGCCGGGCAGCAGCGCCGGCGCACGAAGCAGGTAGCGTCGCCAATCGAATCCTCGCGGCGAGGCCGCGACGATCTCGAACGGACGCGCCGGCTCCGCGCGCCGCCGGGCTTGGACCGCTCCGAGCCCGGCCGCAAGCTCGGGATCGAGGATGATCGCGACGCGCGCGATGCTGCGTGGATCCCAGTTGGGCTCGACGTGTCGGCGGACGACGAACCCGAACCTCTCGTACACGGTGTCGACGAGGCGCCCGAGCTCGAGTCCAGCGGGGATCCGGCCCCCGAGCAGATCGCTCGCCACGGTGTAGACGACGTAGCGGCGCGTGGGATCGCTCCAGGTGTCGAGCTGGCGCGGCACCGCGAACGGGACGCGCAGCCGGTAGCTCGCGCTCACGGCAGCTGGCTCGGCGAGCAGTCGCAGCACGGGCTGGTGCTCCGCATCCGGCCCCGACACCGCCCGTGCGACCCCGATCCAGCGCCTGCGCGCCTCCTGGTCACCGAGCCGCTTGCGATGGCCGAGCAGATCGACGCGAACGGCCTGGCGCGGACCACCCTCGGGGTCGGGACCGGCGACGTGGCCGAGCAGCTTGCCCGCGAACGCGACGGGGGCGTCCTGGAGCTTGGCGATGACTCCGGTGTCGAGCTCGAGCATCAGCTCCAGCACCGACTCGCGTCCGGCCGCGCCGCGCCCGAACGCTCGGCGGACGTCGGCGCCGACCCAGTGCACGGCGTCGAGCCCGTAGCCGACTTCGATGTCGAGCCTGCGTTCGAGCTGGGCCACGAGTGCTGCGTCCTCGGCGTCGGACTCGGGCACCGACGCCGCTCGCATTTCGGAAGCCAACGCGGTCGGTCGCCACGCGACGGCCGCCGCCAGCTCGGCATAGGCTTCGCCCGGCAACGTGGCCTCCGGCGCAAGCCAAGCCACCGGCGTCAGGCACAGCGTCACCGCCACACAGCACCGGATCAGCCGTGCGTCCCTGCCAGCCACGGGACTAGTTGTCCCGGTGGCTACCGAACAAGAACTCCTTCATGAGATCGAGTTGTTGCAGGACGACACCGGTGCCACGCGCGACACACGTCAGCGGGTCGTCGGCGATGCGGACATCGAGGTCGAGCTCCTCGCGCAGCACTTCATCGAGCCCGCGCAGCAACGAGCCTCCGCCGGCGAGCGTCAGACCGGTCCGCGTGAGGTCGGCCGACAGCTCCGGGGGCGTGCGTTCGAGGACCGTGTGGATGCCGGCGATGATCTGACGCATCGGATCCTGCATCGCGGCCCGAATCTCGTCGGACGTGATGATCGCGCGCCGCGGGCGGCCGGTGATGAAGTCGCGCCCCGAGACCTCGAGCGTGAACTCGGTTTCCATCTCGCGCACCGATCCAATCGTCTGCTTGACCTCCTCGGCCATCAGCGCGCCGATCAGCAGGTTGTACTTCTCGCGGATGTGCCGGACGATCGCCTGATCGAAGTTGTCACCGGCGATTCGCAGGCCGACCGCTTCGACGACGTCGCCGAGCGCGAGCACTGCGATCTCGGTCGTGCCTCCACCGATGTCGACGATCATCGATCCACGCGGCTCGGTCACGTTGATCCCCGCGCCGAGCCCTGCCGCAATCGGCTCCTCGACGAGGTAGACCTCGCGCGCACCGGCGCGCTCGGCGGTATCGATGAAGGCCCGGCGTTGGACCTCGTTGGTTCCGTACGGGATCGCGATGACGAGCCGCGGCTTGACGAAGCGCTTGCGCCCGTGCACGGCGCTCACGAAGTGGCGCAACATCGTCTCCGTGATGTCGAAGTTCGCGATCACGCCCTCGGCCAGCGGCCGGATGACCTCGATGCTGCCCGGCGCGCGGCCCTGCATCTTGCGCGCTTCCTTGCCGACCGCGCTCCCGCCGAGGATCACATCAGCCGTGCCGGCGCGGACGGCGACGACGGTCGGCTCGTCCATCACGATGCCTTCGTCCTCGACGTACACGAGGGTGTTGGCAGTCCCGAGATCGATCCCCATGTCGATCGAGAACCGCCCAGCGATCCATTCAATCAGCTTCAAGCTTCCCTCCCGGCCCGTGGCCGAAGTGGCACGAGTGAGACGGGGAAGCCGCAGGGCACGCAGCTCGCGGCCAAACTCCCCTCCACGGCGCGAGTCTACGGCGCTGCTCGAGACCTGAAAAGGGTTATCCGGCGGACGTGGTTCTACTACGACATGTGTCTCGACGGCCCCCCGACCACAAAGCCTTGGAGGTCAGGCACGTCGACGTCGGAGCTGCCGTCGGTCCCGGCGAACGGAACCGCGCCGAGCTTCCGGCACGGTCGTCGCGTACGCGAACGAGCGCCGCTTCCCGAAGCGAGAAGCAGCGCGCGCTGATCCGACCTTCCGTTGGTCCGAAGACCTTCCGTCCGTCGTTCGAGCTAGCCGAACGGGCCGCGGCCGTAGTGCTGGCCCAGGGCGACCATCACCAGGATGACGCCGACGAGCAGCAGGACCGTGGTTCCGATGATGATTCCGAAGTCGACTCCGACGCCCGGTCCGCCTTCGTCTTCGATGATCTCGAGAGGTTCGTCGTGCTGTGACATGTCTGCTTCTCTCCTTCTCAGCCGCCCAAGCGCGTCGAGGCCTGGTCACCGGGGACGATCGTCGTGCCTTCGACCGGCTCGGTGAGGCGCACCGTGGCGCTCTTGTCGGCCACGTCGATGACGATGCCGTCGCCCTTGTAGGTCTTGCTGTCGTAGAACGAGAACCGGTAGCCCTTCTTGACCTTGGCGTTGGCCTCACCGGTCGAGATCGTCACGGTCCCGAGCGAGGCGTTGACGGCGGCGACCTTGGCGCTGATCGCCGGGACCGCGTTGCGGATCACGTCGGCGAAGCCGGGGAACTTGGCCATGCCGGCGTCGAGCATGACCTTCTGCCGGCGCAGATCCTGCGCCTGGTTGAAGATCTCCTTGCGGTTGGCCGCGATCGTCTCCTGCGCGGTGCCCAGGTTGCGCTCGGCGAGGGCCAGCCGGTCTTCGGCGTCCTGCTTCGCGGACAGAGCGTCTTGACGCTCCTTGTTGGCCGCGAGGTAGTTGTCCGTCATCTCCTTGACGCGCTTGTTCTGATTCTCGATCGTCGTCGAGAGGGTCGACAGGCTGGCGTTCGCTCCCTTCATGTTGTTCTCGAGCGAACCGAGGCGATTCTTGAGGTCGGCGTTGTCCTGAGTCGCGGACTCGATCTGCGCCTGACGTTCCTGCAGCTGGATGTTCTTGGTCTGCAGCTCGTTCCTCGCCTTGTTGAGGTCGCTGGTCAGGGTGTCGATCTGACCCTGCATCTCCGTGCGGGTTGCTTCGTGGGCGGCCCGCTCCTGGGTCAGCTGGGTCTTGTAGCTGTCGACGTTGTGCAGGTAGAAGGCCGAATAGCCGACGAAGACGGCAGCCAGGACCATGTTGACAATGATGAAGACACGACCGATCGGACTCATCTGTGTGGGTCTCCTTGGACGATGGTCGTCGGCCCCTGGCGAGTGCAGCCAGGGAACGACTCTCGTGGTAAACGGGGGTCAGGAACGGGGGTCAGGAACGGGGTCGGGGTCAGAAAGTCTGTGGGGGTCATCGGTTGGTTGTCGGCGACCAACTCGGCATGGACAGAGACCGAATTGAACCGACAGCTTTCCCTCGGGTCCGACACCGGAGGCGCCGACACCCGAACGCGGGACTCCTGAACCAGGGGCGGAGAGGGCTGTCCTTTCCCTAGCAGGAATAGGATCTTACCTCCATTCCGGGGTTGGTCAAGAATCCCGACGCGGGGCTGGAGCAGCGATCCGCGACGTTCCAGTCTACCCCCCGAGCTTGCGCCCGTGGGGTTGCGAATCCGGTTTCCCCGGCCAACGTCCGAGCGCGATCAGCATCGCGACGAGCGCGAGTGCGATCCACGGAAGCCGAGGCCCCCATCCCATCGCGAGCCGGGCACCGCGGACCGGCTGGACCAGGGCATCGAGGCGCCCGGGCGCGATGAGCGGAAGAACCTCGACGATTCGACCTTCGCCGTCGACCCAGGCCGTCCAACCGTCGCGAGTCGAGCGGAGGACCGGGCGCCCGGTCTCCAGTGCGCGGAACACGGTCATGGCCAGCATCTGGTCGAGCGTGGTGCCGAGCCGGTACCAGCCTTCGTTGGACAAGACACAGAACAACGACGCTCCGTCGTTCGCCATTTTGGCGAACCGGTCCGGGAACGCGTTCTCGAAGCAGAGCGGCGCTCCGACGCCTCGGCCGTCGGGCAGTCGCGGGATCGGCAGGTCGCGCCCGCGGCGGAGATTGGGCACGAGGCCGCCGGTGACCTGGGACATCCAGTCGAGGAACTTCCGGTACGTCTTCTCGCTCAAGAACCCCGCGATCGGAAGCTCCTCGCCAAGCGGAACGAGCTCGTGCTTCTCGTGCCTGCCGAGGTATTTGCCGGACGGCGAGAACAGGACGGCAGCGTTCCACCGGGGCGCGGTCGGCTCGCGGATCGCCGCTCGGGTGTCGACGAACCCGGCGCCGACGAGCTGCGACGCACCGTCCTCGATCGCCGTGAAGATGACGCGGATCCCGGCCGACTCCTCGCCCTTGACGAGGTAGCCGGGCACTGCCCCTTCGGGCCAGACGCAGAGATCGGGTCTCGGCTCGCCGTGGGCCAGCTTGCGATAGTGCGCGAGGAACTCGCGAGCGGTGTCCAGCCGGACGTGATCGGTCTGGTCCTTGTAGGTCCGGACCCCGGTCTGGACCGAACGCACGCGCAGCGGCAACCCGTCGGGTTCGAGCGTCGAGGGCGGCAGCACCAACACGAGCCAGCCGATCGTCGCGGCCACGATCTGCACGCGGCACGTGCGCTCGACGAACGCGATGCCCGCGGCCGCGAAGTACGCGACGATGAAGTTCATGCCGGGCTCGCCGACGAACCGCACCGGACGCAGCAGGGTCGGCCACTCGTAGAGCGCGTGCGCCGCCTGGGCATGGGGATACGGAATCACGGGCACGTGGCCCTTGAACCACTCGTACAGGACCCAGGTCAGCGCGAAGATCACGGGCGTCGCGGTCTTGCCGAGCCGGCGCTCGCCGAGCCGAACGATCGCGCCGACGGCGACGAACCAGAACCCGCCGATGACAGGAATCGCATAGTAGCCGGGCACCGGGATGTAGATGGTCGAGTACGCGATGATCGCGTAGTAGACGAAGCCAGCGAGGTACATGGCGAGCTTCCAGCCGCGCTCGACCTGCGTGGTCTTCATGACGCCGGCAAGCGCGACGAAGACCAGGAACTCCGCGCCGGGGAACAGCCCGGGCGGGCTGGCGAGCGCGAGCAACAGGCCGGAGAGCAGCCCCAGTCCGAGCGAACGTCTCAGGGCAGCTCCAGCCAGTCGACGAGGTCGCCGTCGCGCGGACCTTTGTCCTCGGGGACGAGGAACAGCGCGTCGGCCTCGGCGAGGCTGAACAGGTCCGCGGAGCTCCGCTGCAGCAGCTGCTCGACGACGACGCCCTCGTGCCGCAGCCCGAGCCGCGCCGGCAGCGCCTGCAGGCGGTGGTTCGGACGGACCTTCGAAAACCACAGGCTCGCGCGCCGTGTCGGACCGATCCGCTCCTTCGGTACTCCCTGGAACGTAAGGACCCAGGGCACGCCGAGCAGCTGGAAGATCGTGAACGTGCTGGCCGGGTTCCCGGGCAAGCCGAGCAGGAAGCGCTCGCCGCCGCCATGCTGGAAGCGGCCGAACAACGTCGGCTTGCCGGGCTTGACCCGGACCGACTCGACGAGCGTCTCGCCGCCGAGCTTCTCGAACGCGCCGCGCACGAGGTCGCGCGTGCCCATCGACACGCCGCCGATCGTACACACGAGGTCGTTCTCGGCCAGCGCCGCGGCCAGCCTCTGCTCGGTGTCGCCCTCGGCGTCGCGCAGGATCGGCAACCGCGTCGCGATCCCGCCGGCGGCCGCGATCTGGGCAACGAGCGCGTACGCGTTGCTGTTTCTGACCTGCCCCGGCCCGAGCGTCTGGTCGACCTCGACGACCTCGTCACCCGTCGGGACCACAGCGACCTTCGGCCGCCGGCCGACGCGGACCTCGGCATAGCCCTGCTGCGCCAGCACCCCGATGTGTCCGGGCCGGATCCGAGTGCCCGCGGCCAGGAGCCGGGCCCCCGCCGAGCGCACCGATCCGCGCGTCCGGATGTGATCGCCGGCCGCGGTCGGCCCCGTGAACTCGACCATGCCATCGGCATCGGGCTCGTAGCCGCTCGACCGCTCGACCGGGACGACGGCGTCGGCGCCCGCCGGCACGAGCCCGCCGGTCATGATCCGCGTGCAGGTCCCCGGCGCGAGCTCGCCTTCGTGCGGAGACCCGGCCAGGCTCTGGCCGACGAGCCGCAGCTTACCGCCGCCGGCGACGTCCTCGGCCCGGACCGCGAACCCGTCCATCGCCGAGTTGTCGGCGTTCGGCACGTCCTCGGCGCAGGCCACAGCCTCCGCCAGAACCCGGCCGGGGCACGCGTCGAGAGACACGACTTCCTGCTCCGGAACCCGGCTTGCCAGCGAACCGAGGACCC
>Ga0055451_10000573_pt1 | contig 14819 bp, 11 predicted proteins | sample China_Galinas_PW_3_FD_57745 | JGI IMG/M metagenome (GOLD analysis project Ga0055451, IMG submission 57745) | Wetland microbial communities from San Francisco Bay, California, USA, that impact long-term carbon sequestration - China_Galinas_PWB_D2 | ecosystem: Environmental > Aquatic > Marine >... | reverse complement strand
ACGGGCACGGACGGGCACGGGCACGCACGGGAACGGTCCGTCGCCGAGGACCTCGACCGGACTGCACCTGGCGGAGCTAGAGGCGCGGCCGGTTTTCTTCCGGCCGCGATGTCCCGAATCGTCGCCCACGCAGAAATCTGGGGTGTCCGCCTGAATCCCCCGGAGACCCCGCAACGATGAGAATGCTCCCGACTCTGATCGCCGTGCTCGGCCTGACCACGACGGTCGTCTACGCGCAAGAGCGCGAACGAAACACCGAGCAGGACCGCCGGACCGAAGAGTCACGGCCCGCTCCACGACGCCAAGGCGACTTGCGCGGCCTGCGCCGGAGGCCCCAGGCAGGGCAGGGCCGCCGCGGCCCCGAGGAGTTCCAGAACCGGATCCGCAACTTCCTGCGCGACAACCCCGAGTTCGACGAGCTCCGCAAGCAGTTCGAACGCGACAACCCCGAGCTCCGCGAGCTCCGGCGCCGGTTCCTCGGCGGCCAGGGGCGCGGATCGGACCGCGATTCGGACCGGCAAGCGGAGAGGGGCGAGCGCGATCAACGAGGCTCGCGCCGCGGTGCACAAGACCGCGAAACCGAACAACAGCAGCGCCCGCGGCGCGCGGACGAGCGCGAGCGCGGGAGGCGCGAGCCGGGCCCAGAGGCACAACGCGGGCGCGACCTCGGTGACCTGCTCCGGCGCTTCGAAGACCGCGGCGGCCGCGATGCGTTGCTGCGCTCGCTCGGTGCAATCGCGGAGCGCCTGTTCTCCGAATGGGCCGAGCGCGGGTGGGATCGCTCGCGCGGCGTGCGCGCGCGAGGATGGTCACGCGGGCGCGACTCCGTCCGTCGCCGGCGCGGTCCCCAGATGCTGCGGCGGTTCCTCGACGGGGGGCGCCGCAGGGTGCAGCGAATGCGCAGCTCGGCGAGGCGTTCGTGGGGAGGCCGCGCATTGCGCGGCAATCGCGGCCCCCGCAGCTGGGGGCGCCGGAGCTTTCGAGCCCAACCTCGCTGGATGTTCCAACGCCGTCCACTGTGGGCCGGACCGCGACGGTGGGCGGATCGCGGGTTCGACCCGTTGCGACGAGAGCGCTGGCGTCGTTAGTCGAAATCGGTTGACGAGTCCGCGACCGGTGGTCGTTCGACTCTCGGGCCAGGCGTTAGGATGTGCGGTTCCGTTTCCAGCCACACGCGAGGTCTCGAATGCACCGCCTGTTCCCAATCGCCGCTCTCGCACTCTGCCCGCTGCTAACGTCTCAGAGCAACGAGATCCTCTACTACACGTTCAGCCCGCCGACGACGAACGTCGTCAACCGTTACGCGGGCGGGCCGCGCTTCGGCACGATGGTGTCGACCGCGAAGGTCCAGTACACGACCGGCAAGCTCGACAGCGCGATGCAGGGCGCGACGAGCGCCACCGCGTACAACTACGTCGACTCGGGCTACAAGGCAGCGATCACGGGCAGCTTCTGCGTAGCCTGGTTCATCAAGCAGCGGACGCAGCTGCCGAACACGCTCGCGTACTACTTCTGGAGCGGCGAGGGCAACTTCCGTTGCTTCACGTCCGGGGCCGCGAGCAACGGCCTGGCCGTGCGCGGGTGGGGAGGGTCGAATCTGCTTCTGACCACCGACATCCGCACGCCTGCAGCAACGCGGTGGGTTCACGTCGCGATCAACGTCGACGCGACGAACAAGTTCGCGCAGTTCTACGTCGACGGACAACCGCAGGGCAAGATCTCGATCTCCGGCGGCGCCAACGTCCCCGCTCGCACGAACGGCTTCCGCGTCGGCGCCCACACGCGGTTGTCGACGACGAGCTGGTGGGACATCGACGAGTTCCGGTTCCTGACCCGCGTTGCGACCGATGTCGAGATCAAGACGTGGTCGATGGCCCTCTCCGACTACGGCAGCGGTTGCGGGGCGAAGCTCACGACGATCGCCAACCAGGCTCCGAAGCTCGGCAATTCCAGCTTCGGCTTCGAGCTCACAGGCAAGCCCGGTTCGCCGGCGCTGCTCTCGGCCGGGCTGTCGGCGACGAAGCTGTTCGGCAGTATCCCGATGCCGCTCGACCTCGGCCTGGTCTTCCCGTCGCTTGCGGGCTGCAAGTGGGAATCGAGCCTGGACCTGCTCGGACCCACCGTGATCCCCAACACCGGCAAAGCCGTGTTGCCGTTTCCGCTCCCCAACTACCCGGCGCTGCTCGGCATACCGCTCTACAATCAGGCACTCGTGCTCCCGGCGACCGGCAGCAAGCAGAGCTCGGGCGGAGTGCTGTTCACGATTCTGCACTAGCCGTGCGCCGGATCCTGACCTACGTCGCGCTCGTCGCCTTCCTCGGGATCGTGGGCTGGCAGATCTATCGCGCGAGCCTGTCGGACGAGACGCGGATCCGAATGCTCCTCGACGACTGTGTCGACGACTTCAATGCAAGGCGAGTCCTGTCGCTGATGGACGGCTTCACGCTGGACTATGAGGACTCGACGAGCGGGACCGACCGCAACAGGCTGCAAGGAGCGCTGCTGTATCTGTTCCAGCGGCGCATCGACAAGAAGACCCGGCGGTTTCGCTACCAGATCGTGATGCCCGAGGACTCGGTCCGGATCGAGGTCGCCGAGGGCGAGCCGCGGGCCCGAGCCGATCTCGGTCTCGAGCTCGTCGAGGACGATCGCCGCGTGTCGTGGAAACTCGACGTTCACGCCGAGCTGATCGAGTCCGACGGGGTCTGGAGGATCCGGAAGTCGAGCTACGAGACCGTCGCGGGCGAGCGCCCGATTCATTGATCTTCGGCCCCGCTGACATGGCGGTCTCGAGGGCAGCACTGCGGTCGACCGCGTCTCGCTCAAGCCCACCCCCGGAAACGCCGATCCCATCAAGAACCATGGACAAGCAAACGAGCTCCGACGAGCGACGCGCACAGACGCGCGAACGGACCGAGAACTGCGCGGCGATCGAGGTTCGCGGCGGGTCTGACCAGGCCATCGGTGTCGTGTTCGACGTGTCCTCCGGCGGCCTCGGGCTGCGCACCGGACAGCCCCCGAAGGTGGGCGCGCACGTCACGGTCCGCGCAACCTCGGCCGACCACGGTGAGATCCACTCGATCGGAGCGATCGTGTGCCACGTCCGCAGGATCGGCGTGAACAACTACGTGGTCGGCTTGCGCTACGACGACCCTCTGAGCTCCGACCCGTTCCTCGAAGGCGTGCTCGGCAAGTCCGTCCAGGACGACTAGTCGCAGCGGGGCACACTCCATCCTGCCGAGACGTAGAGTGAATCAGGATCGTGCGGTCCGTGCGTGCCGGTGCCCGTGCCCGTGCCCGTGCCCGCCCGTGCTCGTCCAACGTAGCGCGGTGCAACGCTGTACGAGGCGGGCACGGGCACCGGCACGGGCACCGGCACGCACGGGCACGAAAGCTGTCGCTGAGAAACTCGGCCAGTCTGTGAACCTCATCGTTCCCTAGCGGAGCTAGCCGGCGGTAGAACGTCGTGTGAAAACTCACGGGTCGTAGCTATCTTCTGCGACGACTGCCGTGCAGACGTTCAAAGACATCTACCGCTACCGATTCGTCCTCTCCGCGCTCGTCGCCAAGGAGCTGAAGGCCGAGTATCGCTCGATGGCGCTCGGCTTCCTTTGGTCGCTGCTGAACCCGCTCGTGATGCTCGCCGTGCTGAGCTTCGTGCTGGTCTGGTTCTTCCGCGGCAATTGGAATGCGCCGTCGCTGGTCGTCGTCGGCCTGGTCCCCTACAACTTCTTCTCCTACTGCCTCTCCGGCTGTTCGTCGTCGATCATCGGCAACTCGACGCTCGTCAAGCACGTGTCGTTCCCCCGCCAGATCCTGCCGGTCGCGATGATCCTGAACCATCTCGTGCACTTCGCGATCCAGTCGACGTTGATCGTCTCCGTGCTCGCGGTCTTCGGCCCCGCGGAAGGGGCCTCTGTCCTGACGCCGAATCTGCTGTGGCTCGTCCCGGTGTTCACCCTCCACCTCGGGCTCTGCGTCGGAGTCGGCCTGCTCGTAGCCGCGCTCAACGTCGTCTACCGCGACACGCGCTACATCATCGAGTCTTCGCTCCAAGTGCTGTTCTGGCTATCGCCCGTTCTGTATTCGGCTCGAGACGCATTCTCGGCCAGCCAGAAGGCGTGGGTCCATTACGTCTACTACGGCTACTACATGAACCCGCTATCGGGCGTCCTGAGCTCGTATCGAGCGATCCTGTACTACGGCACCGCGCCCAATCTGCTGATCCTCGCGATGACGCTCGTCAGCACGCTGATCGTCGGAGCGATCGGGGTCCGCGCGTTCTGGGTCCACGAACGACAATTCGCGGATCTGATCCAATGACTGCCCCGGTCATCAAGCTGACCAACGTCTGCAAGAGCTACCGGCTGTACAAGCAGCGACCGTTCCTGGCCCGCGAGTTCTTCCGAATGCTGCTGCAGCGCCCTTCGGCCGTCGACGTGCACCACGCATTGACCGACGTGTCGTTCGAAGTCATGCCCGGGGAATCCGTCGGGGTCCTCGGGCGCAACGGGGCCGGCAAGAGCACGTTGTTGTCGCTCGTCGCCAAGACGAGCTACCCGACGAGCGGAACCGTCGAGGTCCACGGCTCGATGGGCCCGCTGCTCGAGCTCGGCGCCGGGTTCCACCCCGATCTCAGCGGCCACGAGAACGTGTTCCTCAACGCGGCGATCCTCGGGCTGACGCGTTCCGAGATCGAAGACAGGTTCGATGCCATCGCCGATTTCGCCGAGATCGGCGAGTTCATGGACGCCCCGCTGCACTGCTACTCGACCGGCATGCGCGCGCGTCTCGGGTTCGCCGTGATCGCACAGGTCGACCCCGACATCGTCCTCATCGACGAGATCCTGGCCGTCGGCGATGCCCAGTTCCAGGCCAAGTGCAACAAGACGATTTCTGGCTTCAAGGAAGCCGGGAAGAACTTATTCTTGGTGTCACACAACATGTCGGACATCTCTCGGCTGTGCGAACGAGCGATCTGGCTCGAACGCGGCCGTGTCGCCGGCGCCGGCCCGACCGACGAGGTCATCTCGAACTACATGGAATACACTCGAGGGCTGAGCGTCGGCTAGCCGCCGAATGCCTCTCTGCCAGCGAACCATTGACAACGTCGTTCCGCGCCAGACCGCTTCTGGAAACTCGACTCTCGGCCCGCCCCCTCTTGCTCTAGACCCAACATGTGCGGAATCGCTGGCTTCGTAGACCTGGCAGGCAAGTACGATCGAGCCGAGAAGCTCGCGATCGCCAAGGCGATGTCCGACCGCATCGTCTACCGCGGTCCCGACGACGCCGGCTTGTGGATCGACCCCGGCGAGAACTACGTCCTCGCGCATCGGCGCCTGAGCATCATCGACACGTCGGCGGCCGGCCATCAGCCGATGGAGAGCAGCGACGGGCTGTCCTGCATCGCGTTCAACGGCGAGATCTACAACTACCAAGAGCTCCGGCCCGACCTCGAGCAACGCGGATACGAGTTCCGAACGCGCACGGACACCGAGGTCCTGATCGCGTGCCTGCGCGAGTATGGCGAAGCTGCGTTCAGCAAGCTCGACGCGATGTATGCGTTCGCGTTCTTCCACGGACCCGACAGCCGGTTGACGCTCGCGCGCGATCCGTTCGGCAAGAAGCCGCTCTACTACGCGTCCGGTGACGGCTGGTTCGCATTCGCGTCCGAGCTGCACGCGCTGACGTGCGTCCCCGAGTTCGACACGACGATCGAACACGAGACGTTGGCCGAGTACTTCTCGTTCCAGTACATCGGCGCACCGCGCACGATCTACCGCGGCGCCAAGAAGCTCCCGCCGGGCCACTTCCTCCACCTCGATCACGACGGCTCGATCGGGATCGGCCGGCACTTCGCGTTCGAGCCCTGCGGCGACGTCGCGGCGACCGCTCCGCTCGCCGCCCTCGCCGACGAGCTCGAAGAGATCCTGCTGCGCTGCACCAAGCGGCGCATGATCTCCGACGTGCCTCTCGGCGCGTTCCTGTCGGGCGGCGTCGACTCGGCGACCGTGGTCGCGCTGATGACCAAGGCGCTCGGCGGACAGGTCAAGACGTTCTCGATCGGCTTCGACGGAACGAAAGAGACCGAGCACCTGCTCGCCCGCGAGATGGCGGAGCACCTCGGGACCGCGCATCACGACAAGGTCCTGAAGCCCGACGTGTTGTCGCTCGCCAAGCACATCGCGACCGTGCTCGACGAGCCCAACGCCGACTCGTCGTGCCTTCCGACGTACCTGCTGTCAGGCTTCGCCCGCGAGCACGTCACGGTCGCGCTGTCGGGCGACGGCGGCGACGAGATGTTCGGCGGCTACGGCCGTTACTTCTCGACGCTCGAAGAGGACGCCAACGGACAGCTCGGCGACCATCCGGGCGACGTCTACTACTCCGACCGCATCCTCGTCTACCCCGACCGGCACATCGTCGAGTTGTTCGGCGAGGTCCCTCCCCGCCTGCTCGCGCACTTGAAGCGACTGCGCAGCTTCGTCAGCCGGGGCCCCGGCCCGCTGCTGCGACGCATGCGCAAGACCGACGCCGACAACTACATGCCCGGCGCCGTGCTCGCCAAGGTCGACCGGATGAGCATGCAGCATTCTCTGGAAGTCCGCTCGCCCCTGCTCAGCATCGAGGTCGCGCGGTTCGCGGCGGGTGTCGGCGTCGATTCGCTCTACCGCGCCGGACAGGGCAAGCTCGTGCTCAAGGAGCTCGCGGCCCGCTACATCCCGCGGGCCTGGCTCGAGCGCCCGAAGATGGGCTTCGGCATGCCGATGGATGCCTGGGGACGCAAGCAGACGCTCTTGATCCTGCGCGAACACGTGCTCGGCGGCGACGCGCAGATCGGCAAGTGGATCGAGCCCGAGCGCATGCAGGCGTTCCTGCACCGGCAGGAGAAAGTCGGCTTCTCGCTCTACCAGGTGTGGGCGATGTTGATCCTCGAGAACTGGCTGCGCGCCCACGAGTGCGAACCAGCGGTGATCGAGCGGCCGGTCGTCATCAACGGGCGCCGCATCCCCGCCGGCCGGACGCTCTGTGACCTGCAGTCACCGCTGGCGGAGCCCGAAGACCACGTCCTACTCGGTCACCTCGACGAGCTGGACCAGCCCGTCACGCTGTTCTGCCTCGACTCGATTCCTCCTTGGTGGAGGGCGGTCGCGAAGCGCCTGACGGTCGCGTTCCCGGTCGCCGCGACACCGTCGCTCGGAGCGGAGGTCGTTCAGTTCGACTGGACGGCGCCCCACGCACAAGAGCTGCCCGAGACCCTGGAGCCGGGCGTGGCCGTGTTCCCGGCCTCCGATATCCAGGTCCCCACGTGGCTGTTGGGCGCGCTCGGGCAGGCCGGGTACTCCGAGGCGGTCATCCTCAACCGGACCGGGTGGGTTCCGATCACGCTCGCGGAGCCGGTCCCGATGGATCTGCCGGAGGACGACGACCTGCACCGGATTCGATTGGTGTCGCGGCCGTGGCGGCGGTTCGCGCACAACGGCGGCATGTGCTGGCAAACGAATGCGAGGAAGGTACGCCGACTCGTCGACGGGCCCGATGGCCCGAGAGCCGAGTTCGCGCTCTACGAGGACGGAGCCCGCCTGCCCTTCCCCGAGTCTCCGCACGTCGACATTCGCCTCTACGGCGCCGGCCGCTACAGCCTGTGGGAGAACTCGATCTTCTTCTCGGCCTCGGACGGGTCCGACCCCAACACCAACGGGCGGCGCTACGAAGCCGTGGTCCGGCCGTTGAAGCAGAGGCCGGGCGCAGGCGCGGTGCTCCGGCCGCGGATCACGAGCGACGAGGAGCACCTCGCAGCGTTCCGCGACGCGGTCTCGGCCGAGCAGGAGTCGGTCGACTTCGGCGATCGCAAGCTCAGGGTCGGACTGGTCATCGGTTCATTGTCCCCCGGCGGCGCCGAACGCCAGCTGTGCAACCTCGCCAACGGCCTCGCCGAGCGCGGACACGAGGTCAAGATCCTCGCGATCTGCGGCGTCGACGGAACCTCGAACCACTACCTGAATCTCTTGAAGCACGACACCATCGAGATGGTCTCGTGCACGACGCCGCACCCCGACTACGACTTCTCTCCGCCGACGGGCGGCCCGGGGTCGATCCGGGCCGACTTGCTGGCGAGCCTGCCCAGCGACGTCAAGGTCTACGCGTGGCGGCTCTACACGCACATGCACATGCTCGACCTCGACGTCGCCCACTGCTTCCTCGATCAACCCAACCTGCTCGGTGCGATCGCAGCGTGGCTCGCCGACGTGCCCCGCATCCTGATGTCGGCTCGCAACGTCAACCCGACGAACTTCCCGTACATCGACCTCCCGTGGTACCACCCCTGGTATCAGGTGTTCGAAAACAGCCCGCGGCTGCGGTTCTCGGGCAACTCCAGAATCGGCTGCGACGACTACGCGCGCTGGCTCGGCTGGCCCGAAGGCACGTTCACGGTGATCCGCAACGGCATCGATCCGACGAGTCTCGGCGGTCGCCATGAGGACGCCGTCAGCGAGTTTCGCGAGGGCGAGGGCATGACTCCGGACACGCCGATGATCCTCGGAGTGTTCCGACTGAGCGACGAGAAGCGACCGCTGTTGTTCCTCGACGTCGTCGCCAGGGTGCGCGAGCAGGTCCCGGACCTGCGAGTGTTCGTCGCCGGGATCGGCGCCCGCCAGCCCGAGATGCTCGAGCGGATCAAGAAGCTGCGACTCGGCGACTCCGTCCATTTGCTCGGGCGGCGCCGCGACGTCCCGGTGTTGATGCAGGCGGCCAGCCTGTTGCTCCTGACTTCGGACAACGAGGGCACTCCCAACGTCACCCTCGAAGCCCAGTGGTTCGAGCGTCCGGTCGTGTGCTGTCGCGTCGGCGGCTGCCCGGAGGCCGTGCTGCACCGCGAGACCGGGCTCGTCTACGCCACCGACGACATCGACGGGATCATCGCGGGCTGTGTCGAGCTGTTGCGAGATCCCGAGCTTCGCGCAAGATATGGGGCGGCGGGCAAGACGCATGTTGCGACGCACTTCTCGCTGGAGCAGATGGTCGAGGCATCGCTCGCCCTGTACTACTCGCCTCGACCTGCCGTAGTGACTCGATGAAGACCCTGTTTCGCTGGTTCTCGATCGTCACGGTGACGGTCTACCTGAGCCTGTCCCTCGCCTACCTGCTGGTGCGCGGGCGCGTCGCGCGACCGAAGCTCGGCCGAATCTTGAGGTCACGGCTGCGCCGGCCGTACCGCGGCGAGATCGCCGAGATCCAGCACGAGGACGGCCACTGCTTCGTCGCACGGGTTCCCGGGCACATCGCCTCCGACGAGGAAGCGTTCTCCCACCTCGTGCTGATGGAAGGCGACGAGCCGCTGCCGAACGCTCACTCGGCGCACGCCGAAATCCGGAGGCTCGGGAACGGCCGGTATTCGCACTGGGGCGACACGCTGTATTTCTCGACCTCGGACAACACCGACCCGCGCAACAACTCGCGCAAGTACGCGATCGTCGAGGACCGCTGATGCACGGCAAGCACCAACAGCTCTTCGACGTCCTCGGCTGCCCCGAGACCAACGAGCCGCTGACTCGCGACGGCGACGCGCTGGTCAGCCCGGCCGGCAAGCGCTACCCGATCGTCGGCGGCATCCCGCGGTTCGTGCCGTCGGACCTCTACGTCGACTCGTTCAGCTTCGAGTGGAACACGCACGACCAGACGCAGCTCGACTGCCACACGGGGTCGACGAGCTCGGAGGACATGTTCGTGCAGAAGACCGGCCTCACGCGCGAGATGCTCGAAGGCAAGCTCGTGCTCGATGCGGGCGTCGGCGCCGGCAGGTTCACCGACGTCATGTCACGCTGGGGCGCCGAGGTCGTCGGGATCGACCTCAGCTACGCGGTCGAGGCGTCGCACGCCAACTTCGCGGACCGCCCCAACGTCCTGGTCGCGCAAGCCGACATCGGCAAGCCGCCGTTCCAGCACGAGGTGTTCGACTACATCGTCTCGATCGGCGTCCTGCACCACACACCGGACACGCGCCGCTACTTCGAGGCGCTGCTTCCGTTCCTAGCGCCCGGCGGCGAGATCGCGATCTGGGTCTACCCGCGCGAAGGCGAGTACGTCACGCGCTCGCACTGGATCCCGTTCACGCGCAGGATCCCGAAGAAGATGTTCTACCAGTGGTGTCGCTGGTACGTGCCATGGATGAAGCGCCGCAAGGACAAGGCGTTCGTGACGGCGTGCCAGCGCATGTTCCCGATCAGCACGCAGGAGCTCGGGCTCGAGAACGACATCCTCGACACGTTCGACGCCTACTCTCCCTACTATCACTGGATCCACTCGCTCGACGAAGTCGTCGGCTGGTACGAAGCCAACGGGCTCACCGACGCCGGGACTCCGCACGGGGTCAGCACATCCGTGCGCGGGCGCAAGCCCGTGGCCCGCGGCGGATGACCGATGCCGAAGCTCGCGGTATTCGTGCTGATCGCCTGTGTCGCGCTGTTCGTCGCAGCGCCGCCGAGCCGAGCATACGAGACTAGCGTGGCGCTCGAGCGACCGTTCCATGCCGAACACGGCGCGGCGTTCAAGGCGAGCACACCCGAGTGGTTGAAGGGCGACAGCATCCACGCATCGCGCGCTTCGAATGTCGCGTTGTTCGAGGACGGGAAGCGGCTCGGGCCGGCGCACGCGGTTCACGACGAGATCCGCACCAAGGGCTCGGGCAGGTTTTCGCACTGGGGCAAGGAGCTCTACTTCTCGACCTCGGACGGAACCGACCCGAACGACAACGCGAGGAGCTACGAGCTGCGCTACCCGTGGACGCTTCCAGCGATCCTGTACCTGGCCGGCGCCGCCATCTTCTTCCTGATCGTGATCGGGCTCGTGGCCCGCGGGTGGACCAGGGTCGCAGGGCGGCGGCGAGGTCTGCGTGTGACCGGGTTCGTCGCCATCCAGCTGCTGGCCGCCGTCGCGATGCTCGAGACCGCTGCCTGGATCCTGACGAGCAACCGATTGGCAAGCGCGTCCGACCATGAGCGGCGGCTGTACGAGGAGCTGTTCGAAGGCAAGCCGACGCAGCAACGGAGCGATGTCTCGATCTACATGCCGCATCCGTTCCTCAACTACGCGCTCAACCCGAAGCGCAACTCCAACGGCAAGCGCGAGATCGACCCCGACTACCTGATTCGCCGCGGCGAGCCGCTACGCCCGCGAACCGATGTCGAGTGGCGCGCGCTGGTCCTCGGCGGCAGCACGACGTTCGGCGAGTTTCTACCCAACGAGGCGGACACCTGGGTCCACCGGCTCGAGGCCAAGGTCCGGACGAAACTCGGCAAGACGAACGTCGACGTCGTCAACGGCGGGGTCAGCGGCTACACGATCGTCGACAACCTGATCCACTACTCGCTCTTGCTCTCGCGGCTGGAGCCTGACGTCGTGTTGCTCTACATCGGCATCAACGACGTGCCGCCGCGCTGGCACGCAACGCTGCGCCCGGATTACGCCAACTTCCGCAAGCCGTGGAGCGGTTCGGTGCTGCCCGCCGTCGACCCCGTGCTCGCGCACACGTGGACCTATCGCTGCTGGTATCTCTGGCGTCGGGTCTGGGGCTCGCAGGGAATGCACATCGGCAACCTCGTCGCCTACCCCGAGCCGCCGGTCGCGGCTCGCGAAGCCGGACTGGACCGGAACAGCCCTGCGATCTACCGTGGCCATCTCGAGACGCTCATGCGCCTGATCCGGAGTCAGGGCCGCAGGGTCGTCGTCCTGCCCCAGTACTTCCGACCACGTGTTCCGAACGACGCCCCGCTCGCGCGCGGAGTCGCAGGGCACAACGTCGTCAATCGAGAGGTCGCAAGCGAGCTCGGTGCGGTCTATGCGGACGAAGTCGTCGCCCCGGATCAGTTCGGCGAAGACGACTGCTTCGACAACTGCCACTTCAACGCAAAGGGAAGCGAGAAGATGGCGGCGATCGTGTTCGAGGTGCTGAGCGAGCACGGACTTCTCCCGGATCACTAGCCAATAGCAACTCGATGGACTCGTCCACGGACAACCCGAGGCTCGACTACGACGAGAGCTTCCGCGAGATCGTCGATACCTACGCGTCTCTCGGCTACCCGCACGACATGCTCGAAGCCTGGACGATTCCTCAGGTCGACGGGCGGGCACTCGTCGGCTTCGTCGAGGACGTGAACCCGAAGAACGTGCTCGAAGTCGGAACCTACGTCGGCATGACGAGCATGCTGCTCGCCAAGCACACCGCACCCGACACGCACATTCACACGGTGGATCCGAGCCTGCCGCTGCGCACCGAGATCGACTCGATGAAAGGGAGCTATCACGGGTGTGACGTCGACATCCGGGCCCAAGACCTGGGCAAGAAGGCGGCGGACAGGCTCGGGCTGTCGGGCAAGATCACGTTCCACCGTGGCGGCTTCTCCGTCGGCCAGACGTTCGCGACTCGCAACGTCGACCCCACGCTCGCGGTCGAGGTCGTCGGGCCGGAGGTTTGCCGGCAGCACGGGCCGTTCGACTTCGTGTTCGTCGACGGGCTGCACTATCACGACGCTGTGCTCTCGGACCTGGAGCTCGCGGCGGCACACCTCGAACCGGGAGGAACGATCGCGCTCCACGACGTGATCGGCATGTGGGGCTCCAACGTCCGGGCTGCCGTTTCTGCGTTCCTGACCGAACACCCCGACTTCGTGTTCTGGCATCCGCCGCTCGCCGACCTCTACCGGTCGGTCGGCGTGCTGCGCCACATCCCCGAAGGCGCGCAGCGCGAGATCTCCGGCACGGCGCCCGAGCCGGAGTTCCTTACCGACGAGGCCAAGCTCAAGCACTTCGCGACGGTCGTCGTCAACACGGTCAAGCCGGCCAACGCCGTGATCCTCGGCGACGGCTGCGAGCGGCTGCGCGAGCTGCTGGTCGAGCTCGGCGTCGAGGTCGATGTCGAGCCGACCCGTCGCTACGACCTGTGTGTGTGCCTCGACACGTCACCGGCTACGAGCGAGGACGCCGCCGACGAGTTGGTCCAGCGCTGCGTTTTCGCGAGCGACACGGTCGTGTTCGGGTCGACACCGCCCGGCGAGTTCGGGGCGGCGCGCCCCAACGAGCGCCCGATCGCTGCCTGGGTACGGAGGTTCCTGGCGCACGGCTACGTGTTTCACGACACGATTCGGCCGTTCTTCGAGCCGATGACCTACGCCAACATCCCGAACCGGATCTTCGGCGTCACGACCTCGGACCTGCTCGACCTCTACGTCGTGCGCAAGGAGATCGACTCGGACCGCGACGTGTCGCACGCGTTCCTCGCGGACCAGCTCGGCGAGAAGGAGGCGCGTTGCGAGCAGCTCTCGCTGCAACGTCTGTTCGAAGAGATCGTCGGCCGCGGAGCGCTCGAGCGCGAGGCGGAGCTCCGCGAGCGTCTCGCCTCGGCCGAGACCGATCTCGCAAGCCACAGCCAGGAGCTCGAGCGTGTCAACTCCGAGCTTGCTCGGCTGCAACAGGAGCGACCTGCGCTGCTGGCCAACGCGGCCAGGACTCCCGAGCTCGAGAAGCGCGTCTCTCAGCTGAACCAACAGGCCGCGAAGCTCGAACACCAACGCCACATGCTGGAGCTGACCTGTCACCACCTCCAGCAGCCGTGGCGCGTGCGGATGGCGGGTGCGGCCGGCCGGAGGTTCCCGCGGCTCGCAGCGTTCGTGAAGCGTGCGCTCGGAAAGACGTAGCCGTGGCGATTCATCCCTACTTCGAGCGCCGCGAAGAATCCGACGGCCAGCTGGCCGACGAAGTCGACCTCGCAATCCGTGGCGGTCTCGAGTACGCCTCCCACGTCGCGACCCGGATCGGACTCTCCGCGGTTCCGGCCCCGGACCTGAACGGCAAGGCGATCCTCGAGATCGGTCCCGGTCTGAATCTCGGGTGCGTTCTGATCTGCCACGCGCTGGGGGCGCGCGTCGCGGTCGTCGACAAGTACCTCGTGCGCTGGAACGAGGACTACCATCCGCGCTTCTACGCAATGCTCGCCGAGCAAGCCGCGGCGCGAATCCCGAGCGGCGACTTCTCGGCGATCGCCGCGATCGGAGCCGATCCCGACCGACTGCTCGAGCTCGTCGAATGCGAATCCTCCGACGTCGGATCGAGAACCGCGTTCGCCGATGGACAGTTCGACGCAACGGTCTCGAATGCCGCGCTCGAGCACATCGCCGACGTCGACGGAATGCTCGCCGAGCTCGCACGCGTGACGCGGCCCGAGGGAGTCGGGATCCACCAGGTCGACTTCAGGGACCACAGCCACAACGACCGCCCGCTCGACTTCCTGACGATTCCCGACGAGACCTATGCCGAGGTCTTCGAAGCGTCGAACGGCGGTGGTGGCAACCGGGTCCGCGCCGGCGAGCTCGCGGACCGATTCCGGGCTCAGGGCTTCACGGTCGAAGAGATCGAATCCAATCTGCTCGCCGACGCCGACTACGTCGAGTCCGTCCGCCCGCAGCTGCTTCCGCGCTGGCGGGATCTGCCACTCGAAGAGCTGCGCCGCATCGGAGCGAGGCTCTACGTGCGCAAGACCGAAGCCATAAGCCGCGACCAGCGCCGGCTGCTGAGCCCCACCCACGATGCCGGCCACTGCTGGATCGTGTCCCTCCCCGACCTCGCGCACCTTGGCGACTGCGATCGCGAGTCGAGGTCCCCACTCGTGCTGCTCGAGGACGGAGCCCCGCTCGGGCCCGGACACACGCTTCACGACGACATCCGCGAGCTCGGCAGCGGCCGGTACTCGCACTGGGGACCGAACCTGTACTTCTCGACATCGGACAACAGCAATCCGCTGGCGAACGGGCGTCGCTACGAGA
>Ga0055451_10000570_pt1 | contig 14892 bp, 7 predicted proteins | sample China_Galinas_PW_3_FD_57745 | JGI IMG/M metagenome (GOLD analysis project Ga0055451, IMG submission 57745) | Wetland microbial communities from San Francisco Bay, California, USA, that impact long-term carbon sequestration - China_Galinas_PWB_D2 | ecosystem: Environmental > Aquatic > Marine >... | reverse complement strand
CGTCCACCGAGTGTGACGGTGTTCCCGTTCGAGAAGGTCCAGCCCAGCGCGTTGGCGTGACTGTCGAATGCGAGGAACTGCGAGTAGATGCGCGCGCCGATCAGGTCCTCGAGACTCGGGATCTGGATCGTGCGGGTGGCCAGTCCGTTCGCGGTCGTCGAGGCGGGAACGAGGAGGTCCATGCTCGCGTAGAGCCGGCAGCCCGGCGCACCGATGCCGGACAGCTCGAGCGGGAGCGTCAGCGCGCCCATACGGGTGTTCGAAGCGCCTACGTTGACGAGCGCAATGCTCGTGCTCGGGCCGTTGGTCATCCGGAACGTCACCCCGCGGCCGATCATCGGCCCGTCGGTAACGGGAACGACGTCGTGCGTGACGCGGCCGTTGCTGCCGACGCAGCCCGTGCCGAACGGTTGGACGGCGCCCTGGGCGTAAACGTCGAGCGTGACTGACAGCTGGTTGTTGCTGGAGTACTCGTTGGTCAGCATCCGGGTCGGGTCGGCATACACGATCAAGTAGTACCTGCCGAGCTCCGTGCCGGTGGGAACCGTGAACTTGGTCGGGATCGTCCGCTTCTGCCCGTAGCTGAGCTTGGGGATCACGTTCTGCCCGACGAGCTTGTCAGTGACGTCCCACTTCCGGTCCTTCGACAGGAACAGGTAGAGCTTGACGATCTTGTCCGTTGCCATGCCGCCCTGGTTCTGGATCTGGAGCATCGGGATGTTGTAATCGACGCCGGTCGCGGCCGATGACGGGGAGCCGATGTGCGTGACGACGAGGTCCATGCGACCATAACCCGTGGCCTTGAACGACGCCGTGTTGTCGTTCTCGTTGCCTTCGTCGATCAGATTCTGGTAGTCGGCGATCGCACCGAGCCACAGCGTGCCGTCGGGGATGTTGTTCGGGACCGTCCACTGGTACGAGTCGCGGTACGACTGGGTTCCCTTCAGCGAAGGAACGTTGAAGCTGTGAATCAGCTGGTCCGCGGTCGAGATCGTGCTGTTGCGCGAGATGAAGTACGCGCCGCGCGAAGCAGGCGCGATGACTCCGAACGCCGCGTTGCGGGTGACGCAGGCCACGTTGAGCTTCTGCCCGATGCGGAACGTCAGCGAGTTGGCCTCGACGGACGAGAGGCGGATGTTGGGTTTCTGGGCGCCGGCGGCGGCGGCGATGCTCGCGGCGGCCAGCAGCGTGTGGAATAGGGATTTCATGTGCGTTGTCTCCGGTTCTTGAGGGTTTGAAGACCGGAGGGTCAGGACCGGCGGATTCGTTCGCGAAATCCGCAGGTCGCTGCGGCCGACCGGGAGAGAAAAACTGGCGGGGCCCGCCGCGGCCTTGCGTTTGGGGGGTGTATCGAACACCCCGGAGCCAGTCATGAACCACTACGCCTTCCTAGCCCCCCTGCTCGTGGCCACGACCGCGTGGTCGCAACATCCCATCCGAACGATCGAGGGCCCCTATCCGAGCGACCAGTTCGGCAGCTCGGTCAGCCGGCTCGGCGACGTCGACAGGGACGGGGTCCCCGACTTCGTCGTCGGCGCCAGCGCTGTGACCAGCAACAAGGGCAATCGCTGCCGCATCGCCGGCACCGGCTCGGCCACGGTCGTGTCGGGCAAGACCGGCGCGCAGATCCATCGGGTCACGGGCCCCGGGATCTGTGCGTTCGGATCCCGGGTCAGCGGCCTCGGCGACGTCGACAAGGACGGCGTTCCCGACTTCGCGGTCGGAGACGACAACTCGACCGTCCGGATCTACTCCGGGAAGACGGCCGCGATGCTCAAGCAGCTCACGACCGGCGGCGGAGGCGTCGCGCTGGGCGAGCTCGGTGACGTCGACAACGACGGCTACGCCGACGTGCTGATCGGCGCGTTCTACAACCACGAAGCGAAGGTCTACTCCGGCAAGACGTTCGCGGTGATCCGCACGTTCTCGGGCACCACGGGTGAACAGTTCGGGTGGGCGGTCAGCGGCGTCGGCGACCTCGACAACGACAAGGTTCCCGACCTCGCGATCGGCGCCCCGAACAACCGCGTGCCGGGACGCGTCGTCGTCTATTCCGGGCGAACCGGGGCCAAGCTCAAGGAGCTCAAGGGGACCTCCGCGACGACGCCGGACCTCTTCGGCCGGACGGTGTCCGAGGCCGGTGACCTCGACAACGACGGGACGCCGGACATCTTGATCGGGGCCTCTGGCCAGGCGTTCGCGATCTCGGGCAAGACGTTCCAGCGGCTGCACGTGTTCGCTGAGAGCGGGGGAAACGTCGTCGACAGCCTCGGAGACGTCGATGGCGACGGCCACGACGACTACGTGAGCGGGTTTTTGTATACGGGAAGCTGGGTCGCGCTCGAGATCGTGTCCGGGAAGTCGGGCAAGCTCGTGCGGTATCTGTCGGACTGGGAAGGAATCGGCAACTTCAACGTCGCGGCCGGGGTCGGTGACGTCAACGGCGACGGTACGCCCGACGTCGTTGTCGGCGTGCCGCAGGGGGCGGGCTACAAGGGCAAGGTGCGGGTCTTCTCGGGCGCACTCGCGACCATGGCCGAGGACAAGAACCAGCTGTCCGTGTCCAAGGGCGGCAGCGTGACGCTCGCGATCAACGCCGGCAGCATCTGGCGCACCAAGCTCTACGCGTTGACGGGCTCGTGGACGGGCACCGCGCCGGGGATCCAGCTCGACGGCAGCCACGTGCTGCCGCTCGTGCCCGACACCTACACGAACTACCTGCTCGGCTCCCCGAACGCGTTGATCCAGAACAACGTCGGGTTCCTGAACAGCTACGGCAAGGCCAACCCGAGGCTCATCCTGCCGGCGAACCTCGTTCCGCAGCTCGTCGGGGTCAAGCTCCACCACGCATTCGTCGTGATCGACTTCAACCAGCGGCTGTTCCTCCACGCGAGCAACGCGGTGACGCTCGAGCTCACGCGATAACCGCGCGTGCTCAGCGTGGGATCATGTCGTTGGGATCGATCACGAACTTCTTCGCCGCTCCGGCATCGAAGTCCTGGTACCCGGTCGGTGCGTCATCGAGCGTGATCACCTGCACGTTGACGGCGTCGGCGATCCGCACCTTGTCGTAGAGGATCGCCATCATGAGCCCGCGGTTGTAGCGCATGACCGGACACTGCCCGGTCGTGAAGCACAGGCTCTTGGCCCAACCGAGACCGATCCGGATCGACAGGTTGCCGAACTTGGCGGCGGTGTCCTGCGCGCCCGGGTCCTCGGTCACGTAGAGCCCCGGGATTCCGACTCCGCCGCCGGCGCGGGTGACCTCCATGGTCTGATTGAGGACCGTCGCCGGACGCTCGTCGCCGGCGTGCTTGCCATGGCCGTGGGCTTCGAAGCCGACGCAGTCGACCGCGCAGTCGACCTCGGGTACTCCGAGGTGCTCCTCGATCAGGTCGGCCAGCGGTGCGTCCTGCTTGAGGTCGACGACCTCACAGCCGAAGCTCTTCGCCTGCTCGAGCCGATCATCGATCATGTCGCCGACGATGACGACCGCCGCGCCGAGCAGGTGGGCCGACGCCGCACACGCGAGACCGACGGGCCCGGCCCCGGCCACGTACACCGTGCTCCCGGTCGTGACACCCGCGGTCAGGGCACCGTGGTAGCCCGTCGGGAAGATGTCGGACAACAGCGTCAGATCGCGGATCTTCGCCATCGCCTGGTCACGGTCGGGGAACTTCAGGAGGTTGAAGTCGGCGTATGGGACCATCGCGTAGTTGGCCTGCCCGCCGACCCAGCCGCCCATGTCGACGTAGCCGTACGCGGCGCCGGGCCGCGCCGGGTTGACGTTGAGGCAGATGCCGGTCTTGCCCTCCTTGCAGTTGCGACACCGACCGCACGCGATGTTGAACGGAACGGACACGATGTCGCCGACCGAGTAGAACTCGACGTCGCGACCGCACTCGATGATCTCGCCGGTGATCTCGTGTCCGAGAATCAGCCCGGCCGGGGCCGTCGTCCGCCCGCGGACCATGTGTTGGTCCGATCCGCAGATGTTCGTCGCGACGACCTTGAGAATGACGCCGTGGTCGCACTTGCGATCACCGAGCGCCAGCTTCGGGAACTCGATGTCCTGGACCTCGACCTTGCCGGGTTCCAGATAGGCGACACCCCGGTTTTCGTGCATGGCTGACCTCCTCCGTTGGTTCAAGAGAGTCGGGGGTGGCGCGCGCGGCGCTGGTGCGCCGCGTCGCCGGCGGTCAGCTTACTCGGTATGCGCGCGGTCCGCTGGGAGCAGGCCCGGAGAATGCGGACCAGCGCGTGGGGCGCTCGTCAGTTGAACTTGATGACGTGCCCGTAGTTCCTATCGGCCGTCCCCGTCGCGGCCAGGCTGCCGCTCCGCCAGACGCGAGCGACGGGAACCGAAGTGATGGGCGAGACCCAGTTGTGGTTGACGCCGTTGCTGCTCACGAGGCCGAGGGGATTGGCTCCCGTGCTGAGGGCCAGGAGCTGCTCGAACGTGCGCAGCCCGTTGAAAGCCGCCGTTGCCGGCACGGGCAGGCTCGTCGTCGAGTTGCCCGAGGCGTTGGTCGGGCTGCCCATCGCGAGGAGGATGTCGGTGTAGAGGTTGCACGGACCGGACGGCGCCGTGTTCGAGCCGGGCAACAGGAACGGGAGCGGCAGGGCGCCGAAGCTCGTGCTGCTCGCGCCCAGAATGAAGATCACGAGACCGTTCGGGGGACCGTTCTTACCGGTGACGGTCAGGGTCCCGGTGCCGTTGGGCCAGTTCATCGACGAGCTACCCGTGGCATCCATCGCGGCGGTGTTGGCGTTGAGCTTGCATCCGGTGCCGAACTTCGACACGGCGAGTGCGGGGTTCGTGCCCGTCGACGCTGCGTGGTCATAGTACTGCGAGCCGGTTGCGGTGTGGTTCGTCAGCTGGACCTCCCAGCAGAACGGCCCCGTGGCCGCGTACACGAACGGCACCGCGAACGGGATCTTGTAGTCGAAGTCGTTCGGCACGAACGCGTGCACCGAGGCCGGGAAGTTGATCGTGGCCTTGGTCAGCACCTGCTTCTTGTCGTTGCCGTGATTGTTGTCGAAGTTGGTGCTCGGGCTGGTCGCCGTCGTCTTCGCCGTCGACACCCACATGTCGAGCGTCACCGAGTACTTCGGGTACGGCTTCAGGAAGTCGTTGTTGTTGAACGAGGCAGACCCCATGCGACGAAACGACATCTGGCGGATGAGCCGGAGGCTCGAGCCCTGGAGGTCGTCATGGATCTGTATGAACCGGAACGTCGTCGCGTCGGCGAACGGAAACCGGTTCTGCGAGGGCCCTTCCGAGCTCTCGAAGTGTTTCGGGCTGACAACAGTCCCTTGGGCCGATGTCCAAGAAACCAGAGTTAGCGGAACGAGAATGTAGGCTAGGCGCACGGCAGAACCCTCCATTGGGAATGTTGGAGTTGAAGGAACCGGGAAGGCATTGGCGAGGAGTCTAGCCCGGGATCGAGGGTCTGAGATAGCCCCCGCCGCCTCGGACCGGGTGACCTTTTCTTGACCCCAGCCTCGTGCCCGGGCAGCCGGCTCGACCCCGTGGTGGCGCTCGCCGTGTGGTTCCACGCTTTCACGCTCCTCGAATCCGGGATCTGCGACCGCAAAAGTACGAACTCGGACACCGGGTTCTCCCGACGCGAACGCGTTATGGTCCGGCCCACGTCTCCGTCGCTCGCGAGCAACCCAAGCCGTGAATTCGTATCCCGACCATCGCACGCTCTACCGCCTACCCTGGACGCTGCCCGACAACCCGATTGTCTGGCTCGAGCCGACGAGCGCCTGCAACATCTACTGTGAGGGTTGCTACCGGGCCAACACCAAGGACGGGCACAAGCCGCTCGACGAGATCCGATCGGACCTCGAGACGTTCGCCCGCTATCGCAACTTCGACGGTGTCTCGATCGCGGGTGGAGATCCGCTGACGCATCCCGACATCGTCGACATCGCCGCGATGGTCCAGAAGATGGGCTACAAGCCCATCATCAATACGAACGGCGTCGCGCTGACGGATGACCTGCTTCGCGAGCTCAAGAAAGTCGGGGTCCGCGGCTACACGATTCACGTCGACAGCCAGCAGCGCCGCCCGGGGTGGCAAGGCAAGAACGAGGTCGAGCTCAACGATCTCCGCCTCGAGTTCGCCGAGCGGATCGCACGGGTCGGCGGCATCTCGTGTGCGTTCAACGCGACCGTCTACCAAGACACCTTGCAGCACGTGCCCGAAGTCGTCGACTGGGCGCAGAAGCACATCGACAAGGTCCACGTCGTCGTCTTCATCGCGTACCGGCAGGCATCCGGCGCCGTCGCCGACTCTATCGACTTCTGGGTCGGCGACAAGAAGGTCTCGATGGACGACGTCGTCTACAACCGACCCGCCGGCGAGCAACGTCTCGACATCTCCTCGCGTGATGTCGTCGCCGAGATCCGCAAGCGGTTTCCCGACTTCGCGCCGTGTGCCTATCTCAACGGAACCGAGAAGGCCGACTCGCTCAAATGGTTGTTGACGACCCGGATGGGCACCCGGTCGAAGACCTACGGATACGTCGGCCCACGCTTCCTCGAGCTCGCGCAGGTCCTGCATCACCTGCGCACGGGTCGGTTCATGGCCTACGCGCCACCCGCGTTGCTCCGCCGCGGGAAGTGGATCGCCGCGGCGACGTGGCCGGTCGACGCCGGCGTGCGCCGGATCGTCGGCCGTGGCCTGCGCCGGCTGCTAACGCGGCCCTGGCACGCGTTCCACCGCATGCACCTGCAGTCCATCATGATCATCCAGCCGGCCGATATCCTCGCCGACGGACGCATGAGCATGTGCGACGGGTGCCCCGACGTGACGGTGCACGAGGGGGAGATCGTGTGGTCGTGCCGACTGGAGGAGCTGATCAAGTTCGGCGGCTTCGCGCGCGGCGTGCGCAAGCAGGGGCGAGACCACGATGTCGAGGAACTCCGAGTCGGCTCGACACCCGAGGAAGCCCAGATCCGGTGAGCAACCGGTATCGCCCGGTCGTACAATCAGTGCTCGCACGGTCGGAGCCGTCGCTCGAGCATGGAATCCCCAACGCCACCCAAAGCCCCCTCTCTCCGCGAGCTCGTCGGTAAGGCACTGCGCTACTCGAGGATCGCGGTGCTCGTTGGCGTCGTGGTCTGGCTGCCGGTCGCCGCGGTCGCCTGGTGGACGAGCAGGCCGGGTCCTGCCGGCCAGCTCGCGCACACCGACGAGTACTCGTTCACGCCCATGCCCGAGGACCTGGCCCCCTTGCGCAAGTGGACCGCCAGGCAATCGGGGGTCGCGAACGTGGAGGTCCGGCGCGTCACCAAGCCGAACAAGGAGGGTCCGCTCGAGGTCATCGAGATGCGCTATGGCTCGTCGCGCCGCGAGGCTCTGGCGCCCCCCTGGAAGGAGTTGGGCTATCCAAAACCGGAGCAAGCCACGCACCACTGGTCGGGCAAGCTACGGATTGCGCTCGCGCGCGGGATCGGGTTCTACGCGTTTCTTTTGGCCCGTTGTCTCGACCTTGGCTTCCTGATCGCAGCGATTGTCTGGTTTCGCCGCGCGCGGCGGTCGGGCCAACCCCTGCCCGGTCTGTTCCGTGGCCCACGGCGTCCGGCCGCGTTGTGGGGTCTCGGGACGGGACTGGTGCTCGCCGGGCTGGCCTTGCTGTACTGGTGGCTGGTGCCGCTGGCGAGCAGCAGGGGCATCGCCGGGGCCTGGCCCATGACGGTCTTCTGGCCGACCTGGGCGCAGGTCCTGAGCCTGCTGCTGGTTCCGGTCGTGTTCCCCGTCTGCCAGGAGTCGTTCTTCCGCGGCGCGGTTCTGGGTTCGTTCCAGAACGCCGATCGCCCGAAGACCGGCATTCTCGTTTCGGCGCTGCTGTTCACCGTCGCCCAGCTGAGCCTGCGGGAGGCGCCCGTCTTCTTCGTCATGGGCCTCGTGCTGGCCTGGCTCTACAACCGGATGGGCTCGCTCTTGGCGCCCCTCGTGGCCGCCTCGGTGTGTGCCGCCGTGGCCATCACGCTGCCGTCCTTCTGGATCGGACCGGAGCTCGTCGAGGAGGTGACCAAGAGGATGCTCGAAGCGCTGCAGGGCGCCGGAAAGTAGCGCGGACGGCGCTACGCGCCGCCGCTGCCTGCGTCCGACCAGCCGGGATGGGACTCACGGAACCACTCGCGGAGCTGCGACTCGGGGTGACGCTCGGCGATGCGCTCGCGCAGGTTTCGCATGAGCCGCTGCAGGAACCACAGGTTGTGGACGCTCATCAGGATGCCGGCGAGCATCTCCTTGGCGACAGCGAGATGACGGACGTAGGCGCGCGTGAACTGAGTGCACGTCGGGCAGTCGCAGTCGGCCTGGATCGGCACGAAGGAGCGTTTGTGCTGGTTGTTGCGCATCCGCAGCACACCTTCGGGAACGAACACCTCGTTGTTGCGGCCATGCCGGGTCGGGGTCACGCAGTCGAACATGTCGATTCCACGAAGCACGAACTCGAACAGGTCGTCGGGCTTGCCGACGCCCATCAGGTAGTGGATCTTCTCGGGCGGGAGGTGCGGCGTGGTCTCGGCGACCGTCGCGTACATCAGCTCCTTCTTCTCGCCGACCGAGACACCGCCGATCGCGTAGCCATCGAAGTCGAGCGGTACGAGGTGCTCGGCTGCCTCGCGGCGCAGCTCGGGGAAGCGTCCGCCTTGCAGGATGCAGAACACTGCCTGACCGCGGCCGGCGTCACCCCACTCCGCATGGACACGCCGGGCCTGATCGGCCCACAGAAGCGTGCGCCGGTGGGCTTCGCGGATCTTCTGTTCGGGCGCGTCGGCGCTCGGGCACTCGTCGAGCACCATCGCGATGTCGGAGCCGAGGTCGCGCTGGATCTCCAGCGCGCGTCTGGGGTCGAGCTCGAGGGCGCCGCCGGAGTCGGGTCCCGCGAACCGCACTCCTTCGTCGCTGATGTGCCGCATGCCCGACAAGGAGAACACCTGGAACCCGCCCGAGTCGGTCAAGAGCGGCCCGCTCCAGCCCATGAACGAGTGCAGTCCGCCGGCCTCGCGCACGAGCTCGGACCCGGGTCGCAGGGCCAGGTGGTAGGTGTTCGACAGGATCAACTCGGTGCCTGACGCCGCGACGGTCTCGGGGAACAGGCCCTTGATCGTCGCCTGTGTCCCGCACGGCGCGAACGCCGGTGTCTCGAAGCTCCCGTGCGGGGTCCGGAACCGACCGCGACGGGGTTCTGCCGGCGAACCGCCGACGTCGATCTCGAATCCGAATTGTCCGGTCATCAGGGCACGAGTCGACGCAGGAGCCAGCGGCCCGCCCGTCCGAGGTAGAGCAGAAACGTCAGGTCGCAGCGGCACGCCTTCCACAGGCGTCGCTTCCAGAACCCGGTTTCGTCGAGATCATGGCCACGTTCGGCGGCCACGTCGATGCAGGCCAGGAGTTCCGGCATTCGGCTGCGCACGAGTTGTCTGCGATCGCTCCACGAGCGCAGGGGCGCCAGGCTCGCAAGCAGCTGTACCGCGAGGCAGGTGAACCGCGCCGAGAACCACGCGGTCGCCGACACCTGGGCGTACTCGTTCGCCTTTGCGTAGTCACCGGCTTCGTAGTAGGCGTACGCAACGAACCCTCGGTGTCCCCACCAAGAGTAGTCGCGCGGCAGGCTCGCCATCGCGTACTCGCTGACCTCGCGCATGTCGGTGAAGCGCTCGAGCAGCAGCAGCTTCTCGCTCAGATTGGCGAGCATCCAGGCCTCGGCTCCTTCGCGCCGGTAGTCCGCGAACATGTACTCGACGACCTCGTCGGGCTCGAGCCCCGCGACCCCGATTACGCCCCACAGCTGGACGTCGGCGATCGGCGGCTTGACGTGTCGGCGGATCCATTCCGCCCATTCGGACGCGAGCTCGCCCTCGTGGGTTTGCTCGAGGATGCACGCGAGGTCGAACTCGAACTTCTCGTCGCGCGGCATCGCATCGAGCGCTGCGAAGAACGCGGCCTTCTTGCCCGCGATACCGAGGAGGATGATCCAGTTGACCAGGGTGGTTGCGCGATCGTTCTCGATCAGCTTGCCGATCTCCCGCTCGGCCCGCTTCGGTGCGAGGATGTCGAACGCGCCGTACACGAGCGTCAGCGCGTATTGGGTCGCGTCGCGGGCGCGCATCACGCGCATGCCGAAACGATGCACCTGTTCTCGGTTGCCGCGGCGCGCAAACGCCATCGCCGCGTGCCCGGCCGTCTCGGGCGATACGGTGTCGGGATCCTTGATCGTCACGTAGAGGTCGTCGGCGGCGCGCGACTCACGGAGATCGCGCAGCAAGCCGCCGAGCCGGTTGCGTGCCCAATCGTAGTCCGGTGCGAGCTCGATCGCGCGTTGGAGTGCGACGCGGGCCCGCTCGGGCATGCCGCGGGCAAGCCATGCGTCCGCGAGATACCCGTGGAACGTCGGAAGCTCGTCGAGCTCCTCGATCCCGAGATTGGCCAGCGCGAGCAGCTCGTTCGTTGCTCCGTCCTCTTCGAGCCAGCTCAGGTACGTGACCCAGCCGCTGGCGAAATCGGGGTGCTCTTCGAGCAGCTTGCGAAGTCGCAGCCGCGCGGAATCGTGATCGCCGGCGAGGCGCTCGAGCCAGGCTTCGAGCCGGCGCAGGCGCACGGTCGGACCGAGCCTCACGAAGCCCTCGCGCAGAACGCGTCCCGCCTCCTCGAGCCGGCCGAGCTGGCCGAGCGTGTCGATCAGCTCGAACCGCGTGCTGCCGAGCCGCGGGTCGAGCTGGAGCGCTCTCTGCATCGCATCCACGCTTGCTTCGTGGCGGCCGGCGGCTTTCAGCGCCTTCGACAGCGCGTTGTGCGACGCCGCGAACGTCGGATGGGCCTTCGCGTGCGCCTCGGCCTTGGCCAGCGCTTCGGCGCCGCGTCCGAGGCTGACCAGCCACTGGCCACGCGTCATCAGCGCCCACTCGTAGCCGGGGCCGATCTCGATCGCGCGCTCGATCGCGGCCAGCGCGTCGTCGACGCGGCCACGTTGCCACGCGAGATCGGCGAGATAGCCGCGCACGTGCTCGTCGCCCGGGTTCATCGCGGCCGCGCGCGCGAAGACTTCCTCGGCACGCTGCAGCTCGCCGTCGGATTGATACGATTCGCCGAGCTCGAGCCAGGCCTGCACGTATCGCGGGTGTTGGCTGGTCAACGTCTCGAGCTGCTTGCGACCGGCGTCGGTCTCGCCGAGCGCCAAGAGGCTCCGGGCCAGCAACCAGCTCGGATAGGGCCGCCACGGGAATCGCTCGGTCAGATCCGCCGCGCGCTTTCGCGCCTGCTCGACCTGCTCGTGCGTCAGCAACCACTCGCACAGCTCCTCGCCCGGATTCGGATCGTTGGGGAACTCGGTCTCCAGCTGATCGAGCAGCTCGAGGATCTCGGACTCGTCGAGCACGTCGGTCGCGATTTCGAGGAACGTGTGCAGGCCGGCGCTCCCCGGATCCTGGTCGTGGAACTGCGTCGCGATCCAGCGCAGTTGCTCGGTGCACTGCTCGGCGTCGTCGACGTTCTGGACGAGGTTGAGAATCGTATCGGGCTGGTCGACGACGAGTCGCAGTGACGACCGATAGGCCTCGACAGCGCCCGACTTGTCGTCCGAGAAGCTGAGAGCGTCGCCGAGATCGTTCCAAGCGGCGACGCTGTGCGGATAGATCTCGATGATCTTGTTGCACAGGGGCAGGGCTTCGTCGACGCGACCCCGGCGGATCAGATGGCGGGCGAGCAGCCCCTCCAGCCAGTCCTCGTCCGGGTTCTGCTCGATCAGGTCCCGAACCACTTGCTCGGCACGCTCGGGTTCGCCGACCTGGACGAGCATGTCGTAGCACAGTCGCGCGATCTGCGGGTCCTTGCCGGAGCGATCGAGCAGTGCGAGCGTCTCCTCGCGACAGCGGTTGCGACCTTCGAGGCTCTCTACCATCGCGAGGTGCGCGCGCTGGATCGACTCATCCTCCGGGCGCAGGGCGACGGCTTCGTCGAGCGCCGTCTTGGCCGCCTGCGGCTTTCCATCGCGCAGCTCGAGCCGGTAACGACTCATGTGCCACTGGAGCGGATTCATCTTGCCGCGGCTCTGCGCGAGGAAGTCGCGCGCCGTTCCGTCGCGGACCGACAGTAGCTGGTCGAACAACAAACCGCGGACCCATGGATCCTCGTGCTCGGCGAGGGCCGCGCGCAGTACGCTCACAGCCTGATCGCGGCGATAGAGATGCGCGTGCGCGCGAGCGAGGCTTCCGGCCGGCCACGGGCTTCGGCCGCCGTAGCGCGCGACGCGATCCTCGAGGTGCGCAAGGCCCTCCTGCCGGCGGCCGAGTTGATCGCACGCTTCGAAGTACTCGAACGCGAGATCTTCGCGGAACGGATCCATGCACGACGCGATCCGCCGGAGTTCGAGCGCGCGACCACGTTCGCTGGGCTCGGCCCACAGAATGCCGGCGAGGATCGAGACCGATTGGCTCGCGCGTGGCAGCAGCCTGCAGGCGCGCAGAGCGAGCCGGCGTGCACGGTCGTGGGTCGGCGCATGGAAGCCGAGGGTCTCTGCGAGGTGGATCAGGAGGTTGGCCGGGGGGCCAGGCGCCTTGCAGCGCTTTTCGAGCAACGCGCGGTGCTCGGCCCACAGGTGATTGCGCAGCAGGTCGTTGACCAGGAGCTCGAGACAGTACTGGTCATCGGGGTAGGCCTCGACCTGCTCGCGCGTGGTGGCGAGGAAACCCTCGTGGTCACTCTCGTACCAGCGGAGCGCGCGCGTTGCATCCCAGAGCAGTGGGCAGGGCGGGAGGTGCGTCATCCGTTCGTATGCCGCGCACGCGTCCTCGTGCCGGTGTTCGTGCAGCGCCTGACGCAGCTCGAGGCACGCGAGGGTCTCGGCTTCCAGCGGTAACGGCTCCTCGGGCAGGCGATGGCGCTCCTGTTCGGGGACGATCAGCACTGCCGAGGCACCACGCGGGCGGATGATGTCGAGCAGGGCCTCCTCCTCGATCTCGATGACCGCGTGGATGCCGGGCTCGCGCAGAATCCACGTCTTCATCGCGAGGTCGTAGCCGATCACGGCCTGCTGGTGAGCGTTGAGCGGAAACCGCGTGCTCAACGTGAACGGCAGGCCCCGGTCGATCAAATCGCGGCACACGTCGGGATCGAACTGGAAGCTCCGGTAGATCAGCCCCTGGTCGACGCACCACCTACGTTCCATGTAGTCGGGTGTGCCGTCGTAGGTGATCGCCTCGGCGATCCGGCGCTTGTCGATCTCGGAGTCGAAGAACGCGAGAATCGCCGAGATCGTGGCCGGCGCGCAGCCGACGTGATCCTGGCGGCGGAACGGCACGTTGAGCTGGCGCCGGGGCAGCGCCGACGCCTCGGGCCGCTCGAGCGCGGCGACGACCTTCTTCGCGGCTCGTCCGGTCTTGCGTCCGTGGTCGAGCGCGCCCGCGTGATCGCCGCACATGCGCGAGACGCGCGTCAGCAGGAGCTCGATGCCCTGGCGATATCCCCGCGGCTGCAGCGGGAAGACCTCGAGCAGGTTCTCGAGCACCTTCCTGGCTTCCTCGGGTCGGCCGGATTCGATCAGGCAGTTCGACAGCCCTGCGTGCAGCCCCGGCGACTGGAACTTCTCGCACGCGCTGCGGAAGGTCTGCTCGGCGACCTCGATCTCGTCGAGGTCGTGCTGGAGCTCCGCGAGGCACGCCTGGATGTGGAAGCTGTCGGGGTTCTCGGCCGCGAGCTCCACGACCATGTCGTGGGCTTCCTTGTGCCGGTCCTGGGCGAACACGAGCTGGGCCTGCTTCAACCGATACCACGGATCGTCGGGCTGGAGATTCGTTGCCGTCTCCAGCTGCTGGTGCGCGGTCTCGAAGTCGCGATAGAACCCCGCGAGATCCGAGCACGCGGTCAACCACAGCGCGGTCTCTTCATCGTCGGCGCCGGGGGGCCGGTCCGTCGTTCGCGAGAGCTCCCATGCCTCGATCCAACGCATGCGACCCTCGAGGTAGTAGAGCCGGTACCTGAGGGTCTTCGGATCGTCGGGTGCGAGCTGCCACATGCGGCGCATCAACAGGCACGCGGTCGTCCCGAACTCGAGCTGGAAGCAGATCCGGCACGCGAGCACGAGCTCGGGGACCGTCGTGAACTTCACGAGGTCGGCGTGGCTCGGCTCGGCGATGCCCTCGACCCGCAACAGCTCGCGATAGGCGTCCACGAAGCGCCCGCGATCGTACAGTGACTGGCAGGAGGTCAGGTCGACGATGGAAGAGCTCAAAGGTCGGGCACGAGATGGGGGGTCAGGGTGACGAGTCGCCGGGACGGGTCTCGATCCTACAAGACGGGAAGTACCAGGACAGAATCCGCTCGTGCTTCCAGCCCTGCGCCGCGAGGCCGATCGCGCCGAACTGGCAGAGCCCGACGCCGTGTCCGAAGCCCCGGCCGTACAGCGTGATCGTTCGACCCGAGATCTCGTAGCGTTCGATCCAGGGGCTCGGCAACGAGCCGGCCCGCATCAGATCGGCGATGTCGAACGTGCGCCACGGTTTGGTTCCGCGACGCACGCGGAATCGCTTCCAGTCGCCACGCCCGCTCTTGTCCAGCACTTCGAGGGCGGCCTTTCCGTCGCCGGCGAGGGCGTCGATCTCGACCTGTCGCGTCCACCGGTAGAGCGGCGCCTCCTTGCACGCGTCGCACGGACGCGACGGCAGCGCCCCCTTCGGGACGTCGCGAAACCGCTCGTGGCCGTCGCGCGTGGCTCCGCCACACGTCGAGTGGAAGTAGGCTCGGAGGATCTCGCCCGAGTCGCGCAGCACGAGCACCTGATCCTTGGTCTGTTCGACTGCCGTCAAGATCGAGGGGGCGTCCGTGAGTCCACGATAGGCCTGGCTCCGAGTGTCGTCGTAGACGTCGAAGTCCTT
>Ga0055451_10000569_pt1 | contig 14905 bp, 15 predicted proteins | sample China_Galinas_PW_3_FD_57745 | JGI IMG/M metagenome (GOLD analysis project Ga0055451, IMG submission 57745) | Wetland microbial communities from San Francisco Bay, California, USA, that impact long-term carbon sequestration - China_Galinas_PWB_D2 | ecosystem: Environmental > Aquatic > Marine >... | reverse complement strand
GCTGCCTGCCCTGTACAGCTTAGCGGCGCGCTGAAGAGCTGCCATCACAGGCAGGAGACAAATGTGGCACCCGTTCGACACACCGTACGTCCATCCGTAAGGACTTGTCGGCATCGTTTCAAACTTGTGTTCGGCCCGCCGCAAACACGTCCCGTACGTTAACATGATGAATCGTTGGATAGGGGCTGCGCTATCCGGGTATACCCTGACCTGGATCACCGATGGCCCGGGGCCGGCGCAGCCGGGGTGGATCGAGAGATTTCCTCGGGCGTTTGAGATGAGTGGCGAGGAATACAGAGCATGGTACACAAGCGGGCGCTGACTGTCGCGCTACTCTCCACGTCGCTCTTGGGTCTGGAGATCATCTGTTGTATCCAGCGCTCGCGTCGATCGAGGACAGTCTGATCGACCGGATCGTCCAGGAGGGTTGGGAGTCGGTGGCCGACACCGCTCCGGTCGCGATCTCCCCCACGAGCGACGATCGACCTTCCGTCGGCCAGATGGGGCTGTGGCGAAACTTCACGTGGGAGAAGCCGTCGATGCGGCTCGGCCTCGGAATAAACGGGTTTCCCTATTCCCAGGTGATCATCGTCATCATTCTGTTGGTTGTCGCGGTGCTCGTCCTGCCGCTCAATCTTCTGCCGTTTCTGGTGCGCGGTCCCACGCTGACGGTAACATCGTGGGCGTACTTCTTCCTGATCGGAATGGCCTTCATGGCGATTGAGGTCGTTTTGATTCAGCAGTTTGCGCTGCTCGTCGGGCCTTCGGCCTACAGCATTGCGACGGTATTGCTGACGCTGCTGATTGGATCCGGCGTGGGGAGTCGCCTTTCCACGAAGATCAGTACGATCACGGCATTTGCGGGAATTGGGATCTGGCTACTGTTGGACGTCTTTTTCTTCGCCGCGATGGCGGAGAGGTTCGGCGCGTTGCCCATGGCGCTTCGGATGTTGGTGGCCGCAGTCATGGTGTTCCCGCTTGGGCTATTCATGGGGATGCCCTTTCCGAAGGGCGTGCGAATTGTCGGGTCCCTCGTTGATTGGGGATTCGCAGTCAACGGCGCGGCGTCCGTATTCGGCGGGACCCTAGCGTTACTCGTTGCCTTCACCTGGGGATTCCGCGTAACGCTCCTCGCGGCGGGTATCGTGTACCTTGTCGCATACCTGCTCATTCGTTTCTGTCCGCAGTGGACGAGGCTGCGCTGCTCGCCCGATGTATCGCGTACGTTGGCAGGAGCGGAGTGACGCGGGACTACCCGTCGCATGCTTCGACTTCGTGGTGAGTCCTCATGGGCTGACGACGGGTGCCACTGGCAGCTTGTCTGCCAGTGTTTTCTGCCAAGACAGCCTCTGCACTGGCGGGCGAGCCGCCAGTGGCACCCAACGCGTACGTTCACTCCGCAATGAGCTCCTATGGGTTGACGAAACCGATTCGCGAGGGCGGCCAGACGATAAGCCACGCCCGGCCGCGAATCCGCTCCGGCGCAATCGGGCCGTCATAGCGACTGTCGGACGAGTCGCGCGAGTCGTCGCCAAGCACGTAATATCCTCCTTCGCAGGAGTCCTGTCGACCACGATTGAGGTTCGCGAACGCGTAGTACTGGAGAAATCCGAGCGACTCGGGCGGCGGCATCACCTTATTGTCAATGACGAGCTTCTTGTCATCGAGGGAGATCATCTCACCCGGTAGACCTGCCACGCGCTTGGCGACGACGAATCCTTCATTATTGCGGAATTGAACGACCTCCCACCGCCGGGGATGTCGAAACCAGTAACTGATTTTTTCGGAGACCACCCAATCGCTGCCTGGAACACCGTTGCCCTTCAATGTGGGGGCCATCGAGCCGGAGACCACAACCGACAAGCTGAAGCAAAGATGAAATAGAATGAATGCGAGACCGATGGCGGCCAGGAGGGATCGAGCGAAACGAAGCACGCTTCCCCCGAGTTCACGCCATGATCGACGGGTCAGTGTGATTGCCACGGACATATGGCACCTCGAAGCGAATTAGTTGCTTACTCATAGGCAACGCTTTTTCGGCAGGGATACCGTCCTACCGCGATGTAGTTGCGGAGCCCGATATATCGCTTGCGGTTGCCTTCCCGGCGCCCTGGCTATCCTCCCTTTGGACGGCCTGGTCGACTTCTTGCTGTCGCTGGTCAAACTTCAGCTTGGCTGAGCGCGTTGCGCCTGAAAGCCTGGGCATACTGGCCCAGGCGATTGCAAAGAACGTGCCGGCACCCGCGATCAGAATGCCGGCGCCGCGCAGCGCGGTGTGCCAGGCCGGACGTTTGCGCATCGGTTGCGGCTGCATCGATGCGCCGTCTTTCTCAGGGTGGTCTTCCGTCATGGTCGTTCTCCTTTCATTTCGTGGTTGCGTTCCAAATGCGTCACGTTCAATTTCACAAAGCCAAGGGCCTGCCGCCCGCGCGAATCTTCTGTGTTTGCTGCGATATTTGATGTTCGGCATACCGCGCAAGCTGAAGCATGCGGCTCGGCGCGGTTGTCGTCGCCTGATATACTGTGTGCGCGTGCGCGTCTTGACTGTGATCTTGAAGTATGCGCACGGCCTTCCGGCGGGGGTTCCGGTGGAGGAATCGAATCCCGCAAAGCGTTTGCCGTGGCGTTCAGGCACGCCTGATTCCAGGCACACAGGAGGCCGTCGGGCTGATGGACCTTGCCAGTGCGGACGTAATTGCTGCAGCGGCAAATTGTGTTGCACTCTCTTGTCATGGCGCACGGAGCGCAATGACTTGCCAAGCGATCTTCCGGGCCCGGCATACATAGAAAGTCATCGCCCACCATCGCGTGTCCTGGAAGCACCAGGGGATGATCGATCGGGTCGTCGCCGATGAGACGCTCGCATGGGTAAAGACGACCGGACGGCGCGACGGCGATTTCGCCGGTGCCGAATCCGCATCGGGCGGTGGGGGTCGTCTCGACATTTGTGAGCAGGGCGGCTTTCTCGTCGAACCAGCCGATGCTCAGCGCCGGCAATCCTCGTCGCCATATCTTCGCACATGTATCGATGACGCGAACAAGACGCCGAACGTCGCCTTCCGACCAACGTGACCAGATGTCGAGCGCCGGATGAATATCCGTGATGCCGATCTCTTGCATGTACTCAATACTGTCGGGTAATGCGTCCACCGTGTCGGGCCGGACGACGGTGATCACAGAGAAAACCCGCCGGTTGGAAATCAAACGGTGCATCGTGTCTTCCACCAGGGCGGCTGTTCCTCCGCCGCTCGATGTACACCGATGCCGATTGTGGTGTTGCGGCAAACCATCGAAGCTGACGGACAGGTTCAGATCCCGACTCATCATGACCGACCATGCGGCGTCCGTGACGACCGTGCCGTTCGTCGTCATGTTCATCGTCAGGCGTTTGCCGGCGCGGGCGACGGCGCTGCGGGCGTATGTCATGAATTTCGAAATCAGATTGGCCTCGAGCAGGGGTTCGCCACCGAAAAACCCCAATTCCAGTTGCCCGCCTGGCGCAAGAGACGCGATGGCCCGGTCGATACACTGGAAGCCGACCTGCTCGGACATTGTCCGCCGACGCTTTTCGCCGGTGTAGCAGTAGGTGCACCGTAGATTGCACGCGTGCGTAGTCGTCAGCGTTAGTCCAAAGCACTTGTACATTGCTAGAACCCCTGGCGCAGAGACGATGTCTGGATGTGACCCGCCATCGAACCCTGTGTTGGCCTCGATGTGGATGGCGCCGTCCCGCTCTTTTGATTGTACGCACGAGACCCCATGTAAGGTCAAGGACTTGTGATGGTTTTTCAAATCTCAGTACGCATGCACGACGGGTGGGGTCCAGCAGGTGGGGCAGCGGGGCTCGTAGCTTTCCGGGCCGCCGACCATGTTGGTGTCGGTGACGGGCGTTAGCCTTTGGGTCCGATTCGCTTGCTCGCCGCACTTGGCGCAGGTGGTGTGCAGCACGATGTCCTCGTCGGCCAGATCGCTGAGTCGGTTGATCTGCGGGAAGGGATTGGCCCAGCTATCGCGATCCAGGGCGGTGATGAGGCAAGCGACACCACGATCGCGCAGATCGCGCACCACGTGCACTAGTTCCTCATCGAAGAAGTGACCCTCGTCGATGGCGACGGTCAGAAGGGATTGGTCTAAGAGAATAGGGGTGTCGTCGCACTGGTGATCCATCTCGAGGTTGGGTGCCGGGCCGGTCATTCGCGCTCCCTCTTCGGTCGCACGAATTGCTCGCGGCTCTGATGGTCGACGTGTCGCTTCGAGAAATCCATGGATTTCCCGCGCCGCTGCGATCTTGCGGGCCGGCAGGACCTGCCCCATATGGGACACCACGGCATCAGACGCATACCGATCGTCGATGACATGTTTGAAGAGGCTGTACGATCCCGCATCGTGGCCGGCCAGTCGCCGCAGGAGTTCTGTGGTCTTGCCGCTGAACATGCACCCGCGGATCAGCGTGATCGTGCCGCGCGAACGAGAGGAATCATCTGAATGTGACGCGCTGTCGGGCAAGGGCTCCCTCCGTGCCACTTGATGTTCTTACGGGCGGCTGCCATTCGCCGGATGCCGCGGTTCGCATGTCGCGCGATGCGCCGCGTTCGATCATACGGTCGGCGCCGTGTCTTCGACATTCAGTTCGATTCCCTCGAAGAGCGCGGATCCGATGCGTACATACGTGGATCCAAACTCGATGGCGTGCTCGAAGTCCGCGGTCATGCCGAGCGATAAATCCTTGAACCCCGGGCCGCAGATGCGCTCCGCGACGATTTCATCAAACAACTCGCGTGCACGCTCGAAGGTGATCCGAATGGCGTTGACGTCATCGGTGAGCGGTGCCATGGCCATCAACCCACGTATTTGGATATGCCCGAGCGAGTGCAATTGCTCAGCAAGATGTGTGACCGCCGCGACAGCCACCCCGGTTTTCGCCGGCTCGTCCGTCAGCTTGACCTGCAAGAGGATCGGTACCACGCGATCGAGTTTTTCGGCTTCGCTATCGATCTCTTCGGCAAGGCGAAGACTATCCACGGAGTGAATGAGCGAGACCCAGGGAAGCACGGTCTTGACTTTGTTCCGCTGAAGATGTCCAACCAGGTGCCAATGCGGCCTCGGGCGGGCGCCGGCCGCCGGATCGCGCGGTCGCCGACTGAGCCATTCGTTGATCATGCCGGCCCGCTTGGTCAGTTCCTGCACGCGATTCTCGCCGATGTGCGGAACACCCATGTCGACCATTAACCGGAGAATATCCAGACTGGCATACTTGGTGATGGCCACCAGCGTCACGGTGGACGGGTCTCGCCCCGCGCGATGGCATGCCTCGTCGATGCGATGTTGTACACGCTTCCAGTTTTCGGACAGCTTTCGTTTGAGCGAGCCTACGTCCATGTTCTTCGCCTCATCCGCCACATCTTCCTTCATTCGGTTCTAGATGTAGTATAATCGGGCGGGCCGTGGCGACCAGGGGATAGTCACGCGGCGATGGGCCGACCTGTGAGTTGTTTTGTCTGATTGAGCGGTTCCGCCCGTGGTGTTTGCTCACCGCGTTCCGTGAACAGGACACAGCACGGTATGGTAACGATGGAAGATATGATGGTGGCGGCGCCCGAGGGCGGTGCGATAGTCGATCCGATGTCATGGTACGACTCGCCCGGTCCCTTTGAGCTGGAAATAGGGTGCGGCAAGGGCGGGTTTCTCGTCAGCCGGGCGAAAGCCGATCCCTCTATTCGCCTGCTGGGTATTGAGTGGGCCAACAAGTACTTTCGCTACTGCGCGGACCGGCTTGCCCGTTGGAACCTGCGTAACGCTCGCGTCATGCGCACGGATGCGAAGTGGTTCGTCCTTCGCTCCTTACCCCGTGCGAGCGTCTCCGTGCTCCACCTCTATCATCCTGACCCGTGGCCGAAAAAGCGGCATCATAAACGCCGCCTCGTGCAGCCCGACTTCGCGGAGGCGGCTTCGCGCGCCATCGAACCCGGCGGGAATCTACTCGTCCAGTCGGATCACGAAGAGTATTTTCAGCACATCGTCGAGGTTTTATCGAAGCAGCTTGAATTTTCGCCGGTCGACTGGGACGGCGCTGCGTCGCAAGTGGACGAGACCTGGGCGGGCACGAATTTCGAAATCAAGTACGCAAGAGTGGGCAAGGAAATCTTTCGTGCAGCGTATGAACGGATAGCGGAGTAGCGTTCTGTCAGCCTTGGTCCGACGCGTTGGTGTGCCACCGCTCGGGCGCAGTAATCGTCGCGGTTCCAAGTCGTCAAGGCTAAACACTGCTCGAGAGCAGTGGCACACATCTTTCACCATTGTGTCGCCCCGGTCATGGCGTACCTAACACTTCGACGTGCAGGCACGGCGGGACTTGATGAACTCAGGGTTTGGCGAAGCTCACGGTCAATTTGGCGGAATACTCGCGATCGCGCGTCGTATGCACCACGAACTCGGCGTTTTCGAGCGTACGGAGCACCGCCAGCAACCTGCGCAATGCGCGATCGGGTGCCGGCGCGGCAGGTGAAGACTTATCGGTGGCCGGTACGCGGTCCAGGTGAAGGTCAGTCATTTCACCGTCGCGCAATACCCGGAAGAGGTGGAGATCCGTCCTCGAATTGCGCTGGAAAATACGGCGTAATGACGCTTCCGGAAAATCCATGTCGAGCACCACGCCGCCGACGCCTACGATCTGATCGCCGGCCTGGATCGTGCCGTCCGCTGCGGAGTCGGCCACCACGGCCCCGACCGAGACGACGCCGGGTCGTAGTTCCTCTGCCAGCTCGAGACCCAATTGGTCAAAAAGAAATGCTTCATCCGCATCCGGCGGTTCCCACCACTGCGTATCAAGCAGTGACGCACGGCCTCCGTCAAATCGGATAAGCCACTGGGCGATCACTTCCGACATGATATCCGGCTGCAGTATGGCGATGGTGCTCCGTTCGGCGGTGTAGTAATTCAACCGTTGCAAGTCAGCCTTGTCTTCGAGCGTCGGGACCAGGTTGTACCTGGCGTCCACAATGCGTTTGATATGGTCCTTGTCCAGAGCCAGGACGAGCCAATCACCCCAGGCAGACCAAGCCGGTACGTAGTTTCTGAAAACTCCCAGCGAGTGAAAACGCGATACATCCACGTACGATGCGAGAGAAACCGAGTGGATCGGGACGCCGAGATGCGATTCATGATGGATGGCTGGTGCGTCCGTGTCGGCGACGGGGTCGATGACGCGCAGCGCTTTCAGGAAACAGTCAACCTGGGTGTCGATGGCGGCCGCCACGGCGCGGGCATTGCTGCTCCGTATCAGAAGCGCCAATTGTGGCGAGGCATTCGGCCTGGCAACCGCCTGTTCCACGGCCACCACCACTTGCGGCTCCAGATGATCGAATCCGACGTCTGATGGGTCTTTCGACGCCCCGGTGAGAATCAACCTGGGGATGATTCGGTTTGTCACGGAGCCCGCCAAGTTTCGCATGGTATCGGGCGCTATGGTCGTCGCGACGGCCAACATGGTGCCCTGAGGTAGTTGCATCAATCGCGTGAATGTATCCAGGGCGATCTTCTGTTCGTTTACCGGATTCGACCGCAGGGCGCGAACCGCAAATTCGAATCGCCCGGGGCGCTCATACAAGCCGACTACCGCTTGCCGCAAAACTGGAAGGAAGGGGAAGGAGGTCACGGAGTCTGATCCCGCGGTCGTTGCGCCGAAGTAGGCCGTCGCCAACGCCCGCGCGGGCAAGTAGCTGACCAATTTCTGATATCCAGCATCCCGCCTCAACGAATCCTTCCTGCGATCGAGCATCAACAGCGTACACTGTCGCAACATGGAATCTCGACCGACACGACGTCCCATGGCCAGGACGTCCTTTGCAAACAGGGCTCTGAGTCCGTCCTTTGTGCGAAAGGACTTGAGTAGGCGTGCCTTGGACGGCACGGTTCTTGCTTCGTTGGGGAACCATACGTCGAGTTTGGCGTCGTCCTGTAGCCGCGTCAGCCAGACCGCGCCGCCGATTTCATTCCAGGCCTTTCCAGTGAAGCCGATTTCTGCGTGAAGAAGGTCGTCGAGGTTGATTGTCGTGTTCGGGCCGATAAATGCCGCGATGGCGTCACGAAGTCCACGGCTTCCCGCTTGTGTGGTGTCCTGCCCGGCAATCAGAGTGAGGAAGGGCCAGGCATTGGCGCGGCGCATGGCGCGATCCGTCTCGACGGGTTTGCTGATCGTCAAGAAAAAACCGGCCGTATTCGGAACGAACCACGCGAAGTCACGGGACCTCGGCGGGCCGGTCGGCACGGATTGTGCGATGGCGACGTTCAGTGTGCCAAACAGGCTTATACAGATAGCGAGATATTGGACCCTGCAAGTCGTTGGCGAGCGCATTCTCCGTCGCAAGCGGTGCGCGCGTGTCGGGCGGTGACTTGGTGTCAGGGGGGCACGGTTTCCCAGTGGCGCCATGAAGGGGAACCCAATTCTATCCGTCAGGATTCAGGTGAACAAACGCGCGGTCATACGCCACCGTTGCCGGTATTTCGGCTCGGCGGTTCGGCGGCCGGCTCGGGCTCCGCCAGAGGGTCGGCACCGGGGTAGTGGTCTTCGATCCCGCTCGTGTCCTTCGCCTTCTCGAGTACGTCAAGCCACTGGTAGATCGTCAGATCTTGGAACGACTGCAGGTTTTTCTGCATCCGCTGCCCCCATTGGTCGAGTTCGATCGCTTGCGCATCAGCTCCGGGCAGTTCATCGCCCGCGTCGTCCATATCAAGTGCGCGAAGGATGGGATCGAGGTCGGCTTCGTCGATGACCAGTTCCTGCTTTTCGCCGAGCACGTGCCCTTGACTGCGGTCGAAGACGCCTAAGAAAGCCAGGGCGACAACCGCCGCCGCGGCGAGTGGCATGGCGACATATAGGACTCTTCGAAAGCGATTTCCGAATGACGCTTCTTTTTCCACGCACGCCAGCAGCCGATCCTCGAAGCCGTCACTGAGCGACGCCGAGTCGTCACCCGACGCCAGGATATGTCCGGATACTTCCAACAACGCAAGTGCACGCCGGCATTCGTTGCAGCGCACGCGATGCGCGCCGAGCTCCGTTGCGAGGGCCTGGGAAAGCTCGCCGTCGATGTAGGCGTCGAATAGTTGTTGGGCCTGTTTGCAGTTCATCGCAGACGTTCGTTCCTTTGCCGGATTACGCCTCCAGCGGGTCCCGGTTTGTCTACTCTTACCCGGCAAGCCCGGAAAGGCTGCGGTACTCGTGCAAATCTTTTTCGCTAAGGGACTCGAGCATCTCGCGCAGTCGGTTCCTGGCCCGATGCAAGTGGCTCTTCACCGTGGCCACCGGCAATTCCAGCACCCGCGCGACCTGCTGACAACTCATCTCGTGACGATAAAAAAGGAGTACGGTCGCCCTCTGTGGCGGGGACAGCCTGTCCACCGCCAGCCAGACCTGACTCCGCAATTCGCAGGCCTCCCTGGATTCGGCCACGGAGCCGGGGGTCTCGCCGTTTGCCGGAGAAAGCGCCAGGGCATCGATGTCGGCGGTGCCCGTTCGCCGGCTCCGAAGACGGTTGAGGCAAATCCGATAGCCAATCGTAAACAGCCAGGTGCTGAACCGATAATCGACCGAAAACGAATTCAGTGACGAAAACGCCTTCAGGAAGGCGTCCTGGCAGATCTCCTCGGCGTCATGGTGATGGCGGATCATCCGCCAGATGAAAGCGAAAAGGCGATCCTTATGAAGGTCGATCAATTCGCGCAGGGCGGCTGTTTCGCGCGCGCGGGCGCGTTCGATCAACTGCCGCTCGTATTCACGACTGACCGTGGCCACCAATCCCTACCGCCCTCAATGTTCGTATCTATTATACTGTATTCGTCCGCCGCACGTTGCGACACCACCTCCTGATTATAGAATCGGCCGGGATTGCCACAAGGCAACCAGGATGCGGCACTTTTCCGCAATTTTTTTGGCGACAAACAGTTATGGGAAAGCCCAAATCGTCCGATAACACGATTTGCCGCAACCGAAAGGCATCGTTCCGGTTCGAGCTACTCGACCGATACGAGTGCGGATTGGTGCTGTGCGGCACGGAAGTGAAGAGCCTTCGCGCGCATGCGTGCAAGATTGACGAGGCCTATGCCCGCATCCGCGACGGCGAACTGTGGCTTCTGGGGTGCCACATCTCGCCCTACAGCCACGGGCATGGCAGCAACCACGATCCGGTGCGCCCCCGCAAGCTCCTCCTTCACCAGCGTGAGGTCGCTAAAATCAAGGCCAAGATTGAGCTGGATGGCTTGACGCTGGTACCGTTGAAAATGTACTTCAACGAGCGCGGACTGGCGAAGATCAGCGTGGCTCTGGCTCGCGGAAAAAAGCTGGCCGACAAGCGTCAGGATCACCAGACGCGCGATCACAAGCGGGAAATGGACCGTGCGCTGAGAGGTCGGAGGTAGGCGATTCGAGCCGGAGAATCGTGAGAGAAAGGCTCCCCCTTTCCGGATTGCCGGCGAGAGCAAACTCCATTCCACGAATCGGCAGGTTGCGGATTCCGCCCGCAGAACTCTCGCGTAGCTAAGCTACAGTTGACCCGAACCTGCGCTAATTCTTGCGCATGTGATCGTCTACTCTCTTGCCTCGCGCTCCGCGCGCGCGCCGCGCGGCGGCCGCTCGCTGCGCAACCACGGGGATTCGAATCGATGGGTTCTCCTTGTCATCCGTCGTGACAGTGACCAGACGCGCCGTCAGGAGGGGCGAGTAATCCTTCTTCAGTGAAACGACAATCCACTGCTCGCCGTTCTTGTTCTCCGTACGGACCGCCATGCTCGGCTCATTGACCGAGACGTCTGTAATCTTGGGGAGCGGTTCGGAATCCCAGACCAACTTGACGCGCCCTTCCCAGCCGTCCTGAGGTTCGGCCGGCAGTTGAATGCGGTAAGGCGTTGCCACGACCCGAGGTTGCATGGTGGCGAAGGCGGGGAGGCGTACGACCGGTGCGTCCGCCACACCTGTTTCGATCTCCAACGTTTCTGTGACCCGTTTTCCCGAAAACGGCGGAACGAGGGTTGCTTCGAGCGTGTATTTCTCGCCCTTCTCAACCTCTATCAACTTGGCGTCGATTCCCTTGAGCTTATCAGCGTCCTTGATTTTCGGCGTGATCGGACCTCCATCGCCCTTGGTTATGGTGACCGACATCTTTTTCGAGGCCGTTTGGCGCGAGATCTTGCCGAAGTTCAGACGATTGGGCTGAATGACTGCCGGTTCGAGGATCTGGCCCGCACACGTCAGCTTGACCGTAGGGTTGTGCGGGTCGTTTGTGGTCACCGTGATGACCTTGTTGAATTTCTTCCTTAGCTTGGAGCAACTGATCGTCACCTTGAGTTTGTGCAGTTCGCCGGGCTGAATTTGACGGTCGGACCGACCGTTAAAGGAGGTCCCTCAGCCACCTTTTGCTTTGATGAGAAGCGGCGCCGTGCCATTGTTTCGAATGTCGAATGTAAAACTAACGCCCTTGGGCCCGCGCCACACGGGATCGATGGTCACCGTCGTGTGGTCGCAAACCCACTTTGCGTTCGGGTCCGGCTTCAGGGCGGCCCTCTTACCGCGGGCGCGTGCGCCTTTCTTCACGGGCATGGCAGATCGTTTGCCCGACGGCTTGCCTTTCGACTCGATACCGGCCTTCGGATTTGGCGGTTGAGCCTTGGTCGGCGTCTGGGCGAATGCGCTGCCAGCCGATATGACGACGGTCCACAGCGCTACAATGCTGACGCAACGGCGAAACACCGTTTTTCCGGTATGATCGAGAAACATCCGCATCCTCCATTAGTTGATCATCTCACTGCCGGTGCGTCAGGAGGGAAAGCCTGGCGGAACCGGCGTCACGACCCTGCAGGCCGCACTGCCGCAGTCTCATCGGCGATACGGCGTCCACTCTGCCGTTGCGAACGGGACGACGCGCCGGGCACGCATAAGCGTACCCGATTCTCGGTGCAGAGCGAGGTTGCACTATTGTAACAATACCCCGGGGTTGCGTCGGCGGCGCCACGACCGATATTGTCCGCTTGCCGGGACCGTCTTGCGGATAAAGCAAGCCTTATTCCGCCATAGCGTCCATAACCGTGTTCTCGCCGGTCGACAACAATGGGTAATCCGCAACACCAGACCGTTACGCGGCCTACGGTGCTTGCCCTGCCGCGTAGAATCGGCTTCGCGACGCGCGGTCCCAATAGGCGCGTCGCTCAATCAACGCCAGGTCGCCACGTGCGTCGCCCGTTTGGTATCGGACAAGCAAAAAGGGCGGCGTCGATGCGACATGAAATTCGGTCGGCACGCCGTCCCATTCGAGCCGAACACGTACCGTGTCGAACTTACCGCCGGGCACACTGATCGACTCGGTCCGTCCGGGAATCATCCGGGCTGTCCGTACGGTGGGGTCTGCCGCGCGCGACGTCCGGGCTGGGGCTAGCACCATGAGGTCTCGCGCCTCGCCACGCGCAACCACATCGCGGGCCACGAGCAGCAACGCCTCGTACGGCATGGCGCTCCCCGCAAGGGTCCAGCTTCGGTCTCCCTGTTTGTCGTAATACGAGAAACTCTGCAAGGTGACTTTGTCGTCGTACCAACGCATGTGCTTGTAGGTCATGCCGCACCATTCTTGACTGGACGCTGCCAGCTTGAACGGAACGAGCAACGGACGCTCGAGGAAGACCGAGACGAGATAGCGGTAGTTATAGTTCTCCGTCGGAATCTGTTCCGAAAGGTTGATCTTGAACACCGGCAGTGCTTGCGGCGCGTCCGGTTCGACTTTGATGCCGCTCTCGGCGCTCATCCATTGCCGATTGACGAGTAACACCCGCGTGTAGGCGCGATCCACGCCATAGATGGTGTCCGAGGCGTGGAAGTAAGACATCTCCGACAATCCGTCATCCCAAATGGTGAGATCGGAAAGCGATGGGCCGGTGGGCGGCGCACTTTCGGCTACTGCGCGGAACACACAGCACGCGGCGATAGCGACCAGGAACACGTGTGGAAAGCTCTGTTTTTGCATGGTCGGTTACTCCGCCTCGGGTCTGCCTGAAATCTGCGACGGTCCGAACAACTCGGCAATGTTCGGCTGCTCCGTCATGAAGTCTGCGTCAATCACGTGGTCCCGGCAGAGACTATACAGGGCGTGTGCCACGGATCCATAGTCGATGCCGAGCCCCGTCACGTTGCCATCGAAATCCACGCCGGGCGGGCGCCCCAATAGCTGAATCATCGAACCCACGTCGAAATCCGACGCGATAGGGGGCGATACGTTTCCGCTCAGCAGCACGGTGCGAAGGAGTGTCAAATGATTGTCGCTCATTTCCGCGGTAATCGTGAGGCTTCCGTCCGGGGATCGATAAAACGCCGGCGCACTGCAGCGAATATCGCGACCGAACAGAGCGATGCGCCGCTCACCACTACGTTTGGCATACACGAGTTTTTCTCCAGGAACCGACACTCGATCCAGTACGAAATTGTCGCGACCGAGCCTGATGGACTCCACCGCCGTGTCCCGGCGCTTGAGCAAGGCCTCGTACGCCGCCACACGAACCCGCGGATCGTCGTCCCCCAGCAAACGCCTCAGGGCGTGCACTGCATTGGCCATCCCCTCCGCTGCCCCCAGTGCGCGGATGGCACGAAAACGAAAAGGATTGTCCATCTGATCGGCGATGGTCGCCATCAAGTCGCCCGCTAGGTGATCGTCCAGCCGCAGGCCCGCGGCCGCCGCATGAAACGCGACGTGCGGCTCTGGGTGGGCATAGAGATCCCGCAATATCGGAAGGGCGGTCGCACCCAGCCCTTCCAGGCACCAAGAGATCATGGCGTGTGGGGCGGCTGCGTCGAGCAGCTCGTCCGCCAGTGCGCGCGCCCGCTCAGCCTCGAACTGCGGGTTACGCGACAAATACAGCCCGCGCACCAAACCAAGAAAGTGCGCTTCGTCATCCCTGTAGTCCTCAGGGCACCGCAACTCGACAAAGGAGGGAGATATGGCGTCCGCCACCCGCTTGGGCCCGGGAAAGTGATCGTTGATGCGGTCGCGGACCTGCCTGGCGAGTGGATACGAGGGTGATGTGAGGACGAGTCGGACCAATCGATCCGTCTTCGACATGCCGCCGCCGACCACGGTGCCCTGTAGCTCCGCAGTACGCGAGGCGCTGTCCGCTTCCACAAACGGATTCAGTAGGAGCGGGCCGTACGCCTGTGCCAGCACTTTGCCTGTGATCGCGCGATTCCTGCCTGTCGGTTGAACCCGCGCCAACTCGGTCGGCAGCAAATAACCGCCCCGCAGGGACTTGGTCTTCGTGCCGGGGAGTGCCGTGACGCTGATCTCGAAGCGCTTGCCTGCGGTGGCGGCCGGTGGAATGTCTCCCTGCACGACGACGACGGCACTATCCAGGCTGTCAATCAGCGTCTCCGGCTTCAAGGACGGTACGCCGACCACGCTGATCGCGGATCGCTGCCGCTTGTAAAGCGATTGGATGAGCTCACCGTAGATGTCCTTGGGGCAGTCTCGCGAGCCATTGCTACCCAGGCCGACCACCAGCCCGAAGCCGGTGACACGAAGCGGTGCCAGCCCGTCGTAGTAGGTGTATGCGCCGATGGTATCGCGCACGGCGGCCGACCCGGATAGGGGGGCGTCCTTTGCGTCGACCCCCAGCTCGGCTTTCTTCGGTGAGTTCTCGCCCCAAAGAAGCCCGCTGCAACCACCAGACGAGAGACTGAACATGACGCCACACAGCACGCCAAACGCCGCCAGGGCCGATCTTCGTTTGTGTCTCCGTAGTGGCATCGGCCGAATGGAGACCCAAAGGCGCAACGGATGGTAAGTCATCTTGCTCATCCCATTGAACGGTCGGCGTGGCTTGCGAAAACCAATACCCTGCCGCAGCATAGTCTTCAAGTCGTACGATCGTCAAG
>Ga0055451_10000568_pt1 | contig 14909 bp, 14 predicted proteins | sample China_Galinas_PW_3_FD_57745 | JGI IMG/M metagenome (GOLD analysis project Ga0055451, IMG submission 57745) | Wetland microbial communities from San Francisco Bay, California, USA, that impact long-term carbon sequestration - China_Galinas_PWB_D2 | ecosystem: Environmental > Aquatic > Marine >... | reverse complement strand
GACCAGCAGGGGCCGCGTCCCTTCCCACGTCACCATGACCACGCTGCCCGGCACGGCCTGTTCATGGCGCGAAAGGAAGATCGCCGAGGGATTGTGTACCTCACGCAGACCACCCTCGGTCATCGCGAACACGCCCAGCTCGTTGACCGCACCGAAGCGGTTCTTGATGGCACGCAGGATCCGGAAGCGGTCTCCGGCATCACCTTCAAAGTACAGCACCGTGTCGACCATGTGCTCGAGCACGCGCGGACCGGCCAGCGCACCCTCCTTGGTCACGTGTCCGACCAGGAACAGTGCGGTCCCGGTCTGTTTTGCGAAGCGCACCAGCTGCGCCGCGCATTCCCGCACCTGGGCAACCGAGCCGGGCGCCGACTGCAGGGTCTCCGTGTAGAGGGTCTGGATCGAGTCGAGCACCATGACCTGCGGCCGTAGCCGGTCCGCCAGTGCCAGCACCCGCTCCATCGACGTCTCGGACAGCAGGTCCAGCGCTCCGCCCTCGATGCCCAGGCGGGCCGCGCGCAAGGCGACCTGTTGCGGGGATTCCTCACCGGTGACGTAGAGCGAAGGTACGGAGGCGGACAGGATGGCCAGTGCCTGCAGCAGCAGGGTGGACTTGCCGATGCCCGGGTCACCGCCAATCAGGACCACCGAACCCGGCACCAGGCCACCACCGAGCACCCGGTCCAGCTCGCCCAGTCCGACCGAGTTGCGCGCCAGCCCCTCGGGGCATACCGCGGACAGTTTCATCACCTGTGGTGCCACGGCACCGGCGTAGCCGGCATGGCGTGATGTGTCTGCCGGCTGGAGCGCTACCACCTCTCCCAGGGTGTTCCAGCCACCGCAATCGGGGCACCGGCCCGCCCACTGTGGCGTTGTAGCACCGCAGGCACTGCAGCAATAGGTAGTCTTCGGTTTTGCCATGGGGCCGAGAGAGTACCCGGAACGCTGCGCGCAGTCACCCGCCACGGCCGGCAGGCTGGCCGTCGGCTTGCGGACTACCGAAAAAACACCGGGGATTGCCCCCGGTATTGCAGAGAGCCTCAGTATGGTTCTCTGTCAGACCGGACCGATCAGTTCGGCATGCACGTTGTGGGCGTGCACATGGCCCAGCACTTCGCGGGAGTTGATCTGATCCCGGTCATACTGCACCAGCATCAGGTGCCAGCGCAGCGGGCAGAATTCCGCCGATTCGATGCCGACGGTATTCACCAGGTTATCCACCAGTGCCTTGCGTTCCCCGTCTCCCAGCGTCTCGTCGACATGGACCACAATCTCGACGTGGTTCGCGGATTGCCTGATCATACTTGCTGCTGTCTGTGCCATGATCTTCATCCTCCTCGTTGCACTCCCCACTATCCATCCTGCTCCACACCTGTCTGGATCAATCCTGAAGCGCCCGGCCGGCCGGGCATCCACCAGGTGACTGCGGCATCGGTCACCTCGCTGCCCGAGGTCCGTTCGTCCTCCTGCTTCCCGGCACCTGCATCGTCCTGCTGCCTGCGGCCAGTCGTACACCGCTTCCCCTCGCGCTGTCCAGCCGCTCAGCGGCCGGTACCACGTCCTGCTCCTGCATCCTCGTGTTCAGCAGGCGGTGCCCCGCACCAGGGAGGTATACCCGGGATACGTGCCTGGCAGCGGGACCGCCCCGGTGGCAATCACCCGGCAGCGCCATGACGAGTCTCCGGAAAACGCCGGCAGGGGCACCCCGTCCGCGCGGGGCACGGATGCCTTGAGCCGTTCCAGATGTCCTGCCAGGCGGCAAGCCTGCCGGATGGAAATCACGGGTGGTTGCGCGTACGTCGAGCGCCGGCTTGTGCTGCCCCGTGCTGCGGTGTATTCCATCTCCCCCCCTTGATTGTCAAATTAATGACGAAAAGGGAATACAGCTCGACAATTCAACAACCCGAATAATTGCGATTCGCACACAGTGTTCGTGTAAAGCTAGTCGTTGCGGCGGGGAAATCAAGGCAGACAATTGGCCTAGTCCAAATGGCCAAATTGCAGTTCAGCGGCATTCGTAGCTGACGCGGCGATTCACGCCGCACAGCAGTTCGTAGGCTATCGTCGCGGAGGAGCGGGCGACCTCATCCACCGGCAACCCGTCTCCCCACAGGATGACCTCGTCACCGGGACGTGCTTCCGTCCCGCTACCCAGGTCGACACACAGCATGTCCATGGATACGCGCCCGGACAGGACCACGCGCCGGCCCCCGACCCGTACCGGTGTGCCGGAGCGGGCATGGCGCGGATAGCCGTCACCGTAGCCCAGGGCCACCACACCGATGTGCGTGTCGCGTTCACAGACCCAGTCCCCGCCGTAGCCGACGGGATCGCCCCGGCGCCGGGCGTGCACGGCAATCAGCTCGCTGCGCAGCGTCATGGCCGGCTGCAGTCCCAGCTCCGCGGCACTGCGGCCGGCAAACGGGGAACTGCCGTACAGCATGATACCGGGGCGCACCCAGTCGGCGTGGGTCGCCGGCCAGGCCAGGATTGCTGCGGAGTTGGCCAGCGAACACTCCGTCGCGCTGTCCCGCGGCAGCGCGTCGAAACACGCGAGCTGGTCGGCGGTGGCGCGCTGGTCCGGTTCGTCCGCACGCGCGAAGTGCGTCAGATAGCGGATCGTGCCGACCCCCGCCACGGTGGACAGGCGGCGTGCCACAGCGGGTACGTCCCCGGGGGGGAATCCCAGGCGGTGCATCCCGGTATCGACTTTCAGCCAGCAGTCGAGCCGGCGCCCGGCCGGCACCCTTTCCAGCATCGGCAACTGGTGCGCGGCATGCACCACCACGTCCAGCCGGTAGGCGGCGGCCAGGGTGGCATCGCCGGCGTCGAACAGGCCTTCGAGCAACACGATGCGATGATCGCAGCCGGCTTCCCGCAGCGTGATGGCCTCCTCCAGACCGGCCACGGCAAACGCGTCCGCCTGCTCCAGGGCCTGGGCCACCGGAACCAGGCCATGGCCGTAGGCATTGGCCTTGACCACGGCCATCACGCGGCTGCGTGGTGCGGCCTCCTTGACGCGGACCAGATTATGACGGAGACGGGCGAGGTGGATCTGCGCACGGGCAGGACGGGTCATTCAAAATCACCGCCACCGTAGTAGCTGTCGCGTGCGCAGTTCTCGAAACGGGTGAACTGGCCCCGGAAGGTCAGCGATACCTTGCCGATCGGGCCATTGCGCTGCTTGCCGATGATGATCTCCGCCAGGCCCTTGTGCGGGCTGTCCTCGTGGTACACCTCGTCGCGGTAGATGAACATGATGACGTCGGCATCCTGCTCGATGGCGCCGGATTCGCGCAGGTCCGACATCACGGGACGTTTGTCCGTGCGCTGCTCGAGACTGCGGTTCAGCTGGGACAGCGCGATCACGGGCACTTCCAGTTCCTTGGCCAGCGCTTTCAGGTTGCGCGAGATTTCGGAGATCTCGGTGGCCCGGTTCTCGCGTGTGTTCAGCACCTGCATCAGCTGCAGGTAATCGATCACGATCAGGCCGAGGTTATGCTCGCGCTTGAGCCGGCGGGCGCGGGCACGCAGTTCCACCGGAGTCAGCGCCGGTGTGTCGTCGATGAAGATCGGCGCTGCATCGAGCAGGCTGACCGCCGAGGTCAGCCGTGGCCAGTCATCATCGTCCAGCTTGCCGGTACGGATCTTGTGCTGGTCGATGTGCCCGAGCGAGGACATCATGCGCAATGCCAGGTGTTCACCGGGCATTTCCATGCTGAAGATGGCCACCGGGATCTGGTCCTTGATCGCCGCATGTTCGGCGAAATTCACCGCCAGGGTCGTCTTGCCCATCGATGGCCGCCCGGCGACGATGATGAGATCGGAGGGTTGCAGTCCCGCGGTCATGTTGTCGAGGTCCGTGAAACCGGTGGATACACCGGTGATCGCGTCATCCTGCTGGAACAGCATGTCGATACGATCGACCGCGGCCGCCAGCAGCGAGCGGATGTTGCGGAATCCGCGCTTGCCGCGCTTGCCCTGCTCGGCAATCTCGAACACCAGCTTTTCGGCGTTGTCCAGCAGTGCCGTGGAGTCCCTGCCCTCCGGCACGAAGCCACTGCTGGCAATCTGGTTACCGACGCTGATCAGTTGCCGCATCACGGAGTTCTCGCGCACGATCTCCGCGTAAGCCTTGATGTTCGCCGCGCTCGGGGTGTTCTGCGCCAGACCGCCCAGCGCGGTCAGCCCGCCCACGTCGTCCAGCAACCGGTTCTGGTCCAGCCACTCGGACAGGGTCACCGCGTCGAGCGGCTGGTTGCGCTCGGCCAGCTGCGCGATGGCGCGGAAGATCAGGCGGTGATCACGGCGGTAGAAGTCTTCTTCGCTGACGGTGTCGGCGACCGTGTCCCAGCTGGTGTTATCGAGCATCAAACCGCCGAGTACCGCCTGTTCGGCCTGGATGGAATGTGGCGGCACCTTGAGGCCGCTCGAATCGGCCTGGAGTATATCTGCGCTACGAAGTGATTCCGCCATCGGTGCTGTTATCTGGGATGGGTGCTGTTATCTGGGATGTGTAATCGCCAACCCGGGATTGCTTGATATCACAAACCGCCGCACAGCACACCATTGCACATTCGGCGGATTTGTGCGTTTCACCGCTCGCTGGCGAGCATCCGCTCCCGGTGCTGCCGGGAGCGGTCTTCGTTGCTGTCGGTTTACAGTGTGTTGCGCCGGATTGTGATCATCCGGGTGATTATTCGGAAGTGATGACCAGCCTGATCATGGCGTCGACATCGCTGTGCAGATGCAACTCCACGTCGTACTCCCCGACCTGACGGTAGACACCGCTCGGCAGACGCACCTCGTGGCGCTCCACGGGAATGCCGGTGGCAGTGATCGCCTCGGCGATATCGGCGGTTCCGACAGAACCGAACAGCTTGCCTTCCTCGCCGGCCATTGCGGCTATCGTGATCTGCAGGTCGGCAAGCCGGTCACGGCGCGCCTCGGCGCTCGCCAGTACCTCGGCCGCAGCCTGTTCCAGTTCCGCGCGTCTGGCCTCGAACGCCGCGATGTTTGCCGGCGTGGCCGGCGTGGCCTTGCCCTTTGGCAGCAGGTAGTTTCTGCCATAGCCCGGCTTGACCTTGACCCTGGCACCCATCGGACCCAGGTTACTGACCTTCTCCAGCAGGATAACTTCCATTGGCAACCTCTTCTGTCAGTCTTGTTTACGGTTTGCAGCGCGCCGTGCCTGGCGGCCACGAAAATCGATCCAGGTATCCATCAGCCCGCCGGCGGCCAGCAGCAGGGCGGTCTGCGGCAACAGGCCCAGCAACACGTAGACCACCAGGATCCACAGATTGCCGCGGCCGCTCTGCCGCACCAGTCCGTGGATCACGGCGAGCCCGGTCAGCAGGTAGGGTACGAGCATCACCATGGCCAGCTGCGTAGCCAGCCCGCCTCCCCGGCCATGGCCGAACTCGGCATACACCATCACGCCCAGGGTCAGTACACCGAAGGCGGGGCCCGGACGCAACTGGCAGAATTCCCTGCCGAATTCCCCAGGCCGCACGATCAAGGCCTGCCACCAGCGCGCCAGCAGCAGACTGCCGGCCACCCCGACCAGCAGTGAGGATACCAGCATGCCGGTCATCAGGCCCGCGAGTTCGTGAATCAGCCCGGCACCTTCGAAACGTTGCAGGCTCACGCCGCTGTGCTGCAGCGACTGGACCAGTTCCTGCAGGCGTGCGGTCCACCAGGGAACCGGATCACCGAAATAGCCGTAAATCGCCAGCAGTGCGCAGCAGCCGAACAGCGCCGCCACCTTGAGCGCGCTGCCCAGGCTGCGGGTCTGTTGCAGCACCACCGCGATCAGCCAGGACGGCACCCACAGCACCAGCATCAGCAGCAGCAACTGCAGGGCCACCACGTGCTGCCCGATCAGTTCAAACAGCAGCACCAGTGCCAGCGCAGCCAGCAGCAATACCTGCAGACCGGCCACGATGCCCCGGTGCAGGGTCACCAGCGCCAGTGCCGCGGCAGCCAGGTAGACCAGCAGGGTGGTCAGCGGTGGCAGCAGGTAGGTGCACGCACCCGCCAGTGCCACGACCTGTACCGCCTGCCAGCGCCCCCGGACGATGTACTCAGCCAGCCGTTTCATGCCGCGATGGCCGCCGGCACCAGCGCAGGTGTCGGGTCCTAGTGTGCGTCCGTGTACGGCAGCAGTGACAGGTAGCGCGCGCGCTTGATCGCAGTGGACAGCTGGCGCTGGTACCTGGCCTTGGTGCCGGTAATGCGGCTGGGAACGATCTTGCCGGTCTCGGTGATGTACTGCTTGAGGACGGCGAGATCCTTGTAATCGATTTCCTTGGTGTCCTCGGCGGTGTAGCGGCAGAACTTGCGGCGGCGGTAAAATCGGGCCATGTCGATTCCTCGGGTTGATTCGGTTGCCGGATGGTCAGGAGGCAGCGGTTGCGCCGGACTCCTCCCCCTGGGCCTCTTCGTCTGCGTTCGCGTCGCGGTCTGCGTCGCGGTCCGCATCGCGGTCCGCATCGCGGTCCGCATCGCTGCCCGCACTGCTGTCGCGCGGCTCCCGCTCGCGCCGTTCCTCCGGCTTCTTGGCCAGCAGCGACTGCTCGGTGACGGCCTCCTTGCGATTGATCACCAGGTTGCGGATCACGGCGTCGTTGAAACGGAAGGAACTGTTCAGCTCTTCCAGCACGGCGGTGCTGCACTCGATATTCATCAGCACGTAGTGTGCCTTGTGCAGTTTCTCGATGGGATAGGCAAGCTGGCGGCGACCCCAGTCTTCCAGGCGGTGAATCCTGCCGCCATCGCCCTCGATCGTCGCGCGGTAACGCTCGACCATGGCAGGAACCTGTTCACTCTGGTCAGGGTGGACCAGAAACACGATCTCGTAGTGTCTCATCAAATACCCCTTGTGGATTGGCAGCCTGACGTCAGTGCGGCAGGCAAGGAGTGAGTAGAACCTGTCTCTCAGAGGGCGCGCATTGTATGCAAGGCGGCCGCTGGATGCAAGCGGAGCCCGGTGCCCCCGGAGGCACGACCACCTATGCCCCCTCCTTCCCTGCCGGACGCCGCTGGCGTACCACCTCGTAGAGCAGCACCCCGGCCGCCACCGACACGTTCAGGCTCGGGACAGAGCCGGCCATGGGGATCGCCACCACGAAATCACACAACTCGCGCGTCAGACGCCGCAGGCCGCTGCCCTCGCTGCCCACCACCAGGGCTGCCGGTCCGCGCAGGTCGGCGTCATACATGAGCTGCCCGGCATCGCCGGCCGCGCCATACAGCCAGATCCCCGCCTCCTGCAGGGCGCGCAGGGTGCGCGCCAGGTTGGTCACGGTGAACAGCGGCAGGGTCTGCACGGCGCCGCAGGCCACCTTGTGCACCACGGGCGTGATGCCGGCAGCACGGTCTTTCGGCAGGATCACGGCGTGCACCCCGGCCGCTTCGGCACTGCGCAGGCAGGCCCCCAGATTGTGCGGGTCCTGCACCCCGTCCAGCACCAGCAGAAACGCCGGTCCGGGCAGAGCGGCCAGCAATGCCGGCAGGCCCGCTTCCGGCAGTTCACAGCTGCCACCCGCCACCTGTGCCACCACGCCCTGGTGATTGCGGCCGGGCAATCGCCGGTCCAGTTCATGCCGGCCGCACCGGGCCACGCTCACGCCGGCCGCGGCGGCGGCCTGCAGGATGTCCGCCAGGCGCTGGGCACTGCCGGTGCTGATGGTCAGCCCGGTCACGTCACCGGGCCGGGTCAGCAGCAGGCTGTATACGGCATGGCGCCCGTAGACCAGTCCGGGCTGCGCCATGCGCTAGCCGCGCCGACCCTTGCGGCGCAGGCCGGCCTTGCGGCGCACCGTCCCGTCCTGCTGACGGGCCGGCTCCGGCGCGGACCCCGGCCGGCGTCCCGGACGGCGGCGGCTGCCCGCGTGCCCGTCAAGCTCGAAATCGATCTTGCGCTCGTCCAGGTTCACCTGCACGACCTTCACGGTGACCGCGTCGCCCAGCCGGAACACGCGCCGCGTGCGCTCGCCCACCAGCCAGTGCCGCGCCGGCTCGTAGTGGTAATAGTCGTTGCCCAGGGCGCTCACGTGTACCAGCCCTTCCACGTAGATCTCGCGCAGTTCCACAAACAGGCCGAACGAGGTCACGCTGCTGATGATGCCGTCCCAGGTTTCTCCCACCTTGTCGAGCATGAACTCGCATTTCAGCCAGTCGATGGCATCGCGGGTGGCTTCATCGGCACGCCGCTCGGTCGCCGAACAGTGCTCTCCCAGCTCCACCATGTCCTGTGCCCGGTACGGGAACCTGTCCGGCTTCCTGCCGGCCAGCACGTGCCGGATCGCGCGGTGCACCAGCAGGTCCGGGTAGCGCCGGATCGGCGAGGTGAAGTGCACGTAGCTGTCATGCGCCAGTCCGAAATGACCGATATTGACCGGGTTGTATTCGGCGCGCGGCATGGAGCGCAGCAACACGGTGTTGATCAGATGTGCATCGGGCCGTTCGCGCACGTGGTCGAGCAGTGCGGCAAAATCGCGCCCCGACGGCTTGCTGCCGCCGCGCAGGCCCAGACCGAGCTCGCCCAGGAACTCCTGCAGATCGGACAGCTTCTCGGCTGCGGGCGTCGCGTGCACGCGGTACAGGGTCGGCATGCGATGCCGTTCCAGCAGGCGTGCGGCAGCGACGTTCGCGGCAATCATGCATTCCTCGATGACCTTGTGCGCATCGTTGCGCAGCAGCGGTACGATACGCTCGATCTTGCGGTCCCGGCCAAAAACGATACGCGTCTCCGTGGTCTCGAAATCGACGGCACCACGCTGCTCGCGCGCCCTGCGCAGGGCACGATACAGCTGATACAGCTCGTCGAGATGTGGAGCCACCGCGGCACGCTGCGCACGCACCTGCGCATCGCGTTCGACCATGATGCTCGCCGCCTCGTCGTAGGTCAGGCGCGCATGCGAGCACATCACGGCGTCGAAAAAGCGCGCACGCACCACGCTGCCGTCGCGCCGGAACAGCATCTCGCAAACCAGGCACAGGCGGTCAACGTCCGGGTTGATCGAGCACAACCCGTTGGACAGGACCTCGGGCAGCATGGGGATGACACGCTCGGGAAAGTACACCGAGTTGCCGCGTTCCCGCGCCTCCCGGTCCAGCGCCGTGTCCGGATGCACGTAGTGCGAGACGTCGGCGATCGCGACCAGCAGGCGCCAGCCGCCGGGTGTACGTTCGCAGTACACCGCGTCATCGAAATCCCGCGCATCGGCACCGTCGATGGTGACCAGCGGCACGGCGCGCAGGTCTTCGCGGCCACGTCTGGCGCCGGCCGGCACCGCGCTACCGAACTGCGCGATCTCCTGCTCGATCCCGGGCGGCCAGGCCTGCGGGATGTCGTGGCTGCGGATGGCGATATCGATCTCCATCCCCGGTGCCATGTGATCACCGAGCACCTCGATCACGCGGCCGAGCGGTGGTGACCGTTTGCCGGGTTGCTCGATGATCTGCGCCACGACGATCTGGCCGTGCTGCGCGCCGCCGGCTTCCCCGGACGGCACCACGATCTCCGGTGGCAGGCGGCGGTTGTCCGGGCTGACGAACTGCACGCCGTGCTCGACCAGGAACCGGCCGACCACGCTCTGCGTATTGCGCTTCAGGACCTCGACCACCGCGCCCTCGCGACGCCCGCGCGCGTCCAGCCCGGTGATGCGCACCAGTGCCCGGTCACCGTGGATCAGCGTGCGCATCTGGCGTGCGGACAGATAGACGTCGTTTTCACCATCGTCACGCACCAGGAACCCGAAACCGTCCGGGTGCGCGATTACGCGCCCGGCGACCAGGTCGAGCCGCTCGGCCAGCGCGTAGCAGTCGCGCCGGTTGCGTACCAGCTGGCCGTCGCGGGTCATGGCATTGAGTCGCCGGCGCAGGGCCTCCAGCCCGTCTTCGGTAGAGATGCCGAGCAGCGCGGCCAGGTCGTCGCGGTTGAGCGGATGGTCCGCCGCGCCGATGACCGCACCGATGTGCTCACGGCTGGCGATGGGCCGCTCGTAACGTTCCGACTCGCGCCGGGCATGGGGATCCGGCTGCGGCGGCTGCGTGGTGTTGGTAGTGGATTTCTTACTGGACATGAAAGGTCCGTTCAGCGGTCGTACCGCAAGCGTACGACCAGGCCGGGCAAATTGACAAGATAAAATCCAGGCGGTAGAGTTCGCGGCTCGCCAGTCAGCATGCTTGCTGGAACCCCTCCGCCGAGGTGGTGAAATTGGTAGACACGCTAGCTTCAGGTGCTAGTGGGGGAAACCCCGTGGAGGTTCAAGTCCTCTCCTCGGCACCAACCCTTCCCTGCGCCGCGCCCCGGTCAAGCGGGCATCCTCACGCGAAGGGATTCTCCAGCACGATGGTCTCGGCCCGGTCCGGTCCGGTGGACACAATCGCAACCGGCGTCTCGACCAGGGTCTCGATCTGTTTCAGGTACGCCCGGGCATTGGCCGGCAGCGCGTCGAGGCTTCTGGCGCCCACGGTGGATTCCTGCCAGCCCGGCAGTTCGACGTACTCGGGCGCGCATTGTTCGAGCAGGTCGGCACCGACCGGCGGCACCTCGATGCGCCGGTCGTTGAGCCGGTAGGCCACACAGATCTTCAGTTTCTCCATGCCGTCCAGTACGTCGAGCTTGGTAATGCACATGCCGGTCACGCTGTTGATCTCGAGCGAGCGCTTCAGCGCCACGGCATCCAGCCAGCCACAGCGGCGCTTGCGCCCGGTGGTGGCGCCGAACTCGTGCCCATGCTCGCCCATGTGGTCACCGTCGGCATCGAACAGCTCGGTGGGAAACGGCCCGGCGCCGACGCGCGTGGTGTAGGCCTTGACGATGCCCAGTACGTAGTCGATGTGCCGCGGGCCCACACCACTGCCGCTGGCCGCGCCCCCGGCAGTGGTGGTGGAAGAGGTCACGTACGGATAGGTGCCGTGATCGATGTCCAGCAGCGCCCCCTGCGCACCCTCGAACATGATGTTGTCGCCGGCCTTGCGCATGCGGTGCAGCAGCCCGGGGATGTCGTCCACCAGCGGCGCGATCTGCTCGCCCTGCGCAAGCGCCTCGTCCAGCACCTGCCGGTAGTCCACCGGCTGCGTGCGGAAATAATGCTCCAGTGCGAAATTGTGGTACTCCATCACCTCGCGCAGGCGTTCGGTAAAGTGCGCCGTGTCGAGCAGCTCGCCGAGCCGCAGGCCGCGCCGCGACACCTTGTCCTCGTAGGCCGGGCCGATGCCGCGGCCGGTGGTGCCGATGGCCTTGTTGCCGCGCGCCCGCTCGCGCGCCTGGTCGAGCGCGATGTGGTACGGCAGGATCAGTGGACAGGATTCGCTGATCTTCAGCCGCGTACGCGCCGGCACGCCGGCCTCTTCCAGCATCTGCAGCTCTTCCAGCAGGGCCGTCGGCGACAGCACCACGCCGTTGCCGATCAGGCACAGCACGTCGTCACGCAGGATGCCGGACGGGATCAGGTGCAGGACGGTCTTCCTGCCATCGATCACCAGGGTGTGCCCGGCATTGTGACCGCCCTGGAAACGCACCACGGCGGCGGCCCGGTCCGTCAGCAGATCGACCACCTTGCCCTTGCCTTCATCGCCCCACTGGGTGCCGATGACTACCACGTTCTTGCCCATACTGTTCTCTCCCGGTTGTCCACCGGCCTGCCGCCGGTGTCGTGCTACCCGGCTGTCCGGTTATTTCGATCGTGCCCCGCGCCGGGGGAACCGCCCGGCACGGTGCTCCCGGCGGTTTACGCAGCAGGGCGGAAGTCCGGTGCAGACCGCCACCGGCAGGAAGAAATCCCGGCTCAGAGCGGTCTGACGACCCAGTCACCGGCCACGTCGACCAGCACGCGGTCACAACCCGCAGCGCGTGCCCCGCCGCCCTGCCCGGGCAGCGCGCACACCACGGTCTCTCCCTGCCCGCGCAGTTCGCCGATGCGCTGTTCCAGCCGAGTGTCCCGCACCGCGGGTGCGAATATTGCACCGGACCGCCCCCCGAAGTCACGCGGACTGAGGTCCATAAGGGTGCGCAGATCGGTGCTGAAACCGGTAGCCGGACGCGCCCGACCGAATACCTCGCCGATGGCGTCGTAGCGGCCGCCGCGCGCGATCTCGCGCCCGCTGCCGGGCACGAATACCGCAAACACCATGCCGGTCTGATAGCGGTACCCACGCAGCTCCGCCAGGTCGAAATCCAGCTGGATGTCGCCGCACCGCTGCTGCAGGTGCTCGGCGATGGCACGCAGGTTCTCCAGCGCGTCCATCACCGCCGTCCCGGCACCGTCCAGCACCTCCCGTGCGCGATACAGCACGTCCCACCCGCCGTTGAGTCCGGCCAGGGCTGCCAGCCGTGCGCGTTGCCCCGCGTCGGGGACGCCGGCCGTGAGCAGCGCATCGATCTCGGTAACCGCCTTGCGCTGCAACGCATCGAACAGCTCGTTTTCCTGGCGCAGCGACAGTCCGGCCTCCCGTGCCAGGGAGCGAAAGATGCCGACATGCCCGAGGTTCAGGCAGAGATCACCGATCTCCAGCTGCGCCAGGGTCTCCAGCACCAGTGACAGGATCTCCACGTCGCTCTCGATACCGGCATGCCCGAACAGCTCGGCCCCGATCTGCAGCGGGCAGCGGGACCCGCCGAATCCGTCGTTGCGGGTATGCAGCACCGTGCCCATGTAGCACAGGCGGTTGGGCGCATCACGGTGCAGCGGGTGCGCGTCGATGCGCGCGGCTTGTGGCGTCATGTCGGCGCGGATGCCCAGCATGCGCCCGCTCAGCTGGTCGGTCACCTTGAAGGTCTGCAGGTCGAGGTCGTTGGCGGTGCCGGTCAGCAGCGACTCCAGAAACTCGATGAACGGCGGCATGATCAACTGATAGCCCCAGCGGCCGAACAGGTCGAGCAACTCCCGGCGCGCGCGCTCCAGGCGCCACGCCTCGGGGGGAAGCACTTCCTCGATGCCTTCCGGCAACAGCCACTGGTCCTTGCCGTTCATCCCGTTTCAGCCACGCACGACGTATAACATGACAAGCCCGCAGATCATGCTGACCAGCCCGGCAATGCGCAAGGCGCGGTCATCCAGTTGCGCGAGCGTGGCCAGCATGCGCCGCAGCGTGCCGGGGCTGGCGAACGGGATCAGTCCCTCGATCACCATCACCAGTGCCAGTGCGGCCAGCAGGTCATTCCACGACGGGGCGGTCAATTCCGTAACCCGGACACCAGACGCCGAAATCCGGGCACCTGGGCGGGCCTGAGGATATCTGTCGTACCTGCATGCCTGCTACTTGGTACCGGCCTTGTCGCCGGTCAGGTGAATGCCGGTCGCAGTGCTGAAATACTGGAAGAATTCCGAATCCGGCTCCAGCACCAGTACGTCATCGGGACTGGACAGGGAGGTCCGGTAGGCGTTCATGCTGCGGTAGAAATCGTAGAACTCGGGGTTCTTGCTGTAGGCCTTGCTATAGATTTCCGACGCCTTGGCGTCACCCTCGCCGCGGGTGATATCCGCGTCGCGCGTGGCCTCGGCCAGGATCACGGTACGTTCCTTGTCGGCCACGGCGCGGATTCCCTTGGCGGCCTCCTCGCCCTGGGCACGATGTTCCTTGGCGATGCGTTCGCGCTCGGAGCGCATGCGCTGGAACACCGAATTGCGCACGTCTTCCGGCAACTCGATCTGCTTGATACGCACGTCGATGATGCTGATGCCGAAATTCTTGACCTCCTCGTTACCGCCGGTCGTCAGGTTCTCCATCATCTGCTGGCGTCCGCCCGATACCACCTGGGTGATGGTGCGCTTGTCGAACTCCAGCTGCAGGCCGTTCTTGATGATCTGCAGCAGGCGCAGGCTGGCCTGGTTTTCATCCCCCATGAACGAGGTGTAATAGGTGGCCGGATCGGCAATGCGCCATTTGATGAAGAAATTCACCAGCACGTTCTTCTTTTCCCGGGTCAGAAACTGTTCCGGGCGGGTATCCAGGGTCAGGATGCGCTTGTCGAACTTGCGCACGTTGTTGATCGGCCAGGGCGCCTTCCAGTGCAGCCCCGGTGTGTAATCGGCCCGCACGATCTCGCCGAGCTGGAAACGGATCGCCAGCTCGCGCTCGTCGACCACGAAAACCGAACTCATGGCAAGCAGGAGCAGCAGACCACCGGGAATTGCCAGCATACGCATGTCCATTATCTCGCTCCTTCGCTGCGCGAGCTGTTGCGCAGCTTCGGCGCCGCCCTGGTGTCCGCGCCCGGGGGCGTGCCGGTGCTGGTGCCGAAATCACTGCCGGCAGGCAGGGTTGTTGTGGTGGCGCTACGGTTTCCCATCAGCTTGTCGAGCGGCAGATACAGCAGGTTGTTGCCGTTCTTTACCTGCACCACGACCTTGCTGGTGTTGGAGAGTATGGTTTCCATGGTGTCGAGGTAGATGCGCTTGCGGGTAACCTCCGGCGCCTTATCGTAGGCGGACAGGATACTCAGGAAGCGGCTGGCCTCGCCATTGGCCTTGGCCACTACCTGCTCGCGGTAGGCATTGGCGGCCTCGCGCAGGCGCGTGGCATCGCCGCGCGCCCGCGGCAGGATATCGTACGCGTAGGCGTCGGCCTGGTTCTTGTAGCGTTGCTCGTCTTCCTGCGCCTTGATGGCATCCTCGAAAGCATCCTGTACCTCCTGCGGCGGCTGCGGATTCTGCAGGTTGACGCTGGTCAGCATCAGGCCGGTCTGGTACTTGTCGAGCATTTCCTGGGTCAGGTCCTTGGTCTGCTGGACGATCTTGCCCCGGCCACCACTGAGGAAGTCATCCATGCTGATGTTGCCGATGACCTCGCGCAGCGCGCTTTCGGTGGCCTCCTGCAGTGTGTAGTCGGGGTCACGCACCTTGAACACGTACTCCTGCGCGTCCTTGACCTGGTACTGCACGGCCAGCTCCACCTGC
>Ga0055451_10000564_pt1 | contig 14939 bp, 7 predicted proteins | sample China_Galinas_PW_3_FD_57745 | JGI IMG/M metagenome (GOLD analysis project Ga0055451, IMG submission 57745) | Wetland microbial communities from San Francisco Bay, California, USA, that impact long-term carbon sequestration - China_Galinas_PWB_D2 | ecosystem: Environmental > Aquatic > Marine >... | reverse complement strand
GCTGAACATTCCTACTGCGGTCACAGCCACTTTCCCATATTTCTTAGCCAGTTTGAGATTCCGGTCGGCCATCCGGATAAAGGTCTTCAACAGGAACCCTGGAATGAAACGGATCCAGGCCAAACCTGAAAGTCCCCCTACCGATTGGGCAGAATGTACCTTTGCGTCTTTAATCCTGTTATTAATTTCCATGTAGGTCAGCTCCTGAGCAGTTGTGATGCCCACAGGTTCCGGAACCTTCTCTCCCATGAATTCCCTTTCAACCAGAACACTGATGGTCAGATCTTCAAGTGTGATGAGCCGGTTCCTGCGCCGGAAAGCGTTCAGCCGCGGATGTTGCCTGACTACCTGTGCCAGGCAATAGACCAGGTAAGCAGTGAATGAGAGTTTCTCCCCGGTCTTTTCGAAATGTTCCTTTATCCTGCTACGGGGATCAGTAATATCTACCTGTGCAAGAGAATGAATCGTACTCTTTCCGGCGGTAACTGCAGCGGAAGCTGCAACCATTTTCCTGTTGAAGCTTAAAGGTTCTGAAGTATAGCCCTTCATGATACCGAAAGTTTCGATTCCATCCAGGATTCAAAATCAATCTCAGCCTTTCCCAGTCTTACCAGATCCTGCTCCGGAATTTCAGGCTCCTTTACCTTTTCAAAATAGCTAAACAGGGTAGCGGCAAATTTCAAGGTTTTGTTGCGGGTTAGGAAAGCGATCATTTTAAGCATGGGAATGGGTGCAACCTTCACTTCTTTAATTTCCGGGTACAGCCGTCCGCAATATTTCTCCAGCATCACCTTCATACTATATTGTTCGGGACCATATACATAATATATTTTGTTTTCGGATCCCGCTGTGGAATAGGCATTGGCCACCATTTTCCCAAGATCGTCTGCTGCAACCCAGTGATATGATTCAGTCTGCCGGCCCAGGATGGTTGCCTTTCCGTTCCTGACCAACATTTCAAGTGATTCAAAAAACCAGGTTGGCCTGAAAATGAAATATGGGATCCCGCTTTGAATGATCAGCTGCTCGGCCCTGAATTTCTGATCGATGAATTCGAACCATCGGTTCTCTTCTGACACGGTGCACCCCGAGATTATACTGATCAACCTGATCCCCTTTTCTTTTGCCATGTTTAAAATGGCCACGGTAGCTGCCACATCATCGTTGGTTGAAATTGAAATATGGACTGCATCACAACCCATCATCGCTTTCTCCAGGTCATCCGGGTTAAAAAGATCACCCTGAACGATATCATATTCATTGATAAACATGGAAGGCTTTACGCTTCGGGAAAAGAGCCTTAGCTCAAACCCCTTTTCATCCAGTTTCCTGATAACCGGACCTGCCAGTAATCCGCTTGCTCCGATCACCAGTATTTTCATCTTTTTCATCATTATGATTTTGAATTGTTCATTTAAATATCATGTAAATAAAAGGTAGGAAGCCTAAAAGAAAAAGGCCAGTGGAGACACGGTGTATCACCAGCATGGGCTCCTGGTTCCTGTCCAGGCTCATCATCCCGCCTGAAACAAGCAGACATGCCAGTGACAGGATCATCATTCCCGGCAGGAGATAATGAAAAAACCCGGGGCGTGCCCCCCTGAGATAATCGCAGGATACCAGAGAAAGGATCACGATCAGTGCAACCGTGAATAGTTTGTGGATTCCAAATATCAATATGTGATAGGGTTTCCCTGTCCTGTGAATATAGATTCCCGCAAAGATCAGCAGGACCAGTAAAATACAGCTAATGATGATCTTAATAGTAATTGTTGACGACATCTTGAAATATATTAATGATGATTACTATAGTTCATTTTATGCAGCCATTTTCCTTGCTGCAAAATCAAACAACCTTCCCATGGTACGCTTAAACAGGTTCAATTTTACCGGGTAGTAGTAATCCGATTCAAACCACCCCATCTCGGTGAAGTAGCGATAATCCCTGTATTTTTCATCCAGCATCATTTTCATACTGGTCCTGCTCATCCGGTACAACATCAGCTTGAACAGGGAGGGTTTCGGGTACTCCTGCTTTCGCAATTTTGCATGGTATTTCCTTGCCTGTTTTTCAATGGCTTTCTCATTCCTGATGCGGGCCTTCTCTGTCATGGGCTCTAAAGTTTTAATAACCAAACCCCTTACCAGGGTAAACCCTAGGGCGTTACCTACGAAGTCAAGGTATTTCACAATCTTTTTACCTCCATAGATTCCCTGGGCAACAATACTGGTACATGTTTTTCCGAAATATTGAGGCCGGTGAAACAGGTAACCGAAACGGTCCAGGAACACCTTCATCATTCCAGATACCTGGAACGAATAGTTCGGGCTTGCAAAAAGCACACCTTCTGACTGCTCTATTTTTTCCATCAGAATATCCCTGTCATCCCGTAAAGGACATAACTCTTCACCTTTATCCAGGCAAAGCTTACATCCCCTGCAAATTTTCAGATTGTAATCGTTCAATGCAACGATCTCATATTCAACATCGCCCAGCGATTGTAAATGCTTTAAAAACTTTTCAGCGGCTTGGTAAGTGTGTTTTTTTCTGGCGCTTCCTACAAATGCTGTTACTCTCATCGCAATTGTTTTTAGTGATTGATACAGCAAATTTACTGCAAGTAACCGGGTGGATTATTTGACAAATGTCAAAAAAACATCAGACCGATTTGCGGATCCTGCTCAGCGTGGCAATATCGATCCCCAGGTAGGAGGCAATATGCTTCAGTGCCACTTTTTGCAGAATATCCGGGTATTTCTTTACAAAGAGCTGGTACCTTTCTGAAGCTGTAAGCGTCTGAAGTTGAATAGAACGGTTCATCAGGGCATTATATTTGAACTCGTCCACGTCCTTTGCTATCTGTCGCCAGGCAGGCACCAGTTCCATCAACTCGAGCATCCGTGAATGTGTGATCACATCGATATCACAGTCCTCCATGGCGATGATGTTCTCCCTGGACGGAACCTGGTCGTTGAAACTCTTCATGGAGATCACCACAGTTCCCTGCCTGAAGAAGTGGGTGGTAATGTCATTGGCATGGTCATCATAGAAAAAAGACCGCATCATTCCCTTTCTCAGATAGGCTAGCCTGGTGGCCACCTTTCCCTTTTCAAGGAAAAGTGATTTAGCGGGCAGGATCCCCGGCTCGAACCTGGACAGCGTTTCATCCCAGTCACTTTCAGTAAAATCGTAATGCTCTATGAGTCTCTCTTTGAAGTCCATAAAATTTGAGAACCACATGGATTGAATGAATCCATAATTTATACAAAACTGCTGAATTATATCCTATTCAGGAGAGATGATGTCCACTCTGCGGTTAATTGATGGTCAGAATATGTAACAATTCCCCCACTTTATGCATTGACATGACTTTCCCGAACCTCTAACTTGTCCCAAAATGTATAAAATACAGGGGGACTGACTTTCCGATGAGGAAAAATTTCTTAACCTTACTAATTCATAATAACTTACTGAACTATACATGGCACGAAACACTACCATACCTGTAAATATATTCCGGGGGATCACCATTCTTTTAATCTCCCTTGTGATCTTCAGTTGTTCGGCGAACAAACCGGAAATCAATAATTTGACCGTGGAGTATCGCGCAACTCCCCTTGGCATTGACGTTTTTCAGCCACGTTTCAGCTGGCAGATGAAAGCCCCTGACGGAGAGCGGGGGTATTATCAGACAGCTTACCGCGTGGTGGTTACTGATCCTTCAGGAGAAAAAACCTGGGATACCGATAAGACCAATGACGGTTCTTCCCTGGCTATCCGGTATGCCGGTAAGCCACTTCAGCCTTCAACGAGGTATAACTGGGCCGTTACTGTCTGGGATCAGAACGCAAAGGAACATACCGCTGTCTCATGGTTCGAGACCGGTTTAATGGATCCCGGCCTTTCAGCATGGAACGGAGCTCAATGGATCGGGGGTGGGAATGAGGATCTGGTCTTCTTTTCCGACTACCAGCTCATTTTTAAGTTAAGATATGCCGTTACCCTGTCGGAAGGGAGTACTAAAGCCGGATTTGTATATGGAGCCAACGACCTGAGGCTGATGGACAAATACAAAAATATTTATCAGCTTGAAAACGGTCCCAATGAAAGCTACATCAAGCTTGAACTGGATATTTCAAATGTGGATGGCAATTCAGATGGATTGGCCAGGCTGAATATCTACAGGGCAGGATACAGCCCGGAAGATACACCGGATGTCCCATTGAAAAGTTACGACATCAAGTCCTCCGTGATAAACGAAGGGAACAAATATAATCAACACGAATTCGAAATCCGGAGCACATTCGGCCAGATCACAGTTACACTGGACGGGGAGGCTGAATTTTTTATCAAAGAGGAGACGGCTGAACCCGAAGGTTTCATGCAGAGGTTCAGAAGAGGTCCCGCCGGGGCCACAGTCAACCTGAATCCCATTGGTTCGGGTGGCAATTACATTCCTTTCGGGATGATCTGTGATATGGGTTTTGCGATGGATCCCGGACAAAAAGCCGCATTCACAGATGTGAAAGTCCTTAATGACCGAATGCCCGGTAACACCCTTTTCTCTGAAGAGGTGAACGGTTCTTATACAGGGATCTTTTCCCGTAAAGTAACGGTTGAAAATGGCGCATATGTGGCGGAGGGTGGATCAGATGGTTTATTTGTTACAGCAAATCCCAGCAGCAATTCCATACCCATGCTGCGGAGTGAATTTGAAGCTGAGAAACAGGTGGAATCAGCTCGTTTGTATGTGACCGCCAGGGGTATTTATGATGTATTTATCAATGGAGAGAAAGTGGGGAGTGATTATTACAACCCGGGGCAGACCCAATACAACAAGTCCCAGATGTACCAGGTCTACGATGTTACAGATATGATCCGGCGCGGGACCAATGCCATAGGAGCCATGATGTCCGAGGGCTGGTGGAGCGGGCTTTTGAGCTTCGGATCAATCTGGAATCATTTTGGCGACCGGCAGTCCCTGCTGGCTAAACTCCACATAACTTACACCGATGGATCTGAAAAGGTTATCACCAGCAACGATTCCGACTGGAAATACTATCAGGACGGACCGATCCGGTATAGCAGCCTGGACCTGGGAGAGGTGTATGACGCTACCAGAGAAGCGGCGATTGAAGGATGGACGAAAGCCGGTTATGAAGATTATGGATGGAAGCCGGCGGAGGAGGTGGTATTGAAAGGCACAACCTTCTCCGGGGAAGAGCGGGAGTTCAACGGCGAGGTCACAGAGTTTAATTTTGACCAGCTAAAACTGATCGGACAGATCGGGAACAATGCCGGCCAGTTCAGGACACTCACTGCACAAAGTATGGAAGAGGTTCGTGACGGGGTTTATGTCTATAACATGGGACAAAACATGGTAGGTGTGCCCAGAGTTACACTGGATAATGGCAATAAGGGTGATACTATGATCCTGAGGTATGCAGAGATTCTCTATCCGGACCTTGAAGAATCTGGTGATAATGTGGGTATGATCATGACAGAGAACTACCGCGCCGCCCTGTGCCAGGATATCTATATCATGAAAGATGGACAACAGACCTTTCAACCCAAATTTACCTCGAGAGGGTACCAGTATATCGAGATCACAGGAATCGACACCCCGCTTCCCCTCGAAGATGTTGAAGGAGTGGTCATCAGTTCAGTGGTTGATCTCTCAGCAGATTACAAGACTTCCAATGAAAAGGTGAACCAGCTCTGGTCAAACCTGGTTTGGTCCAATGTCGATAACTTCCTGACCCTCCCTACCGACTGTCCCCAACGAAATGAGAGAATGGGATGGTCAGGAGATATCTCGGTCTTCTCCCGGACGGCTACCTATGTTTCCAATTCCGACCAGTTCCTTAGAAGGCATATGCTGGCCATGCGTGATGTACAGAAATCGAGCGGGAAATTCACAGATGTGGCCCCCATTGGAGGAGGTTTCGGCGGCGTACTTTGGGGAAGCGCAGGGATCACCGTTCCCTGGGAAGCCTACCAGCAGTACAACGATGTTGCCCTGCTTGATGAACACTATGACGCCATGGTGGCTTATATCGATTACCTGGATGGTACCCTGGATGAAAAAACCGGTATCACCTCTGACGGGCAACTGGGTGACTGGCTGGGACCTCAGAATAACCTGCTGGGAACCCCTTACCTGACCACGGCTTACCATGTATTTGATCTCTGGATCATAAAACAGGTGGCAGAAATACTGGGTAAAAAGGAAGATGCCGTCCGGTTCAATCAAATGTTCCAGGAGCGCAGGGATTTCTTTAATACCACTTTTGTCAATGATGAGGGAAAGACCATGGCCCTGATCACCGGCCGCGGATTTGGTCCCGGTCCAGCCCAGCCACCCGAATTCAAACTGGCTGACAACCAGACCTCTTATGCCGTAGGACTTGCACTGGGCGCATTCGATGAGGAAGTCGTTCCAGGTATGGCTAAAAACCTTGCTGGCACGGTAGAGAGACAAAACATGGATGATGGTGGTGTGCTACGCCCCGAATACTCACTGATGACAGGATTTATAGGTACGGCCTGGATCAGCAAGGCATTATCTGATCATGGATATAATGAACAGGCCTACCGTTTGCTTCAGAATAACCAGTATCCATCGTGGTTGTATTCCATTGATCAGGGAGCGACGACTATTTGGGAGCGCCTGAATGGCTATACGGTGGAGAATGGTTTTGGAGGCAACAACAGCATGAATTCCTTCAACCATTATTCATTTGGAGCTGTGGGACAATGGATGATCGCCTATTCCCTGGGGATCGAAAGGGATGAGCCCGGATTTAAGCAATTTATTCTTCAGCCGACTCCTGATCCAACCGGGGAAATGACATGGGCCGAAGGTTATTATGATTCTATGTACGGCCGTATTAACAGCCGGTGGGAAACCACTAACGGTAAATTCCTCTATGAAGCCACTGTCCCGGCCAACACATCGGCCATCCTTTACCTGCCAGCCAGGTCTGCCGACGGAGTTACCGAAAATAATATTCCCGCCGGAGAAGCCCCGGGAATCTCCTTTGTGAAAATGGAGAATGGGAAAGCTGTCTATCAATTGCAGCCCGGAAACTATCAGTTTGAATCGGAATTATAGATAAGGATCACTCACATCTAAACAGAAGATATCATGGATATAATGTTCAGAATCCCAACAAAAGGAAGGAGGGCCCTGCTCCTTTTAATTGCAGTCCTGGTTGCAATGACCGGTTGCAACCAGAGCTCTAAAAATGCTGACCGTCAGATGGAAGCCAATTTTCAAAACCCACCGGAAATTGCAAAACCCAGGGTGTGGTGGCACTGGATGAACGGAAATGTCACCAAAGACGGGATCCAAAAGGATCTGGCGTGGATGCACCGCACAGATATCGGTGGATTCCAGAATTTTGATGCCGGTCTGTCATCGCCGCAGATCGTTGAGAAGCGTCTGATTTTTATGACCCCGGAATGGCAGGATGCTTTCCGTTTCACCACCGAACTGGCCGATTCACTTGGTCTTGAAATGGCCATTGCCGGGTCTCCGGGCTGGAGTGAAAGCGGGGGCCCCTGGGTTCCCCCTGCTGAAGGAATGAAGAAATATGTATGGAGCGAACAGGTCCTTGAAGGAGGTCAGCCCTTCAATGGCATGTTAACCCACCCTCCGGTCTCAACAGGTCCATTTCAGAATCTTCAACAGGAGAGAAGAGGCATACCGGACATGGATACCGGGCCTGAAGTGCCCGAGTATTATGCCGATGCCGCTGTGATCGCCTACAGGATACCGGAAGCAGATATTTGCATGAAACAAATGAATCCACGTATCAGTTCCAGCGGAGGGGAGTTTTCGCTGGATATGCTATGTGACGGGGACCTGGCAAACTCCTCCTTCCTGCCTGCTGCCCGACCCGGTGAAAAATCCTGGATCCAGTTTGAATTTGACAGGCCCCGGATCATCTATTCAGTAAGCATGGTCGGAGGAGGAAGCCCGGGAAGGTTTGGATTTGGCCGGAGCCGCTCAACCCGCATGCTTGAATCCAGTGAGGATGGTAGAACCTTCAAAGACGTAGTGGAGATTGAAACCAGCGTGGTTGCCCAGAACACCACCAGTTTTTCACCGGTCACTGCCAAATATTTCCGGGTGACCATCAAGACACCTGAGCCACTAAGCGGACAGGATCCGATGGCACGCTTGTTCGGCAACATGTTTAACGCCGATCAGGGACCTGCAGGTGCCGAAATTTCAGAGATCGTTCTGTGTGCTGTCCCCCATATCAACCATTTCGAGCAAAAGGCCGGCTTTTCCACCATTATTGGCGCAGAGGATTTTGTAACACCGGAGACTCCACCCGGAGATGTCATCAAGACAGAGGATGTAGTGAACCTCACCGGGCAGATGGGTGAGGATGGGAGCCTGGAATGGACACCGCCGGAAGGAAAATGGAATGTTATAAGGATCGGATATACCTTAACCGGTCATCAGAACAGCCCTGCTTCCCCGGAAGCCACCGGTCTGGAGGTGGATAAGCTGAATCCCGAATATGTAAGAAAATATTTTAATAACTACCTGGACCAGTATAAAGAGGCAACCGGAGGCCTGATGGGTGAACGGGGCCTGCAATACGTGATCACAGACAGCTGGGAGGCAGGCACCGCCAACTGGACCGATCTGATGATCGATGAATTCAACAAGCGTAACAATTATGAGATCTATCCCTGGCTTCCCGTTCTGACCGGAAGGATTGTGGAAAGCAGCCAGGCCAGCGAGAAGTTCCTTTGGGATTTCAGATACACCCTGGGACAGATGTTGACCGAGTACCATTATAATGAATTGACTTCCATCCTGAAAGAACGGGGGATGGGCCGGTACACAGAATCGCATGAAGGTGGAAGGGCCTTCATAGGTGATGGTATGGAGGTGAAAAAAGAGGCCGATATCCCCATGAGTGCCACCTGGACCCCCGGAGGATTTGGAGGACATGAATCCGATGGTGTGGCAGTAAGGCATGAGACCGATGTCCGCGAATCTGCCTCGGTTGCACATATATACGGGCAGAACCTTGTGGCTGCCGAATCCCTTACTGCCATTGGGAATACCTGGGCCTTTTCCCCGGAACGTCTGAAACCAACAGCCGATTTTATGCTGGCCAGCGGACTGAACCGTTTCGTTATTCACACCTCGGTGCACCAGCCCGTGGATGACAAAATCCCCGGCCTTGGCCTGGGGCCTTTTGGTCAGTGGTTCACAAGGCATGAGACCTGGGCCGAAAAGGCTAAACCATGGGTTGATTACCTTGCGCGCAGTTCTTACATGCTGCAGCAGGGTTCCTTTGTAGCCGACATCATATATATTTACGGTCAGGGAACAAATCTTACTGCCCTGTTTGGACAGGAATTGCCCGCCATCCCTGATGGGTATAATTACGACTTCCTGAATGCGGGGGCAGTGCCCAAAGTGCTTTCGGTCAAAAATGGCCGCATCGCAGCCGGAACCAGTATGAACTACCGGCTCCTTGCGCTGGATACAAGTGCCCGCTATATGACCCTTCCGGTCCTGAAAAAAATAGAGGAACTGGCCAATGCAGGGGCTGTCGTCGTAGGTACTAAACCAATAAGTTCTCCTTCTTTAAATGATGATGAGAATGAATTCTCTGAAATCGTCAATCAGTTGTGGCCCGATGAAAATGGTGTTACCGAAGTTGGAAGCGGTAAAGTATATACAGGATATTCCATACAGGAAGTTTTTAATGATATGCAGATCGAACCGGATTTTACTTACCTGGCAGATGAGTCAATAGCCCTCATGAAATTTGTTCACCGTTCACTTGGAAAGCAGGATATTTACTGGGTGAAGACCGAAAGTAAAGAGAGCTCAGTGAGGGATGTTTCCTTTCGGATCAACGGGATGAAACCCGAGGTCTGGGATCCTGTCAGCGGAGAGATACGGCCTGTTTCTTATTCTATGGAAAACGGACGCACGAAAGTGGTCCTTCCCATGGAGCCGGAAGATGCCCTGTTCGTTCTGTTCATGAACAAGACAAAAACGGAATCATATACCGTTCCGGAAATGGTTGAAAATCCGGTTGCTACGCTTTCCGGACCCTGGACGCTCAAGTTCCAGGAGGAAAGGGGGGCTCCTGATGAGGCTGTCTTTGAGGATCTTTCTCCCTGGAATACCAATGAGGATCCCGGGATTAAATATTTTTCAGGAACTGCCAGCTATTCTAAGGAACTGGAAGTCCCCGCGGACTGGATCTCCGCCGGCTCAGAGCTCTGGCTGGACCTGGGCGAGGTGAAGAACCTGGCCGAGGTGTTTGTGAATGGGGAATCCCTGGGGATTGTCTGGAAGAAACCCTTCCGTGTGAAACTGTCGGGTGCCTTGAAGGCCGGAACGAATCAGCTTACACTGCAGGTGACCAATCTCTGGGTGAACCGCCTGATCGGTGATCAGCAGCCTGACGTGACAAACCCAATTAGCTATACCACCCAGGCTTTCTACCAGGCCGATTCTCCATTGTTGCCTTCAGGGCTCCTGGGACCTGTCATGCTTGTTTCAACCGCAACCGTTAAATCAAATTAGAGCTGCAAGACTGATGATAAATTTTACGATGAAGTGCAAAACCTATCTTTTCCTGACCTTCTTGTGGTTATGTGGCGTTGCCTTTCCACAGGAAATAGAATTCCTCCCCACTGACTGGGAAAATCCAGCTGTTTTTGAGAAAGGTCAAAATGATCCACATGCCTTTCATGTGCCCTACAGTTCCACCCAATCTGCCATTTCCAACAATATGGCAGCTTGTGACAATTTTCAATTGCTTAACGGTCCATGGAAATTCAGGTGGGTGGAAACCATTGAGCAGATCCCGGATGGATTCTGGGAGCCGCGCTATAATGTCAAGGAGTGGGATGAAATAACGGTTCCTTCCGACTGGCAGATGGAAGGCTACGGTTATCCGAAGTTCCGCAATGTCAGCAACACCTTTGAAAACGATCCTCCAAATATCCCTGAATACTTCAACCCCGTAGGATGTTATAAACGAACCATTACCGTCCCGAAGAGGTGGGAAAATAAAGAGATCATGCTGCGGTTTGAAGGCATCAAATCAGCCTCCTACATCTGGGTGAACGGTAAAAAGGTAGGATACAACCAGGGAGGGTTTGAGCCGGCTGAGTTTGATATTACTCCATATGTTAAGGTGGGTAAGAATGATCTGTCCGTGGAGGTTCACCGTTATTGTGACGGCTCCTATCTCGAAAACCAGGATATGTGGCGCCTGTCCGGAATATACCGTGATGTAAAGTTGTATGCCCAGCCAAAAACCTTCATCCACGATTTCTATGTAGTGACCGATCTGGATGAAGATTATAAAGATGCCACACTGATGGTGGAGACCGACATCCAAAACAAACTCACTGAAAATGCTAAAGTTTCTTTGGTTATAGATGTCCTGGATGGGAAGAATCAATCGATATTGGGTGAAAACATGCACACTGAAAATGTGGGAATTGCTTCTAATTCAATTGAAAAGGTCAAACTCTCCTCCCCGGTGGTCAACCCGGAAAAATGGTCCGCCGAATTCCCCAATCTGTACAGCATCCTGATTCAGCTTAAAGATAAAAATGGAAATACGATTGAAGCATTCACCAAAAAAATAGGGTTCCGTGAGGTTGAATACAAGAAACAGATCCTTACGGTGAATGGAGTCCCGGTCAAGTTAAACGGAATAAACAGCCATATGCATGATCCGGACCATGGACAGGCAGTTCCCCTGGAAACATTGCGGAAAGATCTGTTAATCATGAAGCAAAACAATATCAATGCGGTACGTACCTGTCATTATCCCCCCTCACCCGAATATATTGAAATGGCCAACGAACTCGGAATGTATATTTTTGCTGAGGTGGGAGATGAAGCGCACGCCAATATGCAGCTTTCAGCGGATCCTGCTTGGACCGAGATGTACAAAGACCGCAGCAGGAAACTGGTTTACCGTGACCGCAGTCAGCCTGCCGTGATTGTGTGGAGTGCCGGCAACGAATCAGGTAGCGGAGATAATATTAAAGCGGTTATTGAAACCGGTAAAAGCATTGATCCCAGCCGTCCGGCATGGATGTATGGCGGAAACCAGTTCTATATTCCATTTGAAGATATAGTGGGACCCCGATACTGGATCCCTCTTCATCTGAGAGCCTTGGCTCTTGGGAAAGCGTTGCCAGAGGGCGATCACCGTGCTTCATTTATGGATGAGTATATCGCTGCCACCGGAAACGGATTGGGAGGCATGGACGAATACTGGGAGCTGATCCGTAAATACCCACAATTAACCGGAGGTGCGATATGGGACTATGTCAGTCCCGGTATTACCACACCGCGCTGGATATTGACTGACCTGTCCCCCCTTAAAAATGATGGTCAGATCATGGGACGCCCTCTATTTGATGAGGGTAAAAATGGCCGAGGCCTGAAATTTTCAGGGCATGATGACTGGGTAGAATTTTACCGCGATCCATCGCTGGATATTACAGGCAACCAGCTTTCCATTGGTTTCTGGGTTAAACCCTATGAAATTCCGCAACCCAACGTTTTTATCTCCAAAGGCAAATTTCAGTACGGGATCCAGATGGAAAACCCTGAAACACTGGAATTTTATGTGAATGGCACCGGACAGAGCAGATATATGGGAGGCCCTCAGCGATATTCTGCAAAAGCCAGTATGAATAGTGACTTTTACGGCAACTGGCATTATGTGGCCGGTATCTATGACGGGACAACACTCAAGTTATTTTTAGATGATGAAATGGTTGCCGAGACAGCATACAGCGGTCCCATCACTTCCACTCCATTCCCGCTTTGTATAGGAAGAGAGGCTGAAACGCAGGACCAGGGAGAATGGTCCGGCCGGATGTCAAATATGGTGATGGATGATGTGAAAGTTTTCAATCATGCAGTCTCACTTACTGATTTAAAAACTAATATTAGTGATGCAGTTTTAGCGCTCGACTTTGAAACGGATACCAGCGGTGGTGCGTTTTATGCGGTTGGCCTGGGTGGTAGAACCTATGGAGTGATCTGGCCGGATCGCGAGGTTCAGCCTGAAATCAACCAGATGAAAAAGTCGGGCCAGCCTGTCTGGTTTGAACTGCTTGATGCTGAAAAAGGGCTTGTGAAAATAACCAACTTCCACCATTTTAAGAACCTGAATAAACTGGCTGGCAGCTGGGCATTGTTTCTTAATGGTCTGGTGGTTCAGCAGGGCCACCTGAATATTGATCTGCCTGCACAACAATCCGTCAGTGTCACCATTCCATTGAAGAATGTTGATGGTGCCGGAGAAAGAATACTCCTGGTTACATTTAAGTTAAAGGAAGACGTAGGCTGGGCCAAAGCAGGGCATGAGGTGGCATGGGAACAATTTGTATTGCCTTCTGAAAAGATGACCAGAGCAGTTAAACCCATGGGACAGATCCGGGTCGAAGAGAATGATACAGAAATGGTCCTGAATGGAGAAAACTTCAAATACACCTTGAATAAGAGCACGGGTCAAATGACCTCCCTTCTTTATGAAGGCATTGAATACCTTGAAGGAGGCCCTGAGTTTATGGTGTGGCATGCACCGACAGCCAACGATATGGATCCCTGGGGATCATATAGATTTTACACCAGGAATGTAACTGAAGGGTTTGGCCGCTCCGTAGATAATCAGCTGCGTACCCTGGGCTTGCGTGATATGCAGATCGAAGTGGATGAGATGGAGCTTGTGAAAAATACCGGGTCGGAGGTATCTGTCAGGATAAAAGCCTGGTCCACCTCTTCACTTCCTATGACGACAGGATATATGAACAATTACGCTGCTTTTGAAAGAAATGAGACCTGGACCTTCCTGGCTGACGGCAGTATTGAACTTGAACAGGAGATTGTACCACATGGTGTAATGCCAGAAATGTTGCCGAAAGAAGGATTGCAGTTTCTTCTGCCCAAAGAATTTAAGCTGGTTGAATGGTGCGGACGCGGTCCCTTTGAAACCTATCCGGACCGGAAAACAGGAGCTAAAGTCGGCATTTATCAGTCGGATGCAGATGAGATGTATGAGCCCTATATTATCCCGCAGGATTATGGCAACCGGACCGATGTCAGGTGGCTGAAAGTGAAGAATGCCGAAGGGAAAGGATTGCAGATTGAAGGGGATGATCTGCTGAATTTCAGCTTGCATAAGTATACAACAGATAACCTGTCGAGGGCGATGTATACCTACCAGCTTGTTGAAGCCCCCAATACCATATTGAATGTAGATTATGCGCTTTCGGGTGTGGGCGGGACGGCCCAGCGCCAGCAGGAAAAATACCGGCTCAAACCTGCTCAGCGATCATATAAATTAAAGATAACACCCTTTTAAACCTATATAAATAAGCTAATATCAAAAGATTATGACCAGAAAATATGTATTGATTATTGCAGTACTCTCGCTGAACTCAGCATTTATTTTTGCGCAATGGAACAGACCAAGCACTCCCAATGATTCATTAATATCAACCGAAGTGCTCGCAAACGGAAACGTGGTTTTCAGAATTTATGCGCCTAAGGCAGAAGAGTTATCGGTTGGGGGCGATGCCATTCCGTGGGGACAGAATATTGAAGGGGTAAAAGCGGATAATGGTGTCTGGTCATTTACTGTACCAAACATCAAGGCTGGCACTTACCGGTATCACTTTGTGGTTGATGGCGTCAGGGTTTATGATCCAAAAGCTCCCAATGCTTATGAAACCTCTGCCTTACTGGATGTATTACCCGATGGAGAAAAGGAATTCTTCGCACTTCGAGAAGACATTCCACATGGGGCTATGTCGGGCATTCAGTATTATTCATCGACCACCAAAAGTATGCGTCGCATGCATGTGTGGACTCCCCCGGGTTATAATGCCAGAAACAATGAACTGCCTGTCTTCT
>Ga0055451_10000562_pt1 | contig 14942 bp, 9 predicted proteins | sample China_Galinas_PW_3_FD_57745 | JGI IMG/M metagenome (GOLD analysis project Ga0055451, IMG submission 57745) | Wetland microbial communities from San Francisco Bay, California, USA, that impact long-term carbon sequestration - China_Galinas_PWB_D2 | ecosystem: Environmental > Aquatic > Marine >... | reverse complement strand
GATCACTCCCTGGAAGGACCACGTGCTCGGCTTCTACGACGAGCTCACGGCCCCGCTGCCGCTCAAGGAGATGCTGTTGTTCAACGACGACGCCAACCACTACAACATCATCGCCTGGGTTTTGGGCAACAACCCGCGCGACAAAGAGGTGTTCGAGGCGACGCACAGGAGTGTCAGGGGCTTCCTCGCCGCGGCGATCGAAGGCGACCTGGCAGCCCTCGATCCTGCGCTCGGGTTGGCGGCGCGCAGCGAAAAGCGGCTGAAGGAGATCCGGCTGGACGTCGACGACCCGCTCCTGTTCCGCACGGGCTCCACAACGATCGGTCAGGCCAGCGACTTCCAACTGGCAGCGAGAACCGGGCCCGCGATCTGGCTCCTGTCGCTGCGCCCGGCCGTGGTCTCGACCGCCTGGGGCATGCTCGGCCTCGACCCGATCGCCATGGGCGTGATCGGCACGACCACGACGACGCAGGCCGAGTTTCAAGCGGTTCGCCTGACGATCCCTCCGGACCCGCTCCTCAAGGGGCTGACGGTCTACTTCCAGACCGTGGCCCAGGGCCGGATCGGCCCGCGCCTCAGCAGCCTCGCCGTGCTGCCGATCGCGCGCTAAGGAGTGCGCGGCAGCAGCATCGGATGCTCGGAGATCGGCGTCCGCGAGCAGCCGCTCGGGCCTGGGGCCGCGCAGGACAGGAAGCCGTTGTCGAGGTGACGCGCTCGAGGCCCCCCCATTCAGGACTCGGCGCCCTGTCGTGCATCCCACGAGAACCCGATGAGGTTCTCGGCGATCGCGATGGAGAGGACGTCGGCGACCGTCCTGCCCTGCTCGTAGGGGTAAGCCACCAGGTTCCAGGGACCGAATTGGTCCCACTGCTCCTCGAGATAGCGGCACCCGAGGATGTCCTTGAGTTCGTAGCCGAGTTCCTGGAAGAACCCGAAGAGGTCCTGCTTCGTGTAGCCGTAGAGCTGCGCGCTGAAGGCCCGCCCGGTCTCGAACACGACGAGGGGCCGGTGTTTCTCGAGCGTCTTGATGCCACCCTGCAGCGCCGGGAACTCCCCTCCTTCGACATCGGCCTTGATGAACGTCACCCTGGCGTCGTCGGCGACATAGTTGTCCAGGATGTCAACCGGAACCTCGATGGTCTGCTTGTCGGCCTCGAACGGCAGCGCCCTGTCCTTGAGTCCGCTGTACCCAATGTCGTCCATGACCACGGTGAACTGCGACGAGCCCGAGTAGTTGGACAGGGCCAGCGGATGAATCTCGACGATGTGGCTGACCTTGGCTTGCCGTACCGCATCCGTGAGCAAGGCACGCACTTGCGGAATGGGCTCGAAGCCCAAGACACGGCCGGTGTCGCCGACGGCTCTGGCCATCGGTACCGTGTGGATGCCCCGGCTGGCCCCGATGTCGATCGCCGTGTCTCCCGGTCTGAGAACGTTGCTGTAGAAGGACTCGAGGATGCGCTCGAACAGCTCGCCGACACGTTGGTTGTTGCTGGGGTTGACCGTCTGTTGGAGCTTGGCGGAGACCCGCCTCAGGCTGGCTTGGGTTTCTTCGATGTTCATGTCAACGGAACGAAAACGAGCACGGAGAGCGTAGCACCTGCGGAAGGCACGGCACTTCGACATCATACCCGACCGCGTGGTCGTTCCCCAGAACCGGCACAGAGGGTCCCGGCGGTGCGGGAAGGCGCGTGACCGCCTGACCTCGACAGGTCGGCTCTGGCCCTTCCCACGACTCGGCCCGGCTTCCAATGGCGCCGCTGCCTGCGGTGGTCGCGCCAAGTTCATTGATGATGAGCGGGCACATGGACGATACTCTCGATGCTGTTGCCCTCACCGCACAAGCGAGGTAGTCCACTCGATGTTGGAGATCCCACCGACGACGCTCGTCCTCGAGCAGATCCCGCACCACGTGCACGGTTCCAGCGTCGACAGGATCGCGTCCTTCCTCGGGTACAAGCGCTGCGTCTCCGCGCACCAACCGTGGGGCAAGCATGTCCCGCAGTTCCTCACCAGGCCGCTGTGGGAGAAGACCGGCAGCGACTGGTACTGGCACGAGACGCTGCTGACCGAAGGGTACGTCATCACGTTGATGCAGCTCACGAACAACGAGATCTACCACTTCAACAACGGCAACAACGCCTACGCCCTGTCCGGGAGCTGGAAGGGCAGCAACAAGATCATCGCGACCTACCACCAGCCGGAGGCGACCCACCGGGAGATCACGCGGGACTCGGCGCACATCCGCAGCCTCGATGGGGTGGTCATCGTCGGAACGAGCCAGCGCCGGTTCTTCGAGGGGCTCGTCGGCAGCGACCGCGTGTTCCACGTCCCCCTCGGCGTCGACACCGAGTTCTTCCGCCCTCCGCCGGACCCGTCCGTCCGAGCCGGGCGCCGCGCCTGCCTGTTCGTGGGTCAGTGGCTGCGTGACATTCCGATGTTGGCCAGGGTCGTTCGACTGGTCGGGGAGCGACGACGGGATGTCTCGTTCTGGGTGGTGTCGTCGAAGGAAAACGCGGGGCAACTCCAGCACCTGCGCGGAGTGACCTACTTCTGCAACGTCCCGGACGACGAGTTGTGGCGCCTCTATCAGGAAGCAACGGTGTTCTGCCTGCCGCTGATCGACTGCACGGCCAACAGCGCGCTCGGCGAGGCCCTGGCGTGCGGACTGCCGATCGTCACCACCGACGTGGGCAGCGTTCGCGACTACGTCGACGAGAGGTGCGGCCTCGTCGTCCCCGCCGGCGACGCAGAGCGAATGAGCGACGAGCTGATAGGCCTGCTCGATGACCGGGCACGGTGCGACGCCATGGGGAGTGCTTCGCGCGAGAAGGCCCTCGGCAGCCTGAGTTGGCCGGTCGTTGCCGGAGCCATGAAGACGGTGTACGAGACCGTAGCCGCAGGCTGATCGGGCTGCGTTCACGAGGCCGGCTGAATCGAGAGGTCGCCATCTCCCACTCGACCTCGAAACTCCACCCCCAGGGGGGGTGGACTGTCTCGCATGGCCCCATGGGATATACTGCCTGAGAGTCGGCCACGGCAACTCCTCTGCCGACGCCCCGGCAGGCAGTACCGAGCAGGAACCATCCGCCTGTTCGTCATCCGCTGAGCTGGATTGGTTGGACGACGAGCTCAGTGGACGGACAGCTCCCTACACGCATCGCATGGATACCACAGACTACCGAGCGTACGACAAGACGCGCGATCTCAGTCGAAAGGCCTGCCGCTCGTCATGCTACGCACCTCACACGACGCTCTCGTTCTTCGTGACCGGTGATGCGCTGCCCTGCTGTGACAACCATACCTATTCGCTCGGGAACATCACGAAGCAGTCGATCCGAGAGATCTGGGACGGTGCGCGCATCAAGGCGTTGAGAAGGGCACTCGAGGGCTACAACTTCCGGCTGGGATGCGAGGGGTGCGGCTGGCAGATCCGAGGCGGAGACTACCAAAACGTGCTGACCAGGCACTTCGACCGCATGCCTCTGTCCGAGGGCCTGCAATGGCCGACGGCCATGCAGTTCTTTCTCAGCAACGCCTGCAATCTGGCGTGCATCATGTGTCATGGCACTCTGTCGTCGACCATTCGGTCCAAGCGCGAGAACCTGCCACCGCTTCCGAAGGTCTACGGAGACGAGTTCTTCGAAGAGCTGCGGGACTTCCTGCCCCACCTGAAGCAGATCGAGTTCTACGGCGGTGAACCGTTCGTCTCGCGGGAGAACTACCGGATCTGGGACATGATGCGCGAGATGGGCATCTCCGTGCCAGTGACGATCACCACGAACGGAACAGTGTACAACCAGCGCATCGAGCAGATCCTCCGCAGCTTCCCTGTTCGTCTCAACGTGTCCATGGACGGCATCTCGAAGGAGACGGTCGAGAGCATTCGCGTCAACGTGCGCTTCGAGACCCTGCTCGAGAACGTCAACCGATTCCACGCACTCGCGCAGTCGCACGAGGACATGACATTGGCCGTGACCTACTGCCTGATGCGGCGCAACTGGCACGAGTTCGGCGACTTTCTGCGGTTCGCGGAGAGCCTCGACGTCGACGCCGTCGTCAACACCGTGATCGAGCCGGGTCACTGCAGTATCTACACGTTGCCGCCCGAGGAGATCCTCGACATCGCGAGACGGATGGAAGCGTCGGGAGTGACCGAGACCTTGACGCGGCACCGTCGCCTCTGGCAGCACCACATCGAGAAGCTCCGCGGCAATGCCACGAGTCGCCAGGTCTCGGAAGTGACCGAGATCCACCGCACGCGTCACGAGAAGCACTTCCTCGTCCGAGCATGGAAGCTCGTCGGCGAGGGAAGGCTGGAGGATGCCCTCCGAGTCGTCGAGAAGGTCGCAGAGACCGATCCGGATTACTACAGCGTCCTGATTCTGAGGGCCCACGTCCATCGGACGACGTCGCGGTCCGATCAGGCCGCACAGGTGCTGCAGACGGCGATCGATCTCCATCCGAAGGGCGCACACGCCTACATAGAGCGTGCCTGGCTGCATCTCGAAGACTCCCCAGTGGCGGCGCTCGAGGACGCCCGAAAGGCGCATGCGCGTGCCTCCAACTCCGACAACGGAACCCTTGCGAGCGCTTCGGATGTGCTGAGCGTCGCAGCGAGGGTCAACGGCTTGTTCGACTCTTCCGTTGCTGCCGCCGGCGAAGCCATAGCGCTGCAACCGACAAACGGCTGGTACCACCTCCACTATGCCGAGGCGCTGGTTGCCGCCTCTCGGCCAAAAGAAGCCATCCAGGTCATCGACCGAGCGATCGCGCTCCCCGACCAGAGCCCGGACCTGAGGAAGTTGCTGGCCGACGGCAAGGCACAGCTGTCCTAGGCCGCAACAATGGAGCAACCAACGACGACCTTCCGCCAGCGTCCGCTTGACAGGATCAGACGCCCCCGCAGTCCGAGGACTCGAACGTCAGTGTCGCCGTGAGCTCCCCCTTCCCCCAAGAAGAACCGACGGAAGGGACCGTCCATCTGCCGCCATGGTGTCGGCTTCCAGACGTCGAGAGACCGACCGGACTGAACGCGGTTCCGACGCGAGAGATCCTCACCGAGCTCATTGCCCGCATGGTCGGGGACCCTGACTTCGCGCAGGATCAGCAGGTCATCGATGTCGGCAACACGGTCCTGGACCTGCTGCCAACTGTCCTGGACGTCCATGGCAATCGCTTTTCTCGCCAGAGGTACCGGGACATCTACGTAGGTACCTATCCCTACCTGGCACGCCTTGCGGAGCCGTTCCCGGAGCGGCCGACGGTCGTCGACATCGGGTGCGGCTCTTGGAATCCACGCGGCATCTCGTTCCTCTATCTCTTGCTCGGCGCGGAGCGGGCGTACGCGCTGGACCTGGACGCCGTGGAGAACGCGCCGAAGGCGGTCCGAGCTCTCGCCGAACTTGCAGCGATCATGATCCTCGACCCGAGCAGCATCGTGGGTGAGCACCAGATCGAGCGCGAGGAGATCCTGCGCAACCTCGCAGGTTTCGACCTGGCCAAGCTCTACGGCGGCGACGAAGCCGGCATCGACAAGGACCGGCTCGTGTACGCGCTCTCTCCTGCGGAGGACATGCCCATTGCCACCGGCGAGCTTGATCTCGTGATGTCCAACGCCTTTCTGGAACACGTGCAGAACCTCGGTGACGTGCTGGCTGAGTTCGCACGAGTGACCCGCCCGGGAGGGGTCGGAGTTCACGTCGTCGATGCGACGGACCATCGGCGATACTACGATCCCACTGTTCATCCGCTCGACTACTTGAAGGAGGAGATGAGCGACGACGCGTGCACGCTTTCTGCGCCCGGCGGGGTCACGGTGCCCATGAACCGGCGACGTCCCAGCGAGCTCAAGGCCCTGTTCCAGGGCGCGGGCTTCGAGGTGGTGGGCTACGAGCCCTTCACGACCACCGAGGTGAACGAGGAGCTGAGAAGTTGCTTCGTGGAGCCCTACCGATCGATGGCGCTGGAGGATCTTCGAGTTCTGATGGCCAGGATCGTCGTTCGTCGCCGATAGCACTCCACGAACGGGATGCTCGTAACGGCTCCACAGCTCACTTCCCCCCGTTCGCCAGGACGCGGCGGTAGTAGTCGGCCGACGTTCGGGCGATGTGAACATCGGTGAGCGACTCCTCCACCTTGCGGCGAGCGGCGCTGCCCAAGCGCTCGCGGAGCGCCGCGTCCTCGATCAGTCGCTCGAGGCAAGCGACGTTGGCTTCGACGTCTTCGACCGGAGCGATCAGGCCGTTCTCGCCGTCGTGGATCAGCTCGGGCAGGCCGCCGGCGTCGGAGGCGACGATCGCACGGCTGGCGGCCATGGCCTCGAGGCAGGAGTAGGGGCAGTTCTCCCAGAGCGAAGGGATCACGAAGACGTCCGACTGGCGCAGGCATGATCGCACGCCTTTGAGATCGAGCCGGCCGAGGAAGTGGTAGCTGCCACGGAGGGCCTGGGCCGACAAGTGCGGCTTGATCTCGTTCTCGGCGTACCGGAACAGGTCGTCGCCGGCGAAGACGAAGGCGACGTCGTGTCGCGCGAGGATCCGCGCGGCGACCTCCTTCATCACGTGGATGCCCTTGCGGCGCTCGAGCCGGCCGGAGAACAGGATCATCTGTTTGTCGCGCGGAATGCCGAACTCCGCGCGCGCGTCGATCTGCTCCCCGGCGTCGAAGAGCTCGAGGTCGATGCCGTTGTAGATCACCTCCACGTGCTTGCGGACGCCGAGCTTGGCGCGGACCTCGCCCGCCAGGAACCGCGAGCAGGAGGTCAAAGCCGTCGCCCGCCTGATCGCGCGCTGCTCCACCATGCCGCACAGCAGGCGGTCGAGCCTGCCCACGCCGTACATGTCCATGATCAGCCGGGCCGGAGAGTGGAACTTGATCAGCGTCGGCACGCCGACGCGGCCGTTGACGAAGAAACCCTCGCCACCGCACTCGGGCATCTCGACGATGTCGTACGAGTTGTCCACGAGCAGCCGGTGCAGGCCTCGGTCCATGCTGAGCGCGGTCTCGATGCGGTTCCTGGTCCACTGCAGCCGGTGCTTCTCCAGGCGCCGTCGCACGAGCCTCCACGGCTCGTCCGTCCGGTAGCGGAAGACCGTGACACCGTCGTGCTCCGTGCGCCGGAGCTCGGTCGGCTCCGTGGCGCCGGCCAAGACGTGAACCTCGTGCCCGATGCGGGCGAGGCCGCGAGCCTGATACCAGGAGTAGGTGCCGATGCCCCCGAAACCGGTCTCCGGGGGGTACTCGTAGGACAGAATCGCGATCTTCATCAGCTGGGCGTCGAGCTCGTGCGGTCTCCGGGTCGCGCGAAAGAGCCCGGCCTGGTCGTTCGACCCGATCGTCGCCGGAGCCTGCGCCGCCGGCCATGATGCCGGACGGCATGCCGGGATCCAAGAACGGAGCGGGTTTGCCGAGGACGCGAGAGCCCCATGGCACCGGCGTCCGTTCGCCACGCCCCGACGAAGTGCCTCTCCGACGCCGAGGTCCGGCTATACTCCGAACAGCTCATCGCCGTTCATACTTCTCCATGACAATCGATCGACAGACCATCGGCGCGTACGAGAGGTCGAGAAACCTCGCCGGCAAGCCGTTCCCTTCCGCGTGCTACGCGCCGTTCACGTCGCTCTACTTCAACACCAACGGCGACGTCAACGCGTGCTGCAAGAACTCCAGCTACCTGCTCGGCAACATCGCCCGCGAGCGGCTCGACGACATCTGGCACGGCAGGCGCGCGCAGGGGCTGCGTCGTGCGATGCGGGAGTACAAGCTCGAGGTCGGGTGCCAATTCTGCGAGTGGCAGATCACCGGCGGTCAGTACGACCAGGTCTACGCGACGGTGTTCGACGATCTGCCGGTCCGCGGCGAGGACGCGGAGTGGCCGTCGATGATGGAGTTCACCCTGAGCAACACATGCAACCTCGCCTGCATCATGTGCTTCGGCGCTCTGTCGTCGACGATCCGGGCCAAGCGCGACAAGCTCCCGCCTCTGCCACGGGTCTACGGCGACGAGTTCTTCGAAGACCTGCGTAAGTACCTGCCCCACCTCACAGTCGCGAAGTTCTTCGGTGGCGAGCCGTTCCTCTGCCGGGAGAGCTATCGCATCTGGGACATGATGATCGAGGACGGGATCACGATTCCCTGTCACATCACGACGAACGCGACACAGTTCAACGAGAGGGTCGAGCAGATCCTGGATGCGTTCCCCTGCAGCCTCGCGCTGTCGCTGGACGGAGTGACCAAGGAGACCGTCGAGAGCATCCGCGTCTACGCCAAGTGGGAGGAGTGCATGGCGAACGTGGAGCGCTTCCTCGACTACGCGCGGCGCAAGCAGGGCGCAGGGCTGTCGCTGACGTACTGCCTGATGCGGCAGAACTGGCACGAGTTCGGCGACTACCTGAAGTTCGGCGAGGAACGGGGTCTGACCGTGTTCATCAACACCGTTGCCGAGCCCGAGCACTGCAGCCTCTACACGCTGCCTCCCGAAGAGCTCGAGGAGATCGCTGGCCGCATGGAGCAGTTGGACAAGCGGCACCACTACTCCAGGCTCGAGCTGAACGGACGCGTATGGACTTCCGCCGTCGAGGCACTGCACAAGAACGCGCGCCAGGCACAGCGGGAGAAGATCAGCGAGTTCACGCAGGCGGCGGTCGATCGAAACCCCGTCGGCAAGGCCTGGAGGCTGGTCGGCGAGGGCAAGCTCGCGGAGGCGCTCACGGTCGTGGCCCGCGTTCCCGAGGGTGACCAGCAGTACTACGCGCGTCTGGTGCTCGAAGGTCACGTTCTGCGACGGCAGAACCGGCTCGACGAAGCCGAGGCGCGCCTCGACGAGGCGGTCGCGCTCTTCCCCAAGGGCCCCAACGCCTACGTGGAGCGTGCCTGGCTGCGTCTCCAGCAGGAACGCACGAGCGCGGCCGTCGAGGACGCCAGGAGAGCGGCAAAACGCATCGGCGACGACCTGGATCATCCGAACGCTGCCGACGCGTTCGCCGTACTCGGGCACGCGTTGGCTCACAGCGGTCAGTTCGAGCCGGCGCTCGCAGCGGTGGACAAGGCAGTGGCGCTGAAGCCCGACGACGCGTGGATGCACTTGCACAGGGGCTGGGTCCTCGCCGGCGCGGCCCGGCTGCCCGAAGCGATGGACGCGGTGACGAAAGCCACCGAGCTGAGCCCCGAGAACCCCGAGCTGCCGCGCCTGCGCGAGTACGTCAGCGCGCGGCTCGCCGAGTAGTCGCGGGCGACGAATCAGCTCAAGACCCGCCGGCGCAGAGAAGCGAGCCAGCCCGGTTTGGGGCGGCTGTCCACGATGGCCCGCCAGTGATCGATCAGGATGTCGATGTTGCGGCCGACGTCGAACTCCGCATCCACCTTGGCGCGGGCGCTCTGACCGAGTCGCTCGCGGAGGCTGGCGTCGCCGAGCAGGCGCTCGAGGCCGGCGGCGATCGCCTCGACGTCGCCGGGCTCGGCGAGCAGGCCGTTCTCGCCGTCGTCGATCAGCTCCGGGATCCCCGAGACCCGGGTGCTGACGGCGGGCGTGCGCAGGTACATGGCCTCGATCAGGGACGTCGGTATCCCGTCGCGATCGCCGCGATCGTCGATCACCGACGGCAGGAGGAAAACGCTCGCTCGGCTCACGTGCGCGAGCGACTCCTGGTTGGTCAGGCTGCCGGTGAAACGCACCTTGTCGCCGAGCCCCAGCGCCTGGACCTGGTCGGTCAGGGTCTGCCGGAGCTCGCCGTCGCCGATGATCAGGAACCGGGCCTGCGGCATGCGCGCCGCGACGCGATGGAAGGCGTCGATCGCGTCACCGAGCCCCTTGATGGCGTGCAGCCGGCCGACGAAGACGACCAGCCCGTCCTGCCGTTCGCCGCTGGCGATCCCGTCGCAGTATTCCTTCAGGATGGGAACCCGGCGGATGACGACCTTCTCCGGCGAACACCCGAGTTCGTCGATGAGGAACCTCCTGTTGTAGTCCGAGATCGCGAAGATCCGCTGCGTCTGTTCGATCTTCTCGCGGGCGTAGCGCAGGTCGACGAAGAGATCGTGCGCGTGGCACTCGAAGGTGAACGGGATCCCGGTCAGCCGCGAGGCGACCATGGCCACGGTCGCCGAGTTGTTGGCGAAGCAGCCGTGGATGAGCTCTACGCCTTCCTTCTCCATGTGCCTGGCGATCGGGCGCAGGGCGTGCACCTTCTCGCGCAGCCAGTCCTCGGTGTAGCGGGCGAACTCGTTCCGGCGCAACATCCCCGGCCTGGCCACGAAGTCGTTCAGAACGTGGGTCTTTGCCAGCAGGTCGAACCGGGCCACGTCGTCGTGAAAGACATCGTCGTCGGACCTGTCGATCGAGTAGATCGACACGTCGTGCCCGCGCTTGATGACCTCGACGACCTCGTTCAGGATGAACGTGTTCGGCAGGGCCGGGAACTTCCAGGTGGAGAAGGCGACCTTCATCGGTCTCCATGATCGACGATCGACGGCTCAGTCCTTCCGCCCGGACCCGAGGAATTTCTCGCTCTTCGGCAAGACCCGGCGCACCAGGCCAAACAGCCCCAGCTTGCGCATCATGCGCACGATGCCCATCTGCTTGAGCGCCATGTGCTCGGCGTAGACCCTCTTGAGCTCGGCATAGTCGGAGGGGACAGGAACTGCTCCGTTGTCCTGCGCGGACGGGGAGGCGACGAGCGACTGCGTCGGCGCCACCGGTGCCGTCGGCACTTCGACCAGGTTGCCGAGCATGGTCTGGTGCCGCGGCATGAGACCGAGGATCTCGAGGTAGCCGACCGCGCGCAGCTGAACATCATCCGTCACCAACGGCAGCTCGCCGTAGAAGTCGCCGCACATCTCGCCGGTGTGCTGCACCAACATGCCGGCATCCGCCGACGCCGCGGCGAGCAGGGCGCAGATCCGCTGGTGCGGGTGGAACAGGCTGGACAGCGTCCGGCACTTGCGCAGGTGCCCGGCGCGCAGAGCGAAGGCCGGAGGCAGCGTCTTGCCGCCGATGAGCAGGTCCTGCCAGCCGAAGTCGGGGCTCATGGGGAAGACCTGCGCGCTCGCCGGCCGCAGCCAGACGAAGCTGCCGCACGGCACCGGCGCGTCGATCGGCTGGCGCACCATGTTGCGCAAGCATCCGAGGTCGAACCGCGTCCCGGCCAGGACCCAGACGACGACGTCGTCGTCATCCATGGCCAGCCACACCGGGTCCTCGATCGTCGTCGTCGAGTTCCACGTACCCGGGAGGTCCGCCTCCTGGCGGGGATCGCGCAGCACGGCGACCCGCCACCCTGGCGACGAAGCCAGCTCGTCGACGATGGACCGGCGACTCGATGCAATCGACTCGTCGCTGGCGCCGCCGATGTCGAGCACCACGACGCCCTTGCCCGGCAGCGGCGGCACGGTCTCCTGCGGCTTCAGGAGCGGAGGCAGGTGGAACAGCTCGGGTGCGTCGCCACGGAGCTTCTGCTCGCGCGCGAGCATCGCCTCGTAGAGCTCGACCTTCCGGGCCAGCAGCTTGCCCGTGTCGGTGATGTCCGAGACCCGCGTCCTCGCCGCGCGACGGAGACCATCCGCCTTCGCAGGTTCGGCGAGCGCATGGTCGATGGCCGACGCCAGGGCGTCCACGTCGTTCGCGGGCACGACGAGCCCGCTCTTCTCGTGCTCCACCATCTCCGACTGGCCACCCTGGTCGGAGACGATGCACACGGCGCCGGCGGCCATCGCTTCCAGCACCGCGCACGGGTAGTTGTCCCATGGCACCGGGTGCAGGAACGCGGCCGCCGCTCGCATCGCGGCCAGCGCCTGCCCGCGCGGCACGTTGCCCAGCCGCAGGATGCGGTTGTGCAGCGCTGGCGGCACCAGCGCCTCGACGACGTCCTCCACCGTCTCGCCCTGGTGCCAGAGCTCCTTGCCCAGGAACGCGAGCTTGAGATCCTCGTGCCCGGGCGCCACCTTCGCGAAGGCCCGCAACGCCAGGTCCGAGCCCTTGCGCGGCTCGAACCGCCCGACGCAGACCAGGAACGGACCGGCACCAGCGAGCGCCGGCGGCACGTCACCGGCGTCGTCGCCCAGATCCAGGAAGTACGGGATCGTCCGGCGGATCTCCGGCAGCCGATCGCCGAACAGCTCCTCGTACTTGCGCATCAAGGCGAGCGAGGGCGTCAGCAACGCGTCCGCGTGCTGCACGCAGTACTCCTCGCGCAGCATCATCTGGCGGTGCGGATAGTAGCCGAGCTCCCAGGAATGCAGATTGGCCGCGAACGCGATGCGCGAGCTGATGTGGCCGTGAACGCACACCGGCGGAAAGCTGCTTCGCTGGCCCGACATCCGGGCCCGGAGGATGTAGAACGCCTCGGCGAAGAACTCGGGGCTCTCGATCACGTCGAGCCCGACGTCGAGATGCAGCTGCTCGACGTAGGCGGCGACCTGCGCCGCGGCCAGGTTGGACGGCTCGGCCGCCCACATCTTCGAGCGATCGCCGTAGCGCCCGGGAACGACATCCAGGAACTGCGCGTCGGGGGGCGCCTCGCGGTTCTCGTCGAAGTGGAACAGCCGGTGGATCGTCAGGTTGCCGTCCTGCCAGAGACGCTGGGTGAGCTCCGGAGACGTGTGCCCGTGCCAGGCGCGGTTCGTGACGACGTGCACCTCGTGCCCCGCGTCCGCGAGCAGCCGGGCGGCGGCATTGTGATACGTCGCGATGCCACCGCCGGGAAACGGCGCGTACTCGTAGCTGATCAGGCAGATCTTCATGCGTAGCTCGTCTCCATCGGTCGCGCGCGCAGCGCGGTGTCCGCTGCGCTGGCGCCCTCCAGCCAGAACCGCATTCGGCCGTCGATGTCGCTCTCGTCGAGGTGGTTGTGGAGCAGGTCGTGCAGATCGGAGAGGTAGACGAGCGCCGGGGAGGTCTGTCTGAGCCGCCGCCAGTCCAGAGTCCCCGTCATGACACGCAGCTCGGCGAGGATCTCGGCATCGCGCGTGTCGAGCCAGCGCCGGACCGGATCGATCAGCGGCGCGAGCGAGCGGCTCAGCTGGAGTTGCAGCGGCGGAACGAAGCCGTCGGGAGCGCCCCACTCGTTGAGCTCGACGCGGCTGCCTAGGATCGGGCGCTTGCGCCGGCCGCGCCAGTACCACGGCGCGATTCGCTGCTCGAAGAGGATGCGCTCCTCCAGGCAGTGGTCGCGGCCGTACGTCGCATCGAACACGCCGATGTTGCGCATCGCCGAGCGGCTGCCGAACACCGTCTCGTGCGGGCAGTGAAACACGTGGGCTCCGGGGTCGGAGACGCAGCGAGCTCCCACCTTCTCCGCGCGCTGGCTGAACTGGAACTCCTCCATGCCGTAGGAGCCCTCGAAGGCGCGGTCGAAGCCGCCGAGCCGCTTCCACAAGCTCTTCTTGAACGAGTAGTTCGCCCCGACGGGAATGCTGTAGTGCCCCTCGGGGAAGTGCGCGCACTCGAGCGTCGCGAACACCGACGTGAACGGACCCGAGGTCCCCTCGAGGAACTCGAAGCGCGGCCCGGTGCCGATTGCAAGCGGGTAGCGGCGGTGGATCTCGTAGTGGGACTCGATCGCGTGCTCGCCGAAGACGCAGTCCGAGTCGGACAGGTACACGACTCCGTTCAGGGCGTTGGCGGCACACGCGTTCCGCATGGTCTGGATGCGGTAGCGCCCGACGCGCTGGTTGCGGATCACGAGACAAGGGATCCCGACCGCGTGGGCCGCGCGCTCGGCCTCATCGGGGGTCCCGTCGTCGGACCCGTCATCGGAGACCACGAGGAGGTCCGGTTTCATGCTGCCGCTGGCCGCCGACTCGATCACCAGCCCGACGACATCGGCCTTGTTGTAGGAGACCATGACCAGGGTGATCGGAAACGGGCGTGTCATCGGTTCTTGAGCGGCGAGCAAGTGAGCGGCGCCTTCGCGCCTGCGGCAACGCCCGTGTGGATTCTAGCGGAGATACCTCGTGATTTCGCGGAGTCACGCTGGTTCCTGGCACCGCCCGCGAACGGCGCAACACAACGGGACTTGCGGCACACACCACTAGATCGTCAAGGCCCGGTGTCAGGGTTGAGCGGTCCGGAGAACCGCACGTGGGGCCGGACGCGGACCCGGGCGCCACCGAGAGCGTCGAGCGGGCCGTAAGGCGCGGCGTCGCAGCGCTTCCGACGCTATCATTCTCCGGCGGCGAAGCCCCCGACCACGTCCCCCCGATCCCGAAAATCCGTGTCCGTCATCCGGTTCTCATCCTTCAACGACCTCGAGCAGCAACTCTCGCGCGGGACGGATGAGGACGCCGCCCATCCCGAGGTCCGCTGGTTGCTCACCCCCGAACAGTGGTTCGAGCTCCCGCGGGCCGCGCGGCTGGGCGCGGAGCGCTCGGTGCGGATCGAAGCCACGATCCGCGACGCCGAGGGAAGCGTCCCTCTCGATCGACTCTGCCTGACCGACTTCATCGCCGTCTACGAGGTCCTGCGGGAGTGGCGGCAACTTCTGGCCGGCGAGAGCCGGCCGCCGAGTCTGGACCCCGCGGGCTACGAGCGCCTGCTCGGCGACGTCCGGGCCACGCTGCTAGGGAGATCGGACCGGGAGCTCGACCGCGGCGGCTCGACGCCGGCCGGCGAAGCCGTGGCGTTCGGCGTACCGCCCCTCGACCATCCGCTGAACAACGACCCAGAGGAAGCGATCGGATTCTGGAAAGTCCTGCTCTGGACCGAGGACTCGCCGTCGGTTCACCGCGCCGCCCGCGACCTGGCCGAGCGCGATGACCCCGTCTCGGTCTGCGCAGCGCGCCCGTGGCTTCGCGTCCTGCTGCAGCGGGTGATCCTCGAGCGCTGGAACCCGGCCGTGCGGAAGTTCCTGCTCGCCATCTACGACGACGCCCGGCGCCGCGAGGCATGGCTCCGGGAAGAACGCGAGGCCATGGCCCCGGTCGGGCTCGCCGACCTGGCCGACAGT
>Ga0055451_10000561_pt1 | contig 14960 bp, 15 predicted proteins | sample China_Galinas_PW_3_FD_57745 | JGI IMG/M metagenome (GOLD analysis project Ga0055451, IMG submission 57745) | Wetland microbial communities from San Francisco Bay, California, USA, that impact long-term carbon sequestration - China_Galinas_PWB_D2 | ecosystem: Environmental > Aquatic > Marine >... | reverse complement strand
TCGCCGTGACGTTTATCCGGCGACCCCACCACACCGCTGATAGAAACCTCAGGATGGTCGTCCAGCACCTCCTCGACCTCGCCCGGCGCAACGTTGGAACCGCGCTTTACAATTATTTCCTTTATACGTCCCACAAAATAGTAATAACCGTCCTCATCCCGTCTTCCCTCATCTCCCGTTTTAAACCAGCCGTCTTCAGTGAATGACAGTGACGTATTTTTATCATCGTTCCAGTAACCTGACATGAGGCTGTCGCTCTTTACCAGAATCTCTCCGGATTCGCCCGTATCCACGTCTTTACCGTCTTTGTTAACCAGACGGAACGTAACTCCGTATCTCGGTCTGCCAACGGACCCGTACTTGATCGGTAAAGATGGCGGAGTACAACACATACCCTCGCACTCGGTCATGCCGTAGAGCTGATTTAGCTCCAGACCCGTAATATCGTGAAAACGCTCGTAGAGATCAAGAGATACATAATCGCCTCCGGTTGATATGTCTGAAAAACAGCTGAAGTCCGTATCCCGGGCCTTCGGAGCATCGAGTACATCCAGCAGTTGGGCGGGAAGAATCAAGGTTCGATTGGGTCTGTATTTTTCCACGCACTCGAGAAACAGGATAGGTTCGGGTGTTTCCATTATAACAACCGTCCCGCCTATGTACAGAGTCGGAAACGTCATTCCGACCGACCCGCCGCAATGGCAGATCGCGGTCGCCGCCAATCCTATTTCGTCTTCGGTAAGCCCGATGGTATTCTTGCGGCTAGTACATCTGTTAAAAAGGGCCGCGTGTGTGTATGTGACTCCTTTTGGTTTTTCGGTGCTTCCCGACGTGTACATAATCACTGCCGGGTCTTCGGGTTTTACTTCAGGTAATTCGAGACCGCGGGGTGCGCCTGCCGCCGTGCTTTCCCAGGAATGCTCCTCGTCGCCGGATCCGACTCCGACCGAGAACACGCGGTTAACCGTCGGCACGCGGCTATGTATGTCTTCTACAATCTCGTAAAGCTCGTCGTCCGCTACGAGGATGCTCGACGAGCAGTGATTGACGGCGTATACGACTTCGTCCTGCATGTAGCGGTGGTTAAGAGGCACTGCGATCGCCCCTATCCTGAAGCACGCGAAATAAAATTCTATGAGTTCTGTGCGGTTACGCATGAATAGCGCGACCCTGTCGCCGCGATTAATACCCAGGCTAAGTAGAGTGTCCGCCGTCAACAATACCCTTTCATTGAGTTCGGCGTAACTCGTTGAACTCTCTTTGAATATTAATGCAGCTTTATCGGGAGTCTTTTTCAGTTGTTCTTTGTATAGGTCGCCCAATAACATTGAGATTGCACCAAGTACCGATTAAAAATCCGGTATCGTCTCTCCGCCTAAAAGCTCGTCGTACGTTTCCCTCTTCCTGATTATTCGGAACTCGCCGCCTTTAACGAGGACCTCAGGCACGCGCGGGCGCGTATTGTAGTTGGAAGACATTACGAAGCCGTAAGCCCCGGCGCTCAAAACAGCCAGCATGTCGCCGCTCTTTACAACGGGAAGCTCCCTGTCGAGCGCCAGGAAATCACCCGACTCGCAAATCGGGCCCACGACGTCGACAACCTCCTTCCCGGAGTTCTTTTCCTTAACGGTGAGTATTTCGTGATATGACTCGTAGAAGGCGGGTCTTATCAGGTCGTTCATTGCGGCATCCACAATGACGAACTTTTTTGCCGTTCCTTTTTTCGGATATAGGACCTTGGTGACCAGCATCCCCGCGTTCCCGATGAGAGACCTTCCGGGCTCGAGCACGAGCTTGTAGGGCTTGCCGCCGAGCACACTGGCCACTACATCGGCGTATTCCTTCGGATGGGGCGGGATTTCGTCTTTTTTGTAGCTTATCCCCAAACCTCCGCCTATATCTATATATTCTATATTGACGCCTGACCCCGTAAGCTCGTCCGCAAGACCGACCAGCTTCTTTAGGGAATCCACGAAGGGTGTCAGCTCAAATATTTGGGAGCCGATGTGCGCGTCTATCGCGATGACCCTCACTCCGTCCATCTTATTAGCTTCTTTATAGACATCGACGGCCTTTCCGATCTCTATACCGAACTTGCTCTTTTTAAATCCGGTCGATATGTAGGGGTGCGTCTTGGGATCGATATCGGGATTCACTCGAAGCGCGACGGGAGCCTGCTTGCCGAGCTCAATGCCTACCTCATTAAGAAGATTAAGCTCCTCCACCGATTCGACGTTGAAAAACAGTATCCCGGCCTCTATGGCGACTTTCATTTCCTCAGCCGTCTTCCCGACACCCGAGAAAACGACCTTCGAGGGATCTCCCCCTGCCCTCTTTACGCGTATAAGCTCGCCCTGAGAGACGATATCGAAGCCTGCTCCAAGATCTGCGAACGACTTCAGGATCGCGAGGTTAGAGCTGGCTTTAACGGAATAACATATCAACGTATTCAGCTGAGAGAACGCGGCGGCGTATTTTTTATAACTATCCTCCAAAATCCCGTAGCTGTATATATAACAGGGTGTTCCGACCGATTCGGCAATTTGAGCCACCGGCACCTCTTCTATATAAAATTCGCCGTTTTCGTACCTGTAAGCTTCGTGCATGGGGATATTTTCTCCTCGGATATAGCTGGAAACAATTTACACAATTTTATTTAAATGGAAATAGCAATGATTATAGATGCTATATTGAGAGACTTGAGTCTTAACTTTAAGTATGTCTAGAGGTTTCCTTTTAGATAGGCGTCCACAAAACTGAGCCTGTCGTTCCCCCAGAACATCTTATCCCCTATAAAAATCGTAGGCGCTCCGAAAACTCCCCTCTCAGCCGCGATAGACGTTTCCTCTCTCAGCACGTCCTTTATTTCCTGCTCAGCAATTCTGGACAAAAACCACTCCGGATCGAGCCCGACTCCGGCCACGGCTTCAGCCAGCACGTCTTCTTTGCTCAGGTCTTTTCCCTCGGTCCAGTAGAGCCTGAACATCTCATGGTTGTACTCGGGTAGGAGGCCTTTTTCGGCAGCAGCAAAAGCCCCCCTCATGGTTCTTACGCTGTTGAGCGGAAAAAGCTCCGGGAAAGTGAAATCAATGCCGTAATATTTGGCACAGTCACGCGTATCCTGCTGTACGTAGGCGAATTTGTTCCCAATCTCTTTTGCTGGCGTTATACCGACTTCATTAAACAGACCGCCGAGTAGAAAAGGCTTCCATTCGAGGTCCGCGCCGTTCTCCTCGCAAATTTTCTCAATCCTGCACGAGGCTATGTATGTGTAAGGACTGCTGAAATCATAGTAAAACTCTACCTTTTTTGCCATTCGTGATCTCCGAGAGTCTAATTTCAAAGTGGATTATAAGAAATGCGGGATATAATATCAAGCTCAGAGCGCCTGTTTTTGCGCATCAATTCCCCAGTCTACCCGAAGATTGACCCTTTTAGTTCCTATGATAAACTCAAATTTTAGATCAAGGATAAACGGCTAAAATGACGAGCAATTTTTCATTCAACGGACTGAGAGTAACCTCTTTTGAGAGCCGGCGTGCGAGTGAGATCGAGAAGCTGATCAGGTATCACGGAGGTGTGCCGCGCGTCGCCCCTTCCATGAGGGAAGTCCCCCTTTCGGAGTCAAAAGCGGCGATCAAATTCGCCGAAGACCTGTTCGAAGGAAAATATGAGATTGTAATATTGATGACCGGCGTCGGCACGCGCACACTCGCCGAAGCCGTCTCGACCAAGTATCCGGTCGAGAAATTCATAAAGGCTCTCAGAAAGACGACCATCATCGCACGGGGACCCAAGCCCGTGGCGGCGTTAAGAGAACTGGGCTTGAGGCCGGACATCACCGCCCCCGAACCCAACACGTGGCGTGATGTACTGGCTACCATAGACGACAATATTGAGCTGACCGGAAAGAAAGTGGCTGTTCAGGAATACGGAATATCCAACGAAGATTTCATAAAGTGCCTCAAGAAAATGGGCGCTTACGTCACGACGGTGCCTGTGTACAGGTGGGACCTTCCCGAGGATACGGGGCCGCTACGTGACGCTATAAAAGCGATAACGGATCACGAGGAAGACATATCTCTTTTTACGAGTTCACAGCAGATATACCATTTGTTTCAGGTAGCCGAAGAGGAGGGATTGGCGGAAAAACTAAAAGAAGGGTTCAGGGACGTGGCGATAGGGTCAATCGGCCCTACGACCACGGAAGCGCTCAGAAGATTCGGGCTTCAGGCGGATTACGAACCGGACAGCCCTAAAATGGGAAATCTTATCAGGGAGATGGCGCGAAGCGGCAAAGACCTCCTTAAGAAAAAAAGGACTGCGAGCAAAAACGGTATCGATACTACACGCTGGAACCGGGTAGAGATGGTCTGGGGCAAAGATAACGACGAAAGAAGGAAAGTGATAACCGCAAACTCGGTATTCATGAAAGCCTGCCGCATGGAGAAAACGGATTACACACCGGTTTGGCTAATGCGTCAGGCGGGAAGATTCATGCGGGAGTACAGGGAAATACGCTCAAAAGTCTCGTTTCTAGAGCTGTGCAAGAGCCCGGAGCTCGCCGCTGAAGTAACACTGAGCGCGGTCGACAGACTCGGAGTGGACGCGGCAATTATATTCTCCGATATCCTGCTCATAATAGAACCCCTCGGTATAGACCTCGAGTTCTCGAAAGGCGAAGGGCCGAGAATAAGAAAACCTGTCAGAACGGGAAAAGATATAGACGGCTTGCGGGCATTTGACCCGGAGAGCATGAAATTCGTCTATGACGCGATCGGGCTCACGCGCCGGGCCCTGGATCCGGAAAAGGCGCTTATCGGATTCGCCGGCGCGCCGTTTACAGTCGCTTCTTATGCCATTGAGGGAGGAGGGTCTCGGAATTACGAAAACACTAAAGGCCTGATGTACAGGGACCCTGGCGCCTGGCATGCGCTGATGGAGAAATTTACTCATGCGCTTACGCTTTATCTGAACAGGCAGATAGACGCCGGCGCCGACGTCGTTCAGCTGTTCGACAGCTGGGTCGGATGCCTGTCTCCGGACGACTACGGGGAGTTCGTCCTTCCTCACATGAAGAAGCTGATAAGTTCAATAAAGGAAGGAGTGCCGGTCATAAATTTCGGAACCGGCACGGCAACGCTTCTCGGGATGATGAAGGAATCGGGCAGCTCGGTTATCGGTCTCGACTGGAGGGTCGATCTCGCAAGCACCTGGGAGGCACTGGGGCACGATGTGGCCGTACAGGGAAACCTCGATCCCGTGGTGCTTTTCTCGACGCCGTCCGAGATAAGGAAAAGGGCTGAAGCGATTTTGCGTAAAGCAGCGCGCCGCCCGGGACATATATTCAATCTCGGACACGGCATACTTCCCAAAACCCCGGTAGATAACGTGCTAGCGCTCATTGACGTCGTACACGAATTCTCGGCCAAATCCTGACAAATACGGCGGCATTCATACAGGGAGGTAATGAAATGCAGAAAAAATACGACGCAATACTTCTTATCGGATATGGCGGCCCCGAGAAGCCCGACGACATACGCCCTTTCCTGAAAACCGTAGCCAAAGGTAGACCGATTCCCGAGGAGAGGCTTGAAGAAGTCGCCCACCACTATGAGCTTATAGGCGGGAAATCTCCCATAAACGAATATACGTACAGACAGGCAAAGGGGCTGCAAGAGAGTCTCGCCGGAAAGGGACACGAAATCCCCACATATGTGGGAATGCGGAACTGGCATCCGTTCATACCCGATACGGTTAAGAAAATGCACGACGAAGGCGCAAAGCACGCGATCGGCATAATCATGGCAGCGCATCAGTGTGAAACGAGCTGGGAGCGTTATCAGCAGGACGTTACGGAAGGGCTTGCCGAGAAAGGAATCAGCATTGATTTTGAATACACCGGGCCTCTCTACGACCACCCGCTCTTCATAGAGAATTCCGCTGACCGTATCTCCGAGTGCTTCGATGAGATACCGCCCGGAGAGAGAAAAGACGCCGTGATTCTGTTTTCGGCGCACAGTATTCCAACTCCCATGGCCGAAAGCTCCCCCTACGTGGAGCAGCTAATGACGACCGCGAAGCTCATAGCCGGGAAGCTGCGACACGATAAATGGAGACTCGTCTACCAGAGCAGAAGCGGAAGACCCACGGATCCCTGGCTCGAGCCGGACATATGTGACGTGATTCACGAGATTGCAAAAGACGGTGTCAAGTACGTCGTCGTTCAGCCGATCGGGTTCCTTTGCGACCACGTGGAGGTGCTGTTTGACATAGGCATCGAGGCCGCCGAAGCCGCCCAAGAGGAAGGCATCACGCTTCTCAGAGCCAAAACGGTAAACGACGACCCGAAATTTATAGAGGCCATGGCCGACGAAGTCCTGAAACTGATGAACGGTACGGACTGACACAAAACTCCCCACGATAATTTAGGAACTTTCACTATGTCCGCTTATGAATTCGTCACTATATGGCGCGTATCCGCCCCTATCGACAGGGTATGGGAAGAAATTTACCACTCCGAGAACTGGCCTTCCTGGTGGAGGGGAGTGGTTGAAGTATCGGAGCTTAAGAAGGGAGACGATCTCGGCGTTGGCAGTGTACGCCGCTATAAATGGAAGAGCCTACTTCCTTACACACTGACATTTAACATTGAGACCGTACGCGTGGAACCTATGACAGTTATCGAGGGTATGGCGAGCGGTGAGCTTGAAGGGCGGGGAGTCTGGAATATATCGGAAGAAGGCGATGTCACAGTCGCGAGATACGACTGGCGTGTCAGCACTTCCAAACCATGGATGAACGCCTTAGCGCCTGTTGCGAAACCCGTTTTTAAATGGAATCACGACATAATTATGAGATGGGGCGCGGAAGGACTGAGTAAAAGACTGAATGCGCAAATCTTTGAAGGTAAGTGAATATACGAGTATAATCACTGTCTCTGTATGGAATGTATTCAGAAAGAAATCAGCTTATCACCAAAAGAGCGCGGTTTTCATCTTGTAACGAGGGAAATTATCCAGCAGATTGACGAGCTGTCAGAATTTTCAGTGGGCATAGCCCACATTTTTATCTGCCATACCTCGGCTTCCCTGACAATAAACGAAAATGCCGACCCGGATGTCAGGACCGACTTCGAAACCCATTTTAACAAAGCTGTCCCGGAGAACGCCCCATATTACGTGCACATGCTCGAAGGCTCTGACGACATGCCGGCTCACATAAAGGCGTCGCTCATGGGAAGCTCCGTATCAGTTCCCGTAAAGGACGGCGGGCTGAACGTCGGGACCTGGCAGGGAATATACCTATGTGAGCACCGGAACCGCGGAGGGTCGAGGAAACTCATAGTCACAATCTTCGGCGAGAGACAGTCGGACTGAGTACGCGTTAATTGTTTTTTATAGAAGGAATCACCTTCTGCCTATCAAAAAACCGGCAATGAATCCTGCAGCTAAAATAGCCGCAATCTTCCTTCCGCTCGTACAGGGAAGGAAGCGGGTATCGTCCTTGGTCACCTCAATAACGCCTACTGGTTTTGCGCGGACTCCCGCGCCCAAGCCTCCGCCTTCCTTACCGCTTCCGCTTTTCTTATCCTTCTCCGTATCCCCGTATCCGGCCCCGAAGCCGTACGCGACCTTTGCCACGGGTATGATGGTCTTCCCCTGCGCCTCTACCGGCTCGCCGTATACGGTCTTAACGTTCGCTCCGGCATGAATTCTCTCCAGAAGAGTGTCGAAAAATTCTTTTACGGTCATTCGCTTCCCCCTTGTTACCTTTACCGCAATATATGAAATTCGGACAAAGCTCTAATCTCTAATTATAAATATAATAACTTGATCGGGCACCGGAACAAACACATTCATCAATATTCAGAAACCGTGAATATGCATTATCAATTTGTGATTAAAGGTTCGGAACATTATATTTACTGTGTCTCATAGGTACACGGCAATTGTAACATTTTATTCAAAGGAGTATGTATGGCTGAAATATCCCGCAGTAAAACAAGGGTAAAAGGATTCGAAAACGACGAAATGGACTTCCAGCTAATCCGCCAGCTGGGCTCTTCCTCGTTCGGCGGGGCTTCGGTAGGGGAATGCCTTGCTGCCGCATCCAGTATTAAAGACGGAGATCCAGCGAGCTGGGTGGATGAATTCGCGAAACTGGCGGATTGGCAGCTCTCGGACGCCCATAAGCGCGCGCTCAAGGGACATACCGTAAGCGCCCGCGACCAGTTCTTCAAAGCATGCAACTCGTTCCGCGCCGCCGAGTATTATTCGAACCCGCTCGAGCCGAGGCATCGTGAGCTGGGCTTGAAGTCCCGTGACTGCTTCAGGGAAGCCATGAACTATGTATGGCATACGTTTGAGGAAACGATGCTGACGTACAAAAATATCGAGATCCCCGTTTATATAATGAGCCCGGGCCCCGAAGAGCAGAAGAGAAAGACGCTCCTGATTGTGAGCGGCTTTGACGGCACGCTCGAAGAGGAATACATCATGCGCGGGTACGCAGCCCTCGAAAGAGGGTACAATGTCGTACACTACGCCGGGCCCGGTCAGATGGACCTTTACAGGTACTTCTCAGACACTCATTTCGAGCCCGATTTCGAAAACGTGACCAAAACGGTCGTTGATTTTATATCGGACCGGCCTGAAGTCGATCCAGACAAAATCGCCCTTCTGGGAATAAGCTTCGGCGGTTATTTCGCCACACGTTCGGCAGCCCACGAGCCGAGAATAAAAGCCCTTATAGCCAACTCCCCGATCGTAAATCTCCACGATTACCTGAGCGCGTTCACCGGGAACGACCCGGCACAGATACCGGACGAAGAGAACTTCACACTGGAAGATATACCGGAGATCCCCGACGAAGTTTTCCCTCCGGACGCCAAGTCAATGGCAACCAGTCTGATCGCGCGTTTCGGTCAGCCCACATTCAGGGACACGTTCATTTACCTTAGGGAATTTGTGGTCGATGACGACGCTCTCAAAAACATCAAATGCCCCTGCCTCGCTCTGGAAGGCGCGGGTGAAGGCGGAGAGCCCGAGAAGCAGTTCAACGAATTCGTCGAGAAGGTATCGGGACAGGTCACCAAGTACCAGTTCACGGTATTCGAAGGGGCGGACACGCACTGCCAAGTAGGTAATCCGGTCTATTCCACGGCCGTAACGTATGACTGGCTGGACGATGTGTTCGAATGACATATGGAAAATTTTATTTGTCCCGCCTGATAGGTAAACTGTACTTGATTTCAAGAGAAGCATAATGAATAAAATAAACAGCGTGCATGCACTATATTATGTAATATTTGCCGCCTCAATTACGGTGTGTATTGTGTTTGGAATCACCGTGACTGCAAGTGCAGAATCAAATACCGGGAAGATCGAGCTCGGGAAATGGACTATAAACGATTTGAATGCGATGATGATACAGGCCTCAACCATAAACGACTTCGGAGAGAGGATCGATTTTGTATCAGGAAAATTCCTCGGCACGCCGTATGTGGGACATACACTGATAGGTGATATTAATACTCCCGAAGTATTCACAATTGACCTCAAAGGAATGGACTGTTTTACGTACATCGACTACGTGGAGGCGCTTAGCCTTTCGGACTCGTTCCCCGAGTTCAAGGATAAGTTAAAGAACATCAGATATAAGGGCGGCTCTGTCGCGTTTCAAAACAGAAACCACTTCTTCTCCGACTGGCCCGTGTACAATAAAAATAAAATAGAGGACGTAACCGGAGAGATTGGCGGCGATAAAACTGAAGAGACCGTAAAACATTTGAACCGTAAAAGTGACGGGACCTATTACCTTCCCGGCATTCCCGTTGTCGAGCGCACAATCACATACATACCGTCCCCGGAAGTGGATGAAGATGTAATCGGGAAAATGGAAAACGGAGACTATGTCGGCATATACACGGACATAGACGGCCTGGACGTCACTCACACAGGCATAATCATCAAAAATGACAGCGGAGTTTATCTCAGACACGCCTCATCCAAGAAAGCGAACGAGAGGGTAGTCGACGAGGACCTCAGGACATATATACAAAACGTACCCGGTCTGGTTATATACAGGACGGTCGGTAAAGAATCATGATATTGGAAAGAATAAAACCAAGTTTAGATACTCCAGACAAAATAACAGAGGCTTATGCCGTATTCTCGTCATGGCTTTTCTCGAACTTCTTTTTCTTCTTCGTGGTATTTTACGCCATTTATGTATCCTACCGAACCGGCAGCCAGCTGGGCTCGATCTCGTTTTTGATAATCGTCTTCGTAGCTATGGCCTTGATGTATGTAACCAGAAATCTCGTCAGGAATCTCTTAATGAAGCAGTCCGTGCAGGTAAACCACTTGGTCTTTTATGTTTTATGCATTATGAACATAGGTTTGCTCGTATGGATCGTAACAATGGCGCTGTCATAGTCATTACGAAATCTACCCGGAACGTCACGGGTCTCGATAATCAATCGGCAGATTTAACTACAGGAGCCGGAACGTGAAACCCGAAGAATTGGTACTGAAAGCGACTGATCTTTACTACAACGGCCAATACGAGCAGGCTATAGAGACGCTCGATGAAGCGATCGAGCTGAACCCACAATTCGCGCAGGCATGGTACAACAAGGGCATTACGTACTCCGTAATGGGACGCGCCGAAGACGAGATAACAGCCTACGATAACGCGATCAAGATTAATCCAGAATACGCCGAGGCATGGAACAACAGGGCGTCGGCGCTCGGAAGGTTAGGCAGGTTCGAAGAAGCCCTCCAATCCTCCGAGAAGGCGGTAGCGCTCAAGCCCGATTTCGCGATTGCCTGGTGCAACAAGGGAGCCTCCCTCAGCGCGCTCGGAAAGGATATGGAAGCCGTGACCGCTTACGATAAGGCGATAGAGATACGCGGGAACTACGTCGAGGCCTGGTACAACAAGGCCGTCGCGCTCCATAACATGGATAAGCCCAAAGGAGCCCTTATAGCATATGACAGGACACTTGAACTGTATCCCGACTTCGCCGAGGCGCTCTATAACAGGGCCGGGCTTCTGATGAAGATGAATGAAAGTGAAAAGGCATCGGCGGACCTGAAGAAGGCAGTTCGGCTCGACCCGGAGCTAAGGGAAAAGGCACTTTCCGATGAAGAGCTGAAGGATATAGCGTCGGCTGTGGATGTGTAATTCCACCGATTTAATGATACCCTTATGTCTTTACACGACTGACACAGGAGACCGATATGGCTATTGATGCAAGAGAATTAACGGGCCTTTCCAAAGAAGGAATGAAAGCCAGGAGCAACCTCGAAAAAATACTGGACTTCGTAGATCTGGTAAACAAAAAGGCCGAGGAGCTTGAGGGAGACATTTCAGCCCCCGGAAATGAAATAAAGAAACTCGCCGATGAAATGGGCGGGTTTATCGGGGAAATTAAGGCCCAGATCGACGCGCAGCTCGATAAAATTCCGATCGATTCCGAAGCGACTAAAGACGCCGCCGAGAAACTGCTGCTCTATCACGGCGATTTACAACAGGTCATCGCTTGGGCGGATACACAAAAGAGCGCACAAAAGGAGAATTCCTACTGGTGGCGCTACTGGGTAAGCGTTCTCGAGAACGTAATGCAGTTAGAAATCTCGAAAGAATCAGGCTCGGTAAAGAAAATCGGATAATCCGTCAAGCAATTCAATTTCGCGTTTTAACCGCTAAATTCGGGAAGTACGTCTTCCGCCAATCGTTCCATAATCTCAAAAATCTCGTCCGCGTTATCGACATCGGGGTCGAACACGATGTGTGAGACTCCAAGCTCTCTGTAATGAGCAATATAGCCCGTAATTTCGCTGACAGTCCCGCGCAGCGCAAATGACGGTTCGTTTCCTTTCTTATCGGGAAGCCTTTCACCGCCGTCCTCGACTATTTTGATCCTGTTTCTCACCGTGTACGCGAAACCGCTCAGATCCCTTCCCTCTTCCCCGGCGACAGACCTTAAATCCGCGATTCCCCTCTCCACATCTTCCGGGCTAACCCAGGTGGGATGCCATCCATCCCCTAGCCGGACCGCTCTCTTTATTGCATGTACGCTCGAGCCGGCGATCCATACGGGCGGATGGGGCTTTTGATGCGGCTTCGGATAGAATTTTATTCCGGAGAACTTGACGAACTCTCCGTCAAAATCGGGGCTATCCGTTTCCCACAGGACTTTAATAGCTCTTAAATATTCGTCGGTCATCCTGCCGCGCGCGTTGTGCGGCACTCCGAGCGTTTCGAATTCCTCTTTCATCCATCCCGGTCCGACGCCGAATATAACCCTGCCGCCGGACAGCGCGTCGAGGGTGGCTATCATCTTCGCCACGACTACGGGATTTCGGTAGGGAAGTATTACTACGCTCGTGCCAATGCTCATCCGCGATGTCTCCGCAGCGATGTAGCTGAGCAGAATAAACGGGTCGTAGAAATTTTCGCTGAACATTCCCACCCTGTTTTCGGGCATGATAACGTGATCGCTGGCCCAAACGGAGTCGAATCCAAACTGCTCGGCTTTCCTGGCAATGTTGACGTTAGTCTCCACATCCGCATCGATGCGTATGGGCAGGCAGATTCCGAATTTCATAATTACTAGTTAGGTTAATGTTTTTTATTCCGATACCAAGCCGTGGTCGAAAATTGCCGGGAGCATTATCCATCACTTCAGAATACAACTCTCAGCAGCCGCATTGACACTTATTTCCAACTCCTTTAGCATTATGGCATTTTATCGCACTTCCGCACCCGGAACAATGAAAAGTGAAACCATTTATACGGACACGGAATACATCGAAAACACCAAAAACCGTACTCCCCGGGAATGGATAATATCCATAAAACTTTATGCAGTACTCCTGGTATATATAGCTTTCTTCTGGGCGCGATTTGCACGATTTCTTCCCGCTCCCTATAACCAGTGGACATATCTATATGAACCATTTATTGCGCCTTGGTGGACGAGAAACTTCTTTCTAGATCAGCCGGTGGATATCAGGCGTGAGATTCTATGGTACATCATTTGTTTTGTATCATCCATGCTCATACCCGCTGTGTTCTTCATATTCAGGGGGCGAAATCTGACCGATTTCGGTATAGGTATGCTGAACAAGCTCGGTATAAGATTGACCGGTATTGCGATCGCGTTTTCCATCCCGTTCGGACTGTGGATACAAATTGCCTCACCTTACCCTCACAGGCTGACATGGATGTACGTGCTTTCTCTCTTAAATAAAGTCCCGGAGCACTTCCTGATATGCGGGATACTTACTGCAATGATGCTGCCGCTGAGACGCCTGCCCAACCCCGTTTATCTTGCACCGATCGAAGGATCGAGGGGAAAAAAGATACTCAGATGGCTGGGGATCGCTCAACCCGTAACCAGGGATTCGGACAATTCTCAGCTGGCATGGTTCGGGCTTAACTGGACCTCGCTGTTCGCGATATGCGCCTCGGGGCTTGCGTTCTTCATGATACACATAGGGAGGCTTAACCCTGTGGAAGTCGCGCTGTCGCTTCCTGGCGGGATACTCATATCCTATATTACGTTCCGCACTCATTCAATCTGGCACGCGATACCCGCCCACTGGACGCTCAACCTCGTGCCCATTGGAATTCTCTACCTTTGGGGTAAATATTGATGAACGGGATCAACCTCTCCCTACAAAATCATGCACCAGCCCCAGCACATCCTCGGCGCATCCCCACGAGAGCGTGAATCCGCCGCCGCCGTGACCGTAGTTGTGTATGACTGCTGGACCGTCCGGCAATTGCTCAATCTCGAGCCTGACTTCGGTCCTCCCGGGCCTGAGTCCTACCTTATGCTCCAGCACTTTGACGCCTTTCAGCCGCGGCTCCAGGATTGCACACTTTCGGAGTATATTCTCGGATGTCGCGGGGTTTACATCGAGACTCCAGTTATTCTCCTCTGCGGTTCCGCCCAGGACACAATCGCCGTTCCGGGGGACTATGTACGAGACGGCGAGCGGTCCGCTCTCGTCGCTCACACAGCGCGTGAGACCCGGATTCTCTGTCCTGACAATCTGCCCCCTTGTCGGGAACACCTGATCGTCGCCGCAGAGCTTCCCCGCTCCGAGACCCGTGCAGTTGATTATTAACTCTTCACCTTCTGCCGCATCGTGAAATGAATCAAGCTCTTTATTGAGCTTCTCGATACTGCCGCCAAGCCTTTTATAGGTGTCCGTCAGGTAACGCATATATATCGGAGTCTCTATAAGGGGAACCTCAGCCACAAATCCGTCTGTGTAGCCCTCCGGCAAGTCTTCCTTTTCGGCCCTTCTGAACGCGCGAACGGCGTCTTTCCAGAAAGGTATCTCCATTTCACGGTCGTAGAGCTTTAGCAGCTCGAACATGAATATGCCGCTTTCCGGGACCGAGCATAACTGCATGAACTTCCGGTAAGAAAACGCCGCCCACTTTAGCACCTTGTCCTGAGGCAATACCCTGAACGGATACCAGTAAGCGGCAGCGACGTTTGACGTCGTATCGGGCGTGACCGAGCGGGTGACAATTCTCACATTGAAGCCCTCTTCAAGGAGCCTTATTCCGCAAGTCAGACCCGATACACCCGCGCCGATTATGAGTATTTGACCTTTGTTCATATATTAAACGGATCTATCCTCGGGCTTCCTCAACCATTTCGATGAGAACCTTCCGCACTTCCTCGGGCGTCCCGGCTTGTCTCGGAAAGCCTATCCTCCTGCTGAACACCTCGCCGTCCGATTTAAGCCGCACCTGAAAGCCGAGCCTGTCGACGGAAGTCATTGCCGCCTCTTCGGCGCTTATTTCCACGAACTTCTTCGCAAGCAGTATTAAGGAATCGGCGTGGTCTTCGTTCATATGACTGATGATGCCGGGGGCCGCGTCGGCGAGCGGATCGACCTCGGCCTGGGAATATTCATCCTTTGTAACCC
>Ga0055451_10000550_pt1 | contig 15088 bp, 13 predicted proteins | sample China_Galinas_PW_3_FD_57745 | JGI IMG/M metagenome (GOLD analysis project Ga0055451, IMG submission 57745) | Wetland microbial communities from San Francisco Bay, California, USA, that impact long-term carbon sequestration - China_Galinas_PWB_D2 | ecosystem: Environmental > Aquatic > Marine >... | reverse complement strand
TTTACAGCTCGCGAAAAACGTTCATTTGATCTGAAAAACAAACCCAATAGTCGCTATATGCTTGCCGCTAAATTTTCACAAAAGAACCCGGACAACCTGCGCGGCAATGATATACTACCAACCTATTTATTTGCAGGAACCTATGCACCGGTTGCAAACTTGACCACATATAATGTTGATGTACATGTGGGTACACAAGTTGATCTTGCACTCATGATGTCTTATATCAAAGAGCGCGCTAGTTGGAACATTGGCTATGGCTTTTGGGCACGCAGTTGCGAAGAGATATGCCTGCCATGCAAGACACCTTTTGATGCAGATGACACGGCATGGGTACTCAAGGGTGATGCACATATGTATGGTTTTATGAGTGCAGATGATATGCCACTGCAAGAAAATGATGCGGTTGCACTCTCTGCAAGCCAAAGCGAAGCTACCTTACATAGTGGCACTAACTTTCCTCATGGCACCACCAATTTTGAACCGGGAAAACAAAACCCCAACATAGATAATCCTACACTGGCCACTGCAGGTTCAAATAACACACAATTGGTTTATGTGCCCGATGCAGTAGAACAAATTAATACCTCAATAAATCCTGTCATAATTACCAAGCAAGATATTGATGTAAACAGCGCACGTGCACGTTATGTTGCACAAAAACTATTCATGCATTTTAGTTACACCTTTATAGATGATACACATGTTAAACCATACTTAGGTATAGGTGCAGAAGTTGATTTTGGCAGAAGCTCTGGCTACACACCACCCAAAGAACTTAAAAAATGTATTAATGCTGCACTCTCGTATTGGGGTGTTTGGGTAAAAGGTGGTTTTGCATTTAGATAATAAACGAATCTTGCTCTTGGGTTATTCATTTTTCTATACTGCAAATGAAAGGAGCATTTTATGAATAAAAAATTTTACGTGCTCTTAACCATAAGCACTGCATCTATCTCTTGTATTTCTCATGCGATTACCTTTAATTCATTACAAGGTAAATCTTTTTTTAATGCACGCTCACAAAGTGAAGATGCTGCACGCGAGCTCACCGGCTGGCATCCCTTTATTCATCGTTTTGGCATTGATAAAAACTATGCATGCTATGCATTCAATACCGGTTATGCCCGCTCAATTCGCGCCAATAGAATTGCACAAGCATTATTTGGCACTGATCAATTGGTAGTGTCCGGTAGCATGGTCACCAACCGTGGCCCCAATGATATTTTAGCTGATTATTTTGGTTTATCCCCTGCATTTCTTGCTGATGTACACCTGGCACCACGCATTCAAAATGCATTTTTTGATTTCCAAGCATTTTGGGGTCTTGATGCATGGTGCAAAGGTTTGTATGTACAACTGCATGCACCGGCAGTCTGGACTGAATGGGATTTAAATTTAACTGAATGCGCAACAGACAATGGCAGCTCAACACCATTTCCTGCATTGTATATGGCAGAAGACAGCATTGCCGCGCCGGTACATTCATTTGTAGAAGCACTCAAGGGCAATACTACCTTTGGGCAGATGCAAGATCCATTACGATTTGGCAAAGTAGATGGTGCCCAATCAAAAGGTGGCCTGTCTGATGTGCAGCTTGCTTTGGGGTATGATTTTATTTTGCGAGAAAATGGCCATGCCGGATTTAATCTCCGCTGTGCTATACCAACCGGCTCACGTCCAAAAGGTGAATATTTATTTGAGCCAGTGGTAGGTAATGGCAAACATTGGGAACTTGGTGTTGGATTTTCCGGTGACGTGCTTGTGTGGGAAAAAGATGGTGACCAAGAGTTACATTTTTTTGCTGACATAAATGCTACTCATTTGTTTGATGCACGCCAAAAACGTTCATTCGATTTGGGCGAACCATGTGATTGTGATGATATGACCAACTTTGGTAGCCGTTATATATTAATTAAAGAATTTGATGCGGATGGCAACTATGATGGCAAACTTGCTCCACTTATTAATAAAACCACCCTGCCATGCAAAGTAAATGTTTCTATAGAAGTTGATATGGTCTTTATGTTTGGTTATACCTACCGCGATTTTATATTTGATATTGGTTACAATGGATGGATCCGCGCCAAAGAACGCATAGAGTTAGATAATTGCGATTGCCGTTTCCCATCAAATAAATATGCTTTAAAAGGCATACAAGATGTAGCTCTCAATGGCGGCATCCCTAGCAACAGCACACAAAGTACCGCTACGCTAATGGGCAATAACTTTGCAGATCAAAACATGGTCTCAGATACCAACCCACCAATATTTATTACCGAACAAGATATAGACCCTGATTCTGCTGCCGTTCCCCGTGCACTTACCCACAAATTCTTTGCCTACCTCGGCTATGCATGGCAAGAGCGCGCAGAACAAAACAAAGTGGTACCATTTGTGGGACTCGGTAGCGATATAGAATTTGAAGGTATTAATGAACGAGACACAGAACAACCAAATAAAACGACTCTATCGCAATGGAGCTTTTGGATTAAATTTGGTATCTCATGTTGATATCAAGAAAAAGGAAACCAATTATGAAATATGTATATGTATTACTTGGATTAATGGTGCACATAACACCTATGTATGCAGGATTTGATTCTATCACACAATTTCATTTCCCTGATTTTATTCAATTTACTTTTTTTAAAGATCAGCAAGCACCAGAAGAAGTTACCTTATCGTATGGATTCCGTTCATTCAACTTAAAACAAGGTCAAACAAAAAAAATACGTGTAAATAATCATAACGAAGACAAAGGTAAAATATTTATACATAGCGGCAAGAATTTTAAATTCACCCTGTTTTATCCTCGCAATATACATGCAATTTACAACAGTGAACTCACCACGGAAACTATTATTATTAATTCACTTCCCCAATACGCATACCATCAAGTCACATTACCAATTGGATTTTCTGTAGTAGCTTATTTAGATTATATGAAAAGTGATATTGAACAAAAAGAATAACAATTATCAAAGGAAGGAGCATGAAAAAACATAATTATATTGCACTGCTCTTACCATTTTTTTATACCATACATCTATGTGGTGGTTTTGACCCAAAAACAAACAAATATTTTCCAGATTTTATCAAGTTTTTATTTTTTGAAGATCCTAAATCACCACAAGAGGTGACTCTACAATATGGACACCGTAAAGTGGTGATCAAGCAAGGAGAAATGAAGATGATACGCGTGAACAAAACAAAAGAAGACAAAGGTAAGATATACATTACTCATAATCAATTTAATTTTACTATCTCATACCCACGCAACAAACGTGGCATCATAAGTAAAGAACTTTATACTGATGGTATTGTAGTCAATGTATTACCAGAATATTCTCGAGGAGAATTGCCGCTACCCGAAGAATTTTCGGTAGTAGCTTATATAGATTAGTTTAGCTAATCAATAAATATCCAAAAATTTGGTATGGGAAAATGCAACTTCTTCACATACATAGGGTAAAACACATCCAAAACTTACCAAGCTCTCCATTCTTTGGCATGTTATAGCGGACACAGGCAAACATCAAAAAAAATTACTTACTTCGTAGACTATGAACATATTCTACTACATCATCAACAGTCTGTAACTTTTCGGCTTGTTCATCACTAATGCTTACTCCAAGCTGGTCTTCCATTTTCATGATAATCTCAACAATATCAAGTGAATCGGCACCAAGGTCTTGTAAGGTTGCACTCCCTATCACCGTTTTTTGATCAATATTTAATTTATCTGCAATAATCTTTGCAACTTTATCGTATGTATCTTGTCTGCTAAATTCAGCCATATTATGATTCCGTTTTTTCAGGTTGTTCTATTTGTTCTACCATCTTTTCTTCAGCCGGTAACATCTCTTTGAGTGCTTCTATATCAGCATGTTTATTAATTGTTATAAATTTTTTTTCCGGGTACATATGGATAATCATATCTGCAAGTGTTGTACCAGGGCCAACTTCAATAATAAGATCACAATCATGTAATGCTTCCAGTACTTTAGACCATACAATTGGTGAAGTAATATGCGATACAATACGCTCTTTTACTTCTTTTCCTTCTATGACTATGCGCCCATCAATACCACACACAACTGGTATTTTTACATCTTTAAAATCTACTTTCTCAAGATAAATCTTAAAATTCTCTGCTATCGGCTTCATGATATCTGAATGCAAGCCAACTTCTGGACTTAAATCATCTATAGTTGCATCGGGATATTCTTTACTCACTATATCACGCAGTCGCTCAAGTGCTTCTACATGGCCTGAGACAACATGATCAGTTTCACTATTATAAATTGCAATAGCAGCTTGCGCATCGCCCGTGCTTGCTTCCAAACAAATCATCTGCATTCGTTCAGATGGAATGCCTCGCACATGTAGCACATCAACTGCCATACTATTTAATGCTTCTTCATAGAATGTACTAAATTTATTTAATAGATAGAGGCCATCAGGCAAAGTAATGCTACCGGCTGCCAATAATGCGCTATATTCTCCTAAGTTATATCCGGCAACCAAAGATGGCGTAATGCCCGCTTCTTTCAGCACTGCATAAATAGCACTACTCACCAGAAAAATACTGGTATTTGCGTGACTCATTCTACTAATTTCTATATCTGATGACGCAAAACATAATTTTACAAAATTGTTATTTAAGCAATTAGAAGCTTCTTCAAAGTATTCTTGCACAATACGGTATTCATCGTACAACTCTTTGCCCATACCTACAAATTGACTCCCATAACCAGGAAATATTAATCCAATTTTCATAACATCCCTCAATCAGTTGTAACCGAATACGTATGTCATGTAATTTTGTCTTGTAAGGCACGTATACGTTTTATTCCTTCTTCTTTACCTACCACTTCCAACAACTCAAATGCTCCCGGACCTGAACTTGAACCAATCATTGCAATACGAATTGGCTGTGCAATGTAAGCAAGTCCTATGCCATGTTGCTTTGCAATTTTTTTTACCTCTTCTTTTATTATATCTACGGTAAAGCTAGGGTGTTGCTCAAGTATTTTTATCAATTGGGTAAGGTATACAGAACTATTCGGGTTTATCCATTCTGCCATGGCAGCAGCATCATATGATTCTGGTCCTTTGCGTAAAACAAGCATAAGGTCTACAAGTTCACGCAATGTTTGTACACGTGGCTTATAAAGATCGATCATGCGGTATATACGCTCTGTAGACCATGGTGTAAGTTGTTCATTAAGTGTAGGAACTACATCTGTACACATGCGCGCATATAATTCAACTGCAGTAGCAGCTTGTATATATACACTATTGACCCACAGCAATTTGTTCATGTCAAAAATAGCACCTTTTTTGCCAATATCAGCCAAAGAAAAATACTGTATAAGTTCATTACGGGTAAAAATCTCTTGGTCACCATGCGCCCACCCTAAACGTACCAAGTAATTAACCAATGCTTCTGGCAAAAACCCCATGTGGCGATATTCAAGTACTGAGGTTGCCGCATCACGCTTACTCAACCGATCACCACTTGGCCCTAGAATAAGTGGTAAATGCGCAAACTGTGGTGCAGGATAGCCACATGCTTCATACAATAACAATTGTTTTGGTGTATTTGAAATATGATCTTCTCCGCGAATAACATGAGAAATATGCATCGCAGCATCATCAACAACTACCACAAAATTGTACATAGGTGTACCATCTGAACGTGCAATAATAAAATCATCAAGCTGATCAATTGGAAATACAACACGACCGCGAATAATATCTTCAAAAACAACCTCTGAACGATCATCCGGAAGTGCAAAACGAATTACATATGACTTTTGAGCATCCGGTTGCTGCTGATGCGTGCGACAATGTCGATCATACTTGATGAACAATGCATCCTCGCCACCATGTTGCGCTTTATAGCGCGCAATATGATCATCTGGACCGCAGTAACATCGGTAAGCCTTGCCCTCTGCAACCAATTGATTAAGAACTTTTTTATGTTCAGCAATGCGATCAGATTGTATTACCATCGGCTCATCTGATTCAAGAGAAACCCACTGTAATGCAGAAATAATTGAATTGATATATTCAGCTTTTGAACGTTCTAGATCAGTATCTTCTATACGTAGTAAATAGCTACCTTTATTATGACGCGCAAAAAGCCAATTAAATAATGCCGTACGCAATCCACCAATATGAAGATGGCCGGTTGGCGATGGCGCAAAACGCACACGAATATGTTTAAACGGATTCTGCGTACTCATGTTCTGCTCTTTTATGCTAATTGTTGAAGCTTTTGTTGTGCAAGTTGCGCCCAAGGAGAGGATGTAATTAGTGCATGTTCATCTTGTTGAGTCTGCACTAATGTTTGCCACACTTCTTGAGCTTCTTTTATATTGTTTTGGTTCCAATAGTAGTTGCCCAATAAATATTGCGCAGCATCATTAAAAAGATTTTTCTCATCTCGCGCTAATGCTATTAATTCTTGCAACCCTTCTTGTTGTAACGCTGGATTTACCATGTCAAGTTTGAGTAATGCGCGCTTCATACCAAATAATGGTGTAAGTTTTTTATTGCTAGGCAAAGCAATCATCATCTTATCTAATACGTCTAATGCTTGTTCTTTTTTACCTTGTTGCACTAATACATCAGCTTGAAATCCTAAAAAATATGGATATAAAGATGAGCCACTATGTTGCTCTGCTCCAAGTTGAAATAAATCTTCTATTGCACCCCAACCAGTGCTTTGCGCATACACTTTACGATACTCATCTATATAGTGGGATAATACGCGTTGTGCAGCACGGTCTTTATATGCCGCATACCAACTATAGGTAAAAAATGCACCACCAAGAATAATAGTTGCACCAATGCCAGCCAATGCATATTGCACATAACGCATATAATGAACGTGCGATTTGCCAATCAAAAGATAATACCAACCTTGTATAGTAGAGCGAACTGTTTGTGTAATGTGATGAACTGACATTATAAAATCCTTATATTTTTTAAAAAAATCGAAGCATCTTCAAAACTACAAAAAACAAAGTGAAGCTAGCATATTTCTGTACAAATATGAAGTTCCAACTTTATCATTACTGTTGCATCCATTTAAAAACTGAACGTACTTTTTGCGATACAAATCCACCCGTATGCTGCTTCTTTAAACAACTCAATACTTCTGCATTAAACTGAGTAATAAACTGTTGCTCGGCAACGCGATGTGCAAACCGTATTGCCTGTTCAATTGCTCCCGCATGGGAACATCCATGCGCAACAACAACAGGCTGTCTTAATCCTAATAATAATGCACCACCGGTGCGTGCATAATCAGTACTGTGCTTTATTTTTTTAATCGCAGATATATTCAACAAAGATAGCATGCGGCGCCACCAAGAAAGTTTTTGCGTTTCTGCGCGTAATATATCAATTAACATGCGCGATGCACCTTGGATGGATTTAAGTAAAACATTACCGGCAAACCCATCAGTTACCACCACATCTGTTTCACCTTTAAAAATTTCACGCGCTTCTATGTTGCCTATAAAATCTATAACTTTTTGCTCAGACAAGCGTTGGTATACTTCTTTAACAAGCGCCGGACCTTTATAAGGTTCATGCCCATTGGCAAGCAAAGCAACGCGTGGTTTCTGTATGCCCTTTGTCAAATGAACATATACATGACCCATAATTGCAAACTGTTCAAGGTGTTCTGGTTTACAATCTACATTCGCGCCAAGATCCAGACAAAATACATTCCCAGTACTTGTAGGCAAAAAACCACCAACACATGGGCGACTTATGCCGGATGCACGGCCAATTAATAAGGTGCCTGCTACAAGCACAGCACCGGAGTTGCCCGCAGAAACTACTGCTTGCGCATTGCCATCTGCTACGGCCTGTACCGCACGAACTAATGATGCATTTTTTTTCTTGATAACACTTTTGGTAGGTACATCATGCATATCGATTATTTCTGCACAATGTTCAAGCGCAATAGGCACTTTACGCCATTGCGCATCGAATTTATCGAGAAGCGATTCTAGAATCGCTTTATCGCCAAATAATGTGATAGGTATACCGCTGCGTGCCGCATGAAGCGCACCTTGCACAACTGCATAAGGTGCTAAATCACCGCCCATCGCATCAACTGCGATCATGGCTTTTCCCTTTGTTCAGCACAGATATCTAAACTTATTGTTCAGTTGATTCTGCAGATGCTTGGGACTGATATTGTTCTTCAGCCTTACGTGCTTCAACACGTTTAGTGATACGGTCAGCCTTTGTGCTCACTACCTTAACCCCTTTATAAAACCCGCATCCTGTGCATGCTTGATGTGGTTTAAGTGGTGTTTGACAGTTGTGACAATGCACGATTGCGTGCACTAAAAGACCTTTATTTGCAAAACGTTTATTTTTGCGCGCCCGCGAGCGCTTCCTCTTTGGTACTGGCATGTGTACATCCTTGTCAGATATGAACCTAACCTATAATTTTCTGATTGAAATACCATTAAAATTGTTTTAATAGCAGAGATACTCAAATTTTATACTATTTTAGGGAAAAACGCAAAGATTAACGTGCAATCCACATACCCGTAAAGTCCTGTTCTACCACTCCTGCAAGCTGTAGTTCAAAGAGCTTCTCCTGAACCTCTGTCAAATTAACCCCGGTTGTTTGCACCAAGTCATCTGTAGATTGTGGCTGAGCACACGCCTGTACAATGCGACCACCCACACTATCATCTACATAGGCAAGATCTTTTTGATATGTTACCGTTTGGCCGGCAGCCCGTACTGGCCCCTGATTTAGCTCCTCATATTCCGCCAAAATATCTGCAGGTCCGGTAATTAATTTTGCGCCTTCCTGAATCAATGCATGGCATCCGGCACTCAGTGGATCATCAACTGAACCTGGTACCGCAAACACATCTCTGCCTTGATCAAGCGCAAAACGAGCCGTAATACGCGCTCCACTTTGTATGGCTGCTTGCACCACCACGCATCCCTTGCTTAAACCTGCAATAATACGATTACGTGCCGGAAAATTACCCGGCATGGCTGTCTCGTTGAGCGGAAATGAGCTCAGCACCGTACCACCTGTAGCAATAATTTCTGCAAACAAACGTTTATTTGATGTAGGGTACTGTTGCAGCAATCCTGAACCAAGCACTGCAATAGTTATGCCCTTTGCTTGCAACGCTGCTCGATGCGCCATAGTATCCAGACCAATCGCACCACCACTTACAATAGCCCATTGTTGTTCTACCAATGCTGGCACCAATACATTCACCATACGTTGCCCATAATAATTTGCATTACGAGAACCCACCATCGCAATAGCACGCTCCATATGTGGTAATTCACCTAACCAATATACAACGGTAGGCGGTGCATTAATATGTCTTAATAATGTCGGGTAGGTATCATCAGCTATAGTAGCCCATTGGATCTGATGTTTTTTAATAAGAGCAAGCTCTTGCTCTAGCAGTGTAACATCCTGCAAACCATTTATAATTTTTTTTGCTATGTGTTCAGTTACCCCAAACATATGCATAATATCACTCACATTACGCAAGGTATATAATACAGACCATGCAACATCAGATGGTTTTGCATGCATCATATGAGCTACCTTTGCTGGGCCAATGCCATTCAGCAAAGAAAGATGTAAAATAATATGTTGATCAGGTAATTGCATAGTAAAAAAATTATCCTTATTATTCTTCATGCATTACTACGAACAATAATAAGGATAATCGTTGTAATTTATATGTTAAAATGCCATAAAAGAATCATCTTCAAATTCAGTATTGGCAATAGGCTCTTCTATCGCAACTTCTTCAAAAATTTCAGCATCATCATACATGCCAAAGAGATCGAAATCCGTTTCGCCTTGTGCCATCAATACTTCTTGATCTTGACGTGGCGCTGCTGCTTGTACCGGTGCTTGTTCTTCTTGCGAGCTACCACCCGATGACGTACTTTCTCCATCATCTTCTGCAGTACCTTCAATATCAAATGCAAAGATTGCAGCAAGTTGTTGTCCTTTATCTAGTCTAATTAAACGCACACCTTTTGCTTGGCGCCCCATTGTACGCACTTCACTTGCTGGCAGGCGAATAATTTTTCCTGATTTATCTATCAACATCAATTCAGATGTCGGACGAACAATAACCAAACCAATTACTTCACCATTACGTTTATCTGTTGGAATCGTACGTACGCCAACACCCCCACGATGCGCAATACGGAAATCTTCTATGCGTACTTTTTTGCCGTAGCCATTTTCTGTTGCAAAAAGTATATCGCCACCATCAGACACAACTTCCATACCAACCACTTCATCATCTTTGCGCAAACGGATACCAATTACACCACTTGCTTGTCTACCCATGGAACGCACTTCATCTTCTTTAAAGCGAATACCTTGTCCATTTTGTGTAGCAATAATGACCGTATCAGAACCTGAACTGAGTGAGCAGAATACTAACTCATCATCTTCTTTTAAAGTCACCGCACGAATACCGGTTGATCTAATTTTTGCAAAACTCATAGCATCGGTACGCTTAATGATACCTTGCTTGCTTAACATAACAATAAATTTATTTTCCATATCACGTGTGCAAAGCAATTTAACTACATACTCATTTGGTTGAAGTGGAAGCAAGTTAATCACCGCACGCCCACGAGCTACGCGGCCTGCTTCAGGAACTTCAAACACATTTAAGCTGTATACACGACCCAGATTGGTAAAGAAGAGCAGCTCATCATGATTGCGCGTAACAAATATATCGCGCACGGCATCTTCTGTACCTTCCAATGTTGCCATGCCCATTTTGCCCTTGCCACCACGATGCTGTACACCGTAGACTTCGAGCGGCACACGTTTTATGTAACCTTTCATGGTCAAGGTTACCACTACTTCTTCATCAGGAATGAGATCTGCTTCGGTCAAAATATCTACGGCACCTTCTATGCGCGTTTTACGCACATCGCCATAGGTTTCTTTAACTGCGCGCAACTCTTTAATTATTTCTTTTTTAAGTATTTCTTCGCTCTCAATAATCGACTTGAGATATGCAATAGTTTTTTTAATTTCTTCTATCTCATTGCGAATTTTTTCTTGTTCAAGACCGGTCAAGCGTTGCAAGCGCATTTCTAAAATCGCCTTACCCTGCTCTTCAGATAACTTATATTGTGTATGTAATAAGCCAATAGCCTCTGCTGCATCAGATGATTTTTTAATTAATGCAACAATTGCATCAATATTATTAAGCGCAACAATAAAGCCTTCTAAAAGATGTTCGCGTGCTTGCGCTTTTTTAAGATCATAAATGGTACGTTTATAAATAACTTGTTTGCGATAATATAAAAACTCTTCAAGTAATTGACGTAGGGTAAATACTAACGGGCGATTATCAAGCAACCCAAGCATCAAGATAGAAACTGATGTTTGTAATGACGTATGTTTATAGAGCTGATTTAATATAACTTGCGGAATCTCACCACGTCTCACGTCAATAATAAGACGCATGCCTTTTTTATCAGATTCATCTTTAATATTGGTAATACCATCAATAACTTTATTTTTAACCAAATCTGCAATTTTAATTGCAAGTTCTGCTTTATTAACTTGATATGGCAATTCAGTAATAATAATACGACTGCCACCACGCTTCATGTCTTCTTCTAATTCAACTTCACCACGTAAAATTGCACGTCCGCGCCCCGTTTTATATGCACTCACAATACCGGAACGTCCACAAATAATTCCACCGGTCGGGAAATCAGGCCCGGGAACTAAACGAAATAATTCATCATCAGTTGTATCAGGATTACTGATTAACGCCAAACAAGCGTCTATTATTTCCGTTAAGTTATGTGGTGGAATAGAAGTTGCCATACCAACTGCAATACCTGAGGTCCCATTGACTAATAAGTTAGGTAATTTACTTGGCAAAATGGTTGGTTCAACCGTAGATTCATCAAAGTTAGGTACAAAATCAACCGTTTCTTTATCAAGATCTGCTAAAATTTCTTGTGCAATTTTTGCCATACGTACTTCAGTATAACGCATAGCTGCTGCACCATCACCGTCAACAGAACCCCAGTTGCCTTGACCATCTAAAAGTGGATAACGTTTTGAGAAATCTTGCACCATACCAACCATGGTATTATACACTGCTTGGTCACCATGCGGGTGATATTTACCAAGAACTTCACCCACAACACGTACGGATTTATGATATGGCTTATTATAGTGGAAACCAAGTTGATGCATGGTATACAACACGCGACGATGCACTGGTTTTAATCCGTCACGTATATCGGGAATAGCGCGGCTCACGACAACCGACATCGCATAATCTAAAAATGAATCCTTTAACTCATCCTCAACTAATACCGGTTTAATGTGACTGTTTCCATTTATATTTTTAGTTTCTGCCGGTTCCATACAACTTGGTCCTTCCTCGACTATTTCTGATTAAAAATCAGTATAATAGAAATAAATTATACCTTTATATAATACATTGAATAACGCAATCAGACAAGAAAAAGCTCTACAAACAATTCTTTGTATGTCGATACAGTATATGCCCATTGCTTAACAATAATATTCATACTACAATTGCATGGTATTAATGTGCAACAAAGGAGCAAAATGAAGGATAAAAAACATGGTATATACCTCATCTTATTATGCTTAACAATTCACACCCCCACACACGCAAGAAATATAAGCAAAAATGGCCTATTGTTCATCGCAATTGCCCAAGGCAAATATAAAAAAGCTGCTCATCTTTTAAAGCTTGGCGCTGATATAAACGCGACGCGCGATGTTGACGGCAACACGCCACTTATGGAGGCAATTAAAGAGATTGGCCAAGCCCTTATAGAAATAGAAGCATCATCCGTTATGGGGCGTCTTTCTGAAGCTGGCAACCTTACAGATGATGTCCGCGTATTTTTTAGAAAATTTTTTGTTTCATTAATGTTAGCTTATTTTTGTAACAATACCCGTCAAGAATTAAACAGACAAGATGATACAAATCAACCCGTACTAACCTTAGTAAAAAATTTAGTAAATTCATTTTTTCCTACCGTAGAACAAGCTGCTATTATGTGGTGTATTTATTCATTTATTGATTATGCAATAGCAGTTGGCCGCCACCCTGCAGACCAAAATCACTTGCTTGAAGAAAATACTCATCATGTGAATGATCTCAATCAGACCATCCGCATGCTGCTTGCAAAATATAACATCGATTTAAATTACAAAAATTATGATGGAGAATCAGCACTCAACCTTATACAAACGTATAAAAAATACCTCAAACATCATTCATCAAAATTAATTTTGTATCAAATAGAACAAATCTTGCTCGATAACGGCGCACATGTTTAAAAAAAAGAGCCACTCATACGAGCGACTCTGTATATATGCATGTATTCGACTATATAGTAGTTTGCAAAGGTGTGTGCTTGGTTGCATACATATGTGTAGTTACCTGGTCTTGTTTTGCAAGTTCAAGTGCACGCATTAAACGTGCTACACCAATACCTCCACCAAAACGCGGAAAGAAGTCATAACTTAAAAATGTTTCGAGTTCTTTTTCTACGCGTTCTTTACCAAAATGATCATACAAAATTTTGGCATACATACCATCACTGATTGTATGGAACATTTCGCGCATCTCTTCTGCGCTGCAACTACGCTCAGCAGATCCAACCGTTTCTATTCCATATAAGATAGCATCAATCTTTTTATTGTGATCACCATCTTTTTTCATGTTCCAAAATGGATGCGTATAGTTTGGAAAGTTTTTCAAGAAAAACACCGGGCTAAAGTCTTTCCATAATTTTTCTTCATGCTCTGTCTCAAGATATTTTGTGTGATAGTGATCCGCTATAAATGAATAATTACCCTCGCGGTACTTTTCTTTTGGTCCAAATCCTAGCCATTCAAACAACTCTTCCATTAATTTTTGGAGTGCTTGCATATTGCCATGCGTTTCGAACTCAAATAATTGAAAGATTTTTAAGTGGCGATTTGGATCCGGATCAGGCTCATCACGGTAACTTGTAGTCAAACAAAAAGCGCCGGGAAGGCGCGGATTTGTTAATAATTCATGTTCTAACCACATTTGACCTGTTTGCGGCAATGGCCATTTGGTTCCAGCAAAATTAAACGTCGCTATCGTACGTGGGTCCTCACATGCGGCCAAAATACTCAGACGTGATTGCGTATCTATTTCTTTAAATCCGCGATCAAGAAAAAATGTTCTCAATTTTTGTACGGTATTGTGATAAGAATCGATGGTGTTGTATCTAGTAATCGACGCGTCCGACATACCTTCCTCCTTTGATTAAAATTGGACAATTGGATACACTGTATCAAATCATCAAATTAAATCAAAAGGATTTTATGAAAAAGGATAAAAATGATGAAATGTATAGCATCCCGGATGCACCTTTTCCTATTTTCGATACACAATTAAGTATACAAGAAAATCTTACACAATCTGCACAACTTAAAATACCCACTCCTCAACTTCCTCAAACACAACATCCACATAAATTTTTTGATTACACGATTCAACATCCTCTTGGGATACCTGCATGCCCCATTACCGGCAGCAGTGCTTATATTCGACTACTTGCACAACTTGGTTTTAGCGTATTTACTCACAAAACAATCCGTAGCTTTGCACATCCACCACATCCTTTCCCGCATACATTACCAGTTTCCTATCAACTATTATCTCATTTAGATCTACACACATCAGTTATGCATAGCACAGATCAACAACCTACATTAATGAATACTCTTGCATTGGCCAATTCAATTGGCAATTCATCAGACATGCTTGCTGCTTCTGTACAAGGTATTGCAGACTCTCGTGCTGCATTAAATAATAACCAAATACTTATCGCTTCTATCTACGGTGCAGCAACAAATACACGTACACTCGTAGATGATTGGACATTTCTCGCATGTACGGTAGTAGAAGCCGGCGCACATGCAGTAGAGGCAAATTTTTCTTGCCCCAATTTGCATGATAATAGTCCGATATATTGCAACCTCGACTTGATGCAA
>Ga0055451_10000548_pt1 | contig 15110 bp, 13 predicted proteins | sample China_Galinas_PW_3_FD_57745 | JGI IMG/M metagenome (GOLD analysis project Ga0055451, IMG submission 57745) | Wetland microbial communities from San Francisco Bay, California, USA, that impact long-term carbon sequestration - China_Galinas_PWB_D2 | ecosystem: Environmental > Aquatic > Marine >... | reverse complement strand
CGAAGGCCCCGTGCAGGAAGGAAAAGTAAAAGACCGATCCCACAGGCAGGGCCGCATAGAGGCCGCCTCGGGTAAAGTGTTCCATTACCAAGCCCACGTTCTGAAAGAGGATGACGTAAGAGGCTATAGAAATAACCCCGAATATCGCCGCTTTCATGTAAGGCTTTTTCTTGTGTGTTTCCATTTTCAATGAGTCTCCTTTATTTGGAATTTGTTAAGTCTCCGATACCATTACGAGTGGACACCCCAAATGTTTCCATATGCCGTCGAGTTTCTTGAATCCCTGGACACAGTTGATGCTCAAGGTGTCCGTGGACTCTACGACTACACAGAGAATGTCCCGCCGCTTCTTCGCGTGCGATACAACGGCCTCTTTCATGCAACCGATACGTTTCTCCACCCTGACGCCGACCAGTGCCTTGCGCGCCCGTTCCCTGCACTCTTCCAGATGCTTGTCCGAGCGACCGCCGCTCGACGTTACCAGAATCTCCAGGGCAGCGTCGGTCCTCTGGGCGGTGTTAATAGCGTATTTGAGGGACCTGTGGTCGGTCTCGTTTCCGGAGAGCACGAGGAGCACTTTCTTCCTTCCGGCAAGCGATTCGGGCTCAACCCCAAAGCCCTTGTCCGCCGAATGCGGAGAGGTTGATACGAGGCTCTCAAACTTACTGCCTGATCTCTTTCCTAAGTTGTCCAAGATAACGTCCATCCTCCTTCCTCAGGATTTTACGGACTATCATTTTTTGTTCGTATTGATTGAGCAAGTGCCGTGCCAGACTCGAAATGAGGGAAATAACCTTAAAAATCAATGCAAATGCGATTTAATCTCAATAATGAACGCATTGCAGAATGCAACACAATGACCCCGATTCGCCATCAAAGCCAACTAAAACGAGTTGCAAATACAATCTGAAAGTTGCATAATGCAATATCGTCCCTTTCGATATTGGGCATACGTAACCAGACTAAATTGTGGGGTATGAATAATTTATGATCACTGAAGATGGGCGGGGAAATATCCTCATAGTGGATGACGACAAGGCGTCGCTGAAGAACCTTGAGCATGGTCTGAAGAAGGAAGGGTTCGGCGTTACTGGAACCGTAAGCATCCCCTCCGCGCTTAAGTTGCTGGAGCAGTGGCACTTCGACATAGTGCTTACAGGACCGGGCCTCGACAATGGAGACGGCATGGAGGTGCTGGAGAAGGCCAGGCGCGTTAACCCGGACGCAGAAGTCATCTTAACTGCTTCGGATGCCACCATCTCCTCTGCGGTAGAGGCCATGAAGATGGGAGCCTGCGAATTCATCGCCAAACCGTTTGAGCTTGTTGAAATAAGGGATGCCGTGACCAGGGCCGTCGATAGGGTATGGGCTAAAAAGGAAACCCTCGGCCTGAGGGAGAGACTCAAGCGATACGAGGGCATGGTGAAGATTATCACTCGGAACTCTGCCATGCATGGGCTGCTCGAGACGGCCGGACAGATAGCTCCCACCGACTGTAACGTTCTCATAACCGGAGAGTCTGGCACGGGGAAGGAGCTTCTGGCTCGCTATATACATTTTTCGAGCAAGAGGGCCGAGGGCCCGTTCTTCGCAATAAACTGCGGTGCGCTCAACGAGGAGCTTCTAACCAACGAGCTGTTCGGACACGAGAAGGGCGCCTTTACCGGAGCGGATACTCTTAAAAAGGGCCTAATCGAAGCGGCTTCCGGAGGTACGCTTTTTCTTGACGAGATTACCGAGATGTCGCCGGCAATGCAGGTCAAGCTCCTTAGAGTGCTACAGGAGAAGGAGCTGTTAAGGGTTGGCGGAACCACGCCAGTGAAGGTGGACGTGCGCATAATCGCGGCCACGAACCGCGACATTCAGGAGGCCATAGCCGACCGGCAGTTCCGGAAGGATCTTTTTTACAGGCTTAACGTTGTTTCAATTAACATGCCGCCGCTTTCAGAAAGGCGCGACGATATCCATCTGCTGTGCCAGCATTTTCTCGCCAAGTTCTCGGCCGTCATGAAGAAGGAAGTTAAGGAAATATCAAGTTCTGTGATGGGCGTCCTCATGAATTACGATTTTCCCGGCAACGTGAGGGAGCTTGAGAATATAATCGAGCGCGGGGTTGCGCTTACGAACGGTCCGGTCATAGAGCTGGCTCATCTGCCCGAGGATCTCAAGGAACTTGAGATACGCACCTTCCGCAAGAAAGATGGAAGGCTGCCCTCACTTGCGGAACAGGAGATCGCCTACATCAAGTGGGTGATCAGGGAGACCGGCGGCAACAAGACGCTGGCCGCGCAGGTGCTGGGTATCGACAGGGTGTCTCTGTGGCGGAAGATGAAGAAATTCGGGCATGAGGAAGGGTAACGCCTCTAACCGCTCTAGTAAGATTTGCGTCTTCTCTTATTAAACTATCTTGCCGTCAACGAGGGTGACAATACGCTCCGCGAATGACTTCCTGGGGAGTACTCGTGTTTCGGTATATAGGGAAGCTCTGATTTAGGGCGGAAGGTTCGGGGCCTGAGGCTAGTGGAAATCTTTTATTTGTAGGTATATTATAATCTGCTGGGCAACTGACAATTATGCAAGACCATACGATAAAGAGATGGCTGTTCATAGGCATCGTGGTAGCCATGATGGTGGCGTGGTATGCGTGGCTCGACAGGTATGTGACGTTCGATAGCCTGAAGGGCCACAGGGATATGCTCTTCGCCTTCGTCAAGGGAAACTACCTCCTTTCGGTGCTCGTATATATCGTGGCCGTGATAAGTACCGCACTGCTCGTGCCGGCGTCGGTTCCCCTGATAGTCGTCGGAGGGTTTCTTTTCGGCATCTTCTGGGCGACGATATATGTGAACGTCGGTTTTCTGCTGGGTTCCGCTCTTGCCTTCGCTCTCGCAAGATACCTTGTAGGCAGTTGGATGCAGCATAGATACGAGGACAAACTCTCGGCCTTCAACGAGGAGATCATGCGCCACGGTAAAAATTACGTGATAATACTCAGGATGATACCGCTCTTTCCATTTTTTACTGTCAATTACATCGCGGGCCTTACGAAGATACCCCTCAAGAGGTTTTTGTGGTCCACGGCGCTCGGAATGCTCCCGTGCTCTGTCATATACGCCTTCGCCGGGCGCGAGCTCGGGAAGATTCAGTCCCCTCATGATATCCTGACACCGAGGTTTCTCCTTGTGATTACGCTGCTTGTCCTGTTCGCCCTCATGCCTGTTATTCACCACCACATGGACAGGCGCCTCTTTAAGAGATAGCCTCAAAGCCCTTTGGTCCTGTAATCCCGGCTACAGTATGCCCGACTCACTTGCGGTACACTAAATATATGAAGAACGGGAATGCGAGACGAGATGTATTGCATAGGTTGACGTCCATTGCGGCGGTCAGCGCGATAGCTATTTGCATAGCATTTCTGGCGACATTATTCTTTTCAGGGGAGGTCAGAAGCATGGATACAGGCAGCGGCAGCTCAAATTTATCCGGTAAGATACCGCCCATCGACAATATGGTTCCGGCCGACATCGAGACCGCGACGTTCTCACTCGGCTGATTCTGGGGCCCCGACTCCCGGTTCGGGAGTATCAAGGGAGTAATAAGGACCCGCGTGGGATACGCCGGGGGCGAGAAGAAGAACCCCACATACTACGACCTCGGCGACCATACCGAGACCGTTCAGATAGACTATGACCCCTCGCAGGTATCCTACGACGACCTGCTCAAGGTATTCTGGGAGGGCCATAACCCTAACCACAATTCGTGGTCACGTCAGTACATGAACATAGTTTTCTATCACAACGACGAGCAGAAGCGACTCGCCGAAGAGAGCCTTAAGGCCATAGAGCGCAAGACGGGCAAAGAGGTGAAGACCAAGGTGCTCCCTTATACGGGGTTCTATGTCGCCGAGGACTACCACCAGAAGCACTCGCTCCAGCGCTATCCGAACATCATGGCCGAGCTCAAGGCGATATACCCGAGTTTCGATGACTTTCTCAAGTCCACTGCCGTGACCCGCGTAAACGGGTACCTCGGAGGCTACGGGACTTGCGACGGGCTTAAGGACGAAGCTTTTGACCTCGGGCTTTCGGCGGGTTCGACCGAGACCCTCTCGCTCGTGGTCTGCGGCAACAAGGCCGTGGTGGAGTGCCCCCTTCCAAGGTAAAGGAGGCAAGGGGCTGAAAGACATGTTTTTGACTGTGTAGTAAGACACTCCCCACCGCGGGAATCCCGTCTCTTGCCGATAACGCACGATGTCTCCGAAAGCCGTCAATAACAGCCGTTCTATATCCTTCGGAATAGCCATTTATATCCAATTAAATTAACAACATGAAGAGTCTGAACGATTAGCTAAACCCGCAACATTATCAATTTATAGTTATTAAGTTAGCTAATAAATAAAATATATATATTCAATTAGACAACACCCCGAAATAGTCCTGTAATTTAAGTAGAGAAAGGGGTTAACGATGACAAAGGGAAGGGGGGTGGAGTTTATGAAAGTGGTACACGACATGCTGGAAGTCGTAGTGGCGATTGGCGTGATGGCTATGTTTCTTGCCGTTATCTCGACGATAGACATAAGTTCCGCCAGGAATGACCCTGATCCGGTGGTCGCCAAGCAGGATACGGTATATGTTAATGCCTCCTATGGCGGCATGGCCCAGAACGGCTCTTACAAGCATCCCTACAGTACGATACAGGAAGGGATAAACGCGGCCGTCAGCGGCCAGACGGTGCTCGTTGAGCCTGGTGTCTATTACGGCAACCTGGAGCTGAAGAGCGGTGTAGTGCTGAAAAGCAGAGCCGGACCCTCATACACGATAATCGACGGTCAGGGTGCTTCCATTGCCGTAATGTCTCCTTACGGCGAGGCTCCGGAGAGCCGAATCGACGGGTTTACGGTACGTAATGCCATCTCGCTGCTCGACATCAGAAACAGGGTTGATCTCTGGTCGCATGCGCACATGGACGTCAACGACTGCGTATTTTATGGCGCCTCCCGAGGCGTTAACGTTACGGCAGGGGCGAGCGCCGATATAACCAGATCCGTCTTTACCGACCTTGACGAGGCAATGGCCGACCTGTGGACGTTTCACGTAGTTGTCAAGAACGTTACGATCGACAAGGTCGGTCATGCGTTTGTCCTTCGCGATTCCGCTTTCAAGGTTTACAATACCTCCATCTCTCGTTCCGGCTGTGTGGCGATGCTGAGAGGCGGAAATACAGTTTATGTGGTGGAGGGATCGAACAACAACGTCTGCTCCTGCACTGCAATGACGGAGCCCAGCGGCGAGGGCATAGATCCGCTGATATGTTTTGACGCCATGTATGAGGAGCAGCCGATGTTCGTCGACGCGGACGGCATGGACTATCACCAGCTGATGGGGTCTCCACTCATTGACCTGGGTGTGGACGTAGGGCTGCCCTATTATGGTTCCGCACCGGATATAGGCGCGTACGAGTATGTTCCGACGGGGGTTACGCTCGAAGCGGAGTACGATTCGATTACATACCCGATTAACTACGTGCTCCCGGAATCACGCTCCTCAATCACGGTCCAGCCATATCATGACGAAGGCGAGAAGAAGCGCGATGCCATCGAGACTGCTGTTATCGAGGTGATGGATGAGCTTGAGGGCATGGATCAGTCTATGCCGGTACAGGGGCAGATAAACGCTCTCGTCGCGCTGCGGGACAGGCTTGTGCGGGATGTCCGCTCCCGGGCCGACGGCTACTATGGCGGGAGCACGGCCGACGACTGGATTACTTCGATGGAGGGGCAGTATAACGTAGTATCGAGGGTTGATGATCTGATAATGAGACTTGACGATAAAATCAATGCCTTGTTCGCCCTTACGCAGTAGAACTGAGGCGATTCGTCCCGGCTCAGTGACCATATCAAGGGGCCGGGACGGAACTCTCCGAGTCAAGAGGGCTTCTCCTGCCTTTCAAATGCCGCAATTGTAATGTGGTGCTTACTTATGCTAAATTATTTAATTAAATTTGCCGGGAGGAGCGATGACCATAAGAAACCTCTCAGAGGGCCTCACATTCGACGACGTACTCTTGGTTCCCGCTCGTTCGGACGTCATGCCAACCGACGTGGACATTTCCACGAACCTTACCAGACACATTAAAATAAACATCCCGCTTCTTAGCTCCGCCATGGACACAGTTACGGAGTCCGAGATGGCCATAGCGATGGCACGCGAGGGAGGCATTGGCATAGTGCACAGGGCAATGACCATAGAGAGGCAGGCCCTGGAGGTGGAAAAGGTCAAGAAGTCCGAAAGCGGCATGATAATCGATCCGATCACGGTTTCTCCCGACTCCAGGATACTGGAGGCTTTGGACCTCATGAGGAACTTCAAGATATCCGGCGTGCCGGTTACGGTCGATGGCAAGCTCGTGGGCATCCTAACGAACAGGGACCTTAAGTTCGAGACCAACTTTCATAAGAAGGTTTCGACCGTGATGACAAAGAAGGGCCTTATCACCGGCCCAGTCGGCACTACCCTCGAGAAGGCGATCAAGCTTCTTCACCAGCACAAGATAGAAAAGCTCCCCATCGTGGACAAGAATTACAAGCTCAAGGGCCTCATAACGATAAAGGACATTGAAAAGAAGATCAAGTACCCCAACGCCTGCAAGGACAAGATGGGCAGGCTGAGAGTGGGGGCCGCCGTTGGTGTGGGCGGCGAGACCGTAGAGCGTGCCGAGCTTCTGGTTAAGTCCGGCGTCGATGTTCTGGTCATAGACACCGCACACGGGCACACCAAAGGGGTAATGGACACCCTTAAAGCGCTTAAGAAGAAGTTCAAGATAGACGTTATTGCCGGAAACATAGCCACCTCCGAGGCCGCGCGCGACCTCATTAAGGCCGGAGCCGATGCCATCAAGGTCGGAATAGGGCCGGGCTCGATATGCACGACCAGGATAGTGGCCGGCGCCGGAGTGCCGCAGATAACCGCCATAATGGAGTGCCGTTCAGTTGCGAGCAAGGCGAGGGTGCCGGTCATTGCGGACGGCGGCATCAAGTTCTCGGGAGACGTCATCAAGGCCCTAGCGGCCGGAGCGCATTCGGTGATGATAGGCGGCCTGTTCGCTGGCACCGACGAGTCGCCGGGCGAGACGGTGCTTTATCAGGGCAGAAGCTACAAGGTCTACCGCGGGATGGGTTCAATTGGCGCCATGGAGCAGCAGAAGGGCGCAAGGGAACGCTACAAGCAGGAAGGCGTGGAAGCATCCAAACTCGTGCCAGAGGGCGTTGAAGGCAGGGTGCCTCACAAGGGGCCGCTGTCTTCGAGCGTACACCAGCTTATGGGCGGCGTCCGCTCGGGCATGGGATACTGCGGGGCGGCCAATCTAAGTGCTCTCAGGACGAAGAGGAAGTTCATTCGCATATCGGGCGCGAGCCTCAGGGAATCCCACGTGCACGACGTTATCATCACTCGCGAGGCCCCGAACTACAGGGTGGAGTGGTAGCTGCACTCTGAGCTCCGTTCATTCGGCCTTGCATCAGCGTCTTACCGCCCCGTTTCCTCTGTGATATATTAGTCATCATGGGTCGCGGAGAGTTTCTCGATACTGCCGTTGAGGCCGCAAGGCGGGCCGGGAAGGTTCTGGTTTCGAACCTCGGTACACTCTCTGAGGGCGACGTAGGAGAGAAACATTCCTCCGATTTCGTAACTCGCGTGGACCGCGAGAGCGAAGAAGTCATAGTAAGCACGATCAGGGAGAAGTTTCCCACCCACACTTTCTTAGCCGAGGAGTCCCTGCGGGACTCGTCCGTCGAACACCGCTGGATAATCGACCCCCTCGACGGAACTTCAAACTATATCCACCAGTACCCGGTGTTCTCGGTCTCAATTGCGCTCGAGGTGGAAGGGGAAGTTGCCCTCGGCGTGGTCTTCGACCCGCTCAGGGAAGAGCTGTTTCATGCCGAAAAGGGCGAGGGCGCGTTCATGAACGGAAAACCACTGAGCGTATCCACGGTGAAGTCGCCCGAAAGGACGCTTATAGCCACGGGCTTTCCGTTTCGGATGAAGCACATGACGGACAAGTACCTTGAAGCCTTCAAGAAGATCTTCATGATGTCCGGTGACTTCAGGCGCGCGGGCTCGGCCGCTCTGGATTTGGCCTCACTGGGCGCCGGAAGGTGCGACGGTTTCTTCGAGCTCGGCCTGAGCGCTTGGGACGTCGCGGCCGGGAGCATCATAATCAAGGAGGCCGGGGGAGTCGTCACCGACTTCGCCGGAGGAGACGATTTTCTCGACACGGGCAATATAATCGCGGGCACTCCGGATGTGCACGATAGACTTCTGGATGCGGTCAGGGAAACTTTTGAAGGCATAGTCGATAAATGACCGCCGGAAAGGAAACCCCATGAAAGTATGCGCCCTATGCGGCAAGAAGGTAACGATAGACGAATACTTCACAAAGCGCTCCACGTGTCCAAACTGCGGTGAGGACCTCCACATCTGCATGAACTGCAAGCACTACAACGAGAGCAGCCGCGAGTGGTGCCTCGAGCCGAGGGCCGAGCTTCCGCGCACCCGAAACAAGGCTAACTTCTGCGACTGGTTCCGCTATCGAGAGGGCGGCGGCAAGGCGGTGCCGGATAAGTCAGAGGGGTCTTCGGGCGATATCAAGAAGCAGTTCGATGACCTCTTCAAATGACGTTTATTTAAAGCTCGTGCCACGGCCCTGATTTGGCGTTTTTTAGCACTATAGCTGACAATTAATGTCAATTTCACGCATTGCGTATTCAGAAAGAGCCCGTAATCCTTCAATATTATTATGGCGTGTTTTTTGCAATAAATATAAGAAGATGGCGGTATTTATCTAAAGTTCCACGACAAGAAAGGGGGACTCAATGAAAGCCCTGAAAGTAATTCTAATCGTATCTATCGTCCTTTTTGCAGCCACGTCCGCGATGGCGGCATCGTTGTCTCATACTCCCGGCTCGGTCTCGGTTACGGTGCCGGCGGGCTCGAGCACTACTGTACCTGTGACCGTGACCTTATCCACCGCTGAGAGGGGGACGTACTATCTCTGGTTCGTTAGCTCCGTTACGGGTACTGTCCCTTCGTCGTGGATTCGGTCGTCAAGGAACACGGCTTTCCTGAGCCGCTCCTCGAATTTTGCATCAACCGACATTTCCATAACCGTACCCGCGGGAACAGCGTCCGGGACCTATTCGAGCGTCATTAGTTCGAATGCAATGGGGGCTCACGGCTATGCGGACGCAGGTCCGGGCGTCCGGGTGGATGTCCGTGTTGCTTCGAGCTGCTCCGGCGTGCCCGAGATAGTTATCACGGGAATGAGTCCAGAGGTCATTTGGCCTCCAAACCACAGTATGGCAGTCGTTAACGTCGACGGCTTCGTAAAGGTGCCGTCGGGATGCTCTATTAATGAGACGGGATTCAGCATAGAGGACGAGTACGGCACCTACACCCGAGTGGGCAAGTTTACGGCGGATGGAGACGGCGCGTTCAGCATACCTCTGCCTGTAGAGGCATGGAGGACCGGCCAAGACAAGGACGGCAGGCACTACACGATAACCCTCTTTGCCGAGGATGACGCAGGCATAGGCACATCCGAGGTGCTTAATGCCGTGGTCCCGCACGACCAGGGCACGAGGGGCAATTCGAAGTAGGCCGGAAAATTTATTAAGTCATTTCAAGAGGGGGCCGCATCGCGGCCCCCTTTCTTTTATCCTAATCCTTTTTTTGCAATTCACGGTCAATCATGTAGAATATCAGGCTGAAAGCAAGTCTACGGGAGGCTCGAATTGGCCCTTTGGCACACGCGCACCGTTTCGGAAGTTTTTAAAGACCTCGAGAGCGCCCAAGAGGGGCTATCGGAGGTCGAGGCCGGGCGCAGGCTCGAGCATTACGGGCCGAACGAGCTAAAACGCGAGGAGCGCCCCTCGGCCTTCTCTCTTTTCCTCGGACAGTTCAAGAACGTCCTCATAATCATCCTTCTCATCGCCACCGTGCTGTCAATTCTCGTTGGGGAGACGATGGACGCGCTCCTGATAGCCGTCATCGTGGTATTTTCCGCGGGACTGGGTTTCTTCCAGGAGTATAAGGCCGAAAAAGCCCTTGAAGCGCTCAAGAAGATGCTGCAGGCCACGATAACCGTTGTGAGGGACGGCCGCGACCACGAGGTGGAGACCTCAACGATAGTGCCCGGAGACGTACTCTTGCTCGAGGCGGGCGACCGCGTGCCAGCTGACGCACGCGTCGTGGAATCGATATCTCTGAGGTGCGACGAGGCCCCTCTGACGGGAGAGTCCGTACCAGTGGCAAAACACACCGGGTCCCTCGAGGAAGAGACCCCGGTACCCGACCGCAAGAACATGGTCTATACCGGAAGCGTCGTTACTTACGGAAGGGCGCGGGCCGTGGTCACATCAACGGGAATGGACACCGAATTCGGCAAGATCGCCCGCGAGGTCTCTGCCGTAAAGACTGAAAAGACACCGCTTGAGGTAAGGACGGAGGAGATAGGCAAGTGGCTCGGCATCGGAGCGCTCGCAGTATGCGCCCTCGTGGTGGTGGTAAGCTCGGCGCGGGAGCTCTCAAACGGTACGTTTTCGTTTCAGCACCTCGTAAACATGGTGATGTTCGGCGTGGCCCTCGCCGTTGCGGCCGTGCCGGAGGCGCTTGCGGCGATAGTTACGGGAGCCCTCGCCATAGGAATGCACGAGATGGCAAAGCGAAACGCCCTCGTCAGAAAGATGCCCGCCGTCGAGACGCTCGGATGCACGACGGTCATATGCACGGACAAGACGGGCACTCTTACGAGAGGGGAGATGACCGTGCGGAAGCTCTATGCGGGTGGCGAGACCGTGGAGGTCTCGGGCGCGGGTTACGAGCCGGTGGGAGAGTTTACGGGTAAACTCGCGGTAGATGGAGACCCGCTTAAGCCGCTTCTTATGGCGGGGCTTCTCTGCAACGACTCGGAACTCATTGAGGCGGACGGCGCATGGAAGATAAAAGGCGACCCCACCGAGGCCGCGCTGGTCGTGGCGGCGCATAAGGCGGGGGTCATGAGCGGAAAGCTCAGGGGAGATTACGCGCGGGTGGCTGAGGTCCCGTTCAGCTCCGAAAGGAAGTTCATGTCAACGGTGCATGACACGCCCGATGGCGGTAAAATCGTGTTCGTAAAAGGCGCGCCAGAGGTTGTGCTTGCGCGCTGCACTCATCTTATGGATGCCGGGGGCGCTATGGTTCCCCTCACGGATGAGGACAAGGAGCGAATCGCCGCCGAGAACACGAAGATGGCCGAGGGTGCGCTGCGCGTGCTAGCCTTGGCAAGGGGAGACGTGGAATCGGTGCCGGATAACGTCGAGGAGGTCGAGCAGGGGCTCGTCTTCCTCGGTCTTGCGGGAATGATGGACCCCCCGAGGCCCGAGGCGATCGACGCTGTGCGCGTGTGCAGAGAAGTTAGCATGAGGCCGGTCATGATAACGGGCGACCATAAGATAACCGCTCTGGCAATCGCGAAAGAAATGGGGATATACCGAGACGGCGACATGGAGCTCACGGGCGAGGAGCTTGAGGCCATGAGCGACGAGGAATTCGAGGCCGAGGTGGACAAGGTGAGCGTGTACGCGCGGGTGTCCCCGGCCGACAAGCTCAAGATCGTACGCGCATGGAAAAAACGCGGCGAGGTCGTAGCGATGACGGGAGACGGCGTAAACGACGCCCCGGCGCTCAAGCACGCCGATATCGGTATAGCGATGGGAATAACCGGAACCGAGGTCGCGAAAGAGGCGGCGGACATAGTGCTTAACGACGACAACTTCGCCACCATAGTGAAGGCCGTGGAGCTGGGACGCTGGATATATGACAACATCAAGAAGTACCTGACGTTCCTGCTAAGGTGCAACATCACCGAGGTGCTCGTGATAGGCGGCGTGGTGCTCGCCATAGGGCCCGAGTATCTGCCCCTGCTGCCCGCGGCGATACTCTACGTGAACCTCGTTACCGACGGCCCACCGGCCCTCGCACTCGGCGTCGCCCCGCCCGACCCCGACATCATGAGAAGGCCCCCTCGTAGCCCCTCTGAGAGCGTGTTTTCACGGGAGGTCAAGGCGTTCATGCTCATGGCGGTGACAATCGAGTTTCCCATATTCTTGTGGGCGTTCTTTCACAGTCAGCCCGACATGGAGCTTGCCAGGACGAGGATGTTCTTCCTGTTCATACTCGTGGAGCTGATAATCGGCCTGAACTTCCGCTCATTGACCTACAGTATGTTCAAGGCGCCGCCTCATAAGTGGCTGATCGTCACGATAATCGGAGAGCTGTTTCTTACGGCGGGCGTCATGCAGATACCTGCGGTGAGGGACGCCTTCGGGGTGATAATGCCTTCGGCCCCAGACCTGGCGATGATAGTCGGTTTCGGGGTGGTTATCTGCGCTCTCATGGAGCTTACCAAGCGTTTCATCGGAAAAGCCGGTACGTGATTGTTTAGCTTATATCGAAATTAAGCGGGGGGATCTCGGAGATTATCTCGCTCTCGCTGGAGACGCGGTTCTGGATATGCTCGAGGGCCTCGTCCGTGGTCTCGGCATACTTGATGATGTCGAGGTCGTCTTCGTTTATGGTGCCTTCCTTGATCATGGTCTTGGACGTGAAGTTCCGCAAGCTTTGCCAGAAATCCTTTCCCATGCAGATGACCGGGAACTCTACCAGTTTTCCGGTCTGCATCAGCGTAGTCACCTCGAAGACCTCGTCGAGGGTGCCGAACCCGCCCGGCATCACTATGAACGCGGAGGAGTATTTAACGAGCATCACCTTTCTGACGAAGAAGTGCTCGAACTCAATGAACTGGTCGAGGTAGACGTTGGGTTTCTGCTCTTTAGGCAGGCGGATGTTGCAGCCGATGCTGAAGCCGCCGGCTTCTTTTGCGCCGCGGTTCGCGGCCTCCATTACGCCCGGCCCACCGCCGGTCATCACCGAGTAGCCCGCCTTCGCAAGCTTGTTGCCCATCTCCCTTGCCAGCTGGTAATTGGGGTGGCCCTCCGGGAACCGGGCCGAGCCGAACACCGTAACGCATGAGCTCGGGAAGCGAAGGCTTTCGAACCCCTGAATGAACTCGAGGAATATCCTGACGGCGCTCTCCAGGTCGGCCTCGCGGCCCCGTCTCCCCGAGAGGAAGAGCCGTTCGGCCCCGTAAACTTTATCGAGCAGCGATTCGGCCCTTTTAGTCCTGTCTTCCATGTATGAACCTCATAGTCTGATGTTGAATTATAGCCCTAACAATCGCCTCATTACAATCGTATCGGGCTCAGATGCAAAGACTGGCCGCCTGGCTTATCAGTCGCTGCGCCAAGTCCTGCTTCAGGCCGGTGGCCCTCGCGAGCCCTCTTGCGTCCATGCCGTGGATCTCGCTGGCAAGCACTATGCCGTTATCGATAAGCGCGCGGGCGACCTGCCTTGTGACGGCATGCAGTATCGTCACGGGATAGGTCTTTCCGTGCTCTATTGTCTGTTCGAGGCTGTGCTTCGATGGATATTTCCAGCCCATTGTCTCCAGGCCTACGCACTCGGCGTACTTTATCGCCTGCGAGGAGAACCGCGTGTTGGTAACCAGCATACCTTTAAGGATGTGATTTCCGTTCGGGCAGGTATCACCTATCTTCTTGATGTCGAGGAATCGCGCGTGCACGTACAGGGCGGTCTTTACGTCGGAGATGGTTTTCCGATTGTGATGGAACTTGCACTCTATGACGTAACATGAGTCGTCCCTGCGCGCAACCACGTCCACCTCGTGTGTGACGCAAGCGCCTTTGACGAACTGTCCAACCTGGGTCTTGTAGCCGTCGTGCTTTAGGACATCGGCGATGTACTTCTCAAACGGGTAACCGCTCGGGCCGAGGGCGTATAGGGCCTGTTTGAGCGAATAGCGCATCGTGCAGGCCATGTCGTAGTTACGCATGTATTTCTTCGCCGCCCGGAAGACCTTGCGAGTGGTGTACGGAGGCTTGATGGTGCTCGAGACCTTATCTATCAGCTTGTCGGCATCCTCGGGTTTTACGCCCGAGTTCAGAAGCGAGCGGTGAAGCTTCTTCCTGTCGAATTCCTCTGTTTCTCCGGATTCCTTGAGTATCTTCGTATCAGACATGGTTCTCCTTATCTCGTGGTGTGCCCTCAGTGGCCGGTGCGAACCTGTATTGCCTTGTGCTCTTTATCGCTATGAACGCGATTCCCGCCGAGAGCACTATCAATGCGCCGGCGAGGGCGGTTAGTAGCATATTACCAGATGCGAGGTATTTTACTTTCATGAGGTATATCAGCGACGCGACGGTGGTCACTATCATGAAAACGGCCGGGATGACCGTGAAGAACGCGGGTTTTCCCCTCTTTAGCAGCCAGGCAGATACGGTTATCAGCCCCAGGGCGGCCAGAAGCTGGTTCGATGAGCCGAACACGGGCCAGAGGGCCAGAAAGGCCTGCTTGTAGGCAAACAGCAGCATTATCGCCACCGAGAGGCCCGCGTTGAAAAGATAAGACATCAGGAACTTGGGAGGGTTTTCGAAAAGCAACTCCCAGAGCTCCTCGAAGAGATACCTGTTGAGCCTCACGGCGGTATCGAGCGTCGTAACGAGGAACCCCTCCACAAGTAGTATCCCGAATATGGTCCCGGCGTAAACGGGTACAGAGGTGGCGCTCCCGAGCAACCGGCCCATGGCGAGAGCGAACGCGACCACCGGGTTCGAGCGCCCCTCGGCCGGAAATACGATGTCCACGTACTGCGAGAAGTCCAGAACGGAGGCAAGCGTAATAAGCACGGCCGCCGCGAGAAGCCCCTCCAACAGCATGCCTCCGAAGCCTATTCTCAGGGCATGGGACTCTCTGGATATCTGCTTGGAGGTCGTTCCGCTTGCGATGAGGCTGTGGAATCCCGATATTGCCCCGCAGGCTATGGTGATGAACATTATCGGCCACATCGGGCCGAGTTTCTGTGCGCCCATGGCGGCGTTAACCGCCGGGAATTTTATGGTCATCCCCTTAAGCCCACCCAGGAGGATACCCACCGTCAGGGCCGCTATCCCGGCATAAAGTATGAACGAGTTTATGAAGTCTCTTGGCTGAAGC
>Ga0055451_10000544_pt1 | contig 15202 bp, 13 predicted proteins | sample China_Galinas_PW_3_FD_57745 | JGI IMG/M metagenome (GOLD analysis project Ga0055451, IMG submission 57745) | Wetland microbial communities from San Francisco Bay, California, USA, that impact long-term carbon sequestration - China_Galinas_PWB_D2 | ecosystem: Environmental > Aquatic > Marine >... | reverse complement strand
TTGTAAATCTTTCTTTCATATCAACCGACCTCTTTGAACTCGAACGTGGACACTCGCAGCTTGACAGTCATAGAATCAGATTTATCGAACTTGGTGTTTATATTCAGGTTAGATACTTTCAAGAACGAAGGTGCGTTTTGTATTTTATAAAGGATATCAACAAGATCCTTGAGGGACAAATTTTTTAACTCGACGTCTATACTCTTTTCCTGATAGAAATCCTCGGACTGTGAAGTCCTTAAATTGACGTCTTTAATTGAAAAGTTCTTCCTCTCCAGATTTTCATCCAGGAGTATGCGCTCGACCACGGATATAAGTGGCTCTTCTTCTTCACGTATCTTGCTCGACAGCTCCGATATTCTCTTCTTCGATTGCAGGTACTCGGCGCGCAGGCCTTCGATCCTTACCAGCTCGGACTCAAGCTGGCCCACTCTTTTCTCAAGTCGGCCGGTGCCGGACGAAAATGACTGAAATATCAGATACAGCACCAAAAGACACAAGCCCGCGGCCCCTATGATAATGGCTCTGCGGTCGCGTTCTGTAGTGGAGTGCCTGCTCAGCTTTTCCCTGAGATCGCCAAGCACTTTCTTTACATTTTGCGTTAAGTCGTTGATATCCATTCACACTTCCTGCTTCAACACCAAAGAGAGCTCGAATTTAGTCTTGCCGCCAACTGTATTACCGGTCTGATTTCTGGAAACTGATTCGAACATATCGGATTTCGAAAGCGCTTCTTCTATCTCGGTAACCTCCTGATAAGAATCACACTCGCCCTGAATCTTAACGGTATTGCCGCTCTCAAATTTTATATCGTTCACCGTGAGCTGCATCTTCGATGGAAGGGTTACTGATATGTTCCTCAGAACCTCAAGCGGCGTTGTCGGACCCTGAACGCCCTCTATCATTCTCAGCTTCTCTTTTACTTTCCCTACCTCTGACTCCATATATTCCACGGGCCTGGGAATGATCTTAACGTCGGGAAAAGTCTCTTTTACCACTGAAGAGATTCGGCCTTCAAGCTCATTCACCTCGTTTTTAAGCTCGAAATAACTGGACGCGCTGTTATAAATCAGTAAAGCGATGAAAATTGCTGCAAGAATTGCCGGTGTCAGGAACAGCCTCCGGATCTCCCTGTCCACGCCCACGTACTTGAACTGGTCCTTCCTGAAATTTAAATAACCGGACTTAAACGAGCTACCATATAGTGCGAGCGCATAAGACTTTGCGTAAAGCGGAGAGTTGTCCACTCCTATATCCGGTATAAAGATCTTTCTCACATCCCTGTTAAATTCCTTCTTGAACATTTCGCAGACGCCGGGAGCATTCGCCAACGCGCCTGAAACAACGATCGACTTTACGCCATCCTTGAGCTCCGTTTCGAAGAAATGAATAGTTTTCTTGAGCTCGATTGTGACAGGAGATAGGCATCTCTCCATATTCTCTCCATGTATGGCGCTAAGAGATTGCCGCGTTAATTTCAGTTCATCTTTTTCGATCCCCAACGCCCCGCTGAGGTTAGACACCAGTGAAGCCGCAGCCTTTGCGGATGACCTCACTCTCTTCATCCCGTTTTCGTCAAACAAGCAAAAGCTGATTTCAGATTCCCCCATATCGACCAGTATGAGCGGCTTTTCGCCTTCGAGGAAACCGTTCAGCGTTCCGAAGGCAACAGGCGCATAAGTGACAACCTTGGGATCGATGCCCCCCTTGTTGAAAAACTCGAGCAACTCCTCGACATCTTCTTTCTCGTATACACATACGAGCGCCTCTCCGCCGACATCACCCTTTATAATATGATACGAATGAATCTTCTCGTCCGGATCGAACGTGGATATGTTCTCGAGCTCGTAAGCATAAACCTGATCGATTTTTTTCGGATCGGTAAAAGGAAATCTTATTACCCTTATCGATATGGGGTCACCCGGCAGACAAGCCGCTATATCCCCTTTTGGAAGGGAATAGTCGCTGAATGTACTGCTGAGTAAATCTGAGGAATCCGGGGAAGAATCCGGCAGGTCGGCCCGGATTGTCTGTAGCAATTGAACCTCCCTGAAACCCCTCTTGATCAGGGAAATCCTTACATCCTTTTCGCCGATATCTAGTCCTACAAATCTGCCGTACATTTTTAAGTAAGTTACTTAATAATACTGTTGTAAATCTAAAGTAAAGGCACCTTAAAGTCAAATATATTTTACGCCGCCTTGGCCCTCGCGAGTGTAATCACCGAAACCCGGGACACTCCCGACTCTAGAAGCACGCGCGAGCACTCTTCGGTGGCTGCGCCAGTGGTAAATACGTCGTCAACGAGAAGAAGAGACTTATCTCTGTACGCATCTTCCACGGTAACCGAAAAAGCGCCTCTTACGTTTCGCCGTCTGTCCCTCTCGCTCTTCAGTTCAAACTGAGGCCTCGTTTCTCTCGTCTTCCTAAGCACGAACAAGTCGTATTCCATGCCGGTGCGGGATGCGAGATTCTGCGCGATCACGGAAGACTGATTATACTCCCTCGCCCTCAATTTGCTTAAGTGAAGCGGGACGGGAACGACGGCGTCGAATTCTCCCGCTTCGTAAGGGAACCTCTCCACAATCATTTCCGTAAAAAAGGCCTCGTGTCTCAGTCCGCCCTCGTACTTAAACTCATGTATCATATCCCTGAGCTTGCCGTCATAGAATGCCACCGAGCGGGCCTTTTCAAACGTGAATTCTCCTCTCACACATTTACCGCAAAGATGAGCGGCAGATGCGGAACCCGTCTCGTTTGCCCTTTCGTCCACCGAATCGAAATAACCAAAAGGCGTACCGCACACCGTACACTGCGGTAAGTCGTCCAGGTATTTGATTTCCCTCACACACGAGCTGCATAGAAAACCCTCCCCTTGAACGGGGCGGCTGCATACGGAGCAAGAATCCGGGAAAATGAGGTCTAGCATCAATAGTCCGTTAATTTCTGTCGCTTATTCGGGAGAAGCGCAATATCGGTTTTATATTAATTTATACTTAGATTGTATACATCAGGCTTTAATAAAAATAAGCCCTCACCGTACGCCGCGGATCTAAACCCTCATCGGCATGATTACTGACAGATAGACCTCTTCCCCTTGGGGCGTGACAACCGCGGGGCTTAACTCGTCGATCAATCCGACCTCTACCTTATCTTCGGTAATGGCCTCGAGAACGTCCATCAAGTAGCGCGCATTGAATCCGAGCTCAATAGGTTCGCCCGAATAATCAAGACTCACCGCCTCCCTGGCCTCACCTATTTCGGGAGATACGGAGATAAGGGTCATTTCATTTTTGTTGATGCTGAACTTCACGCTCCTCGTCTTCTCCGACGATAGTATAGACACACGCTTAAGGGCGCTTAGGAAATCGTTTTTTCCGAGAGTAAGCGTGACTTTGGTAACTTCCGGCGTGACCTGCTTATAGTCGGGAAAATCCGCGTCTATGAGTCTGGCAATGAGTATAATATCCTCTCCCTCGACCATGAAGAAGTTATCTCCCACCCCGATCCTGACCTTGTCCGAGAGCTTTAGGACCTTCCTCAGCTCGGCGACGCCCTTTTTAGGCACGACAAAACCCTTGTCGAACTTAACCCTGCTGTCTATGTTCTTCTCGACGAGCGAGAGGCGGTGCCCGTCCGTAGCCACGAGCCTGAGACTCTTGCTCCCGGCCTCTTCGAAATATATTCCCGCCAGGTTTCTCCTCAGCTCATCGGGTGAAACGGCGAAAATAGTCTTGGATATCATCTCCTCGAGAACCGAGCTTTCTATTGAAAACAGCTGATCGGAATGGAGCTCCGGTATTATGGGAAAGTCTTCGCTCGGAAGACCCGCGATCTTAAATACGGCGGACGAAGCCCTGATCTCCACCCAGTGATTTCCTATCTCCTCAACCTCTATCGAGCCGCTTTCTAGCTCTTTTACTATCTCGTAAAGCTTCCGCGCGGGCACGGCAAGGCTTCCTCCCTCCGAGACTTCCGCGCTGCACCATGTGCTCATCGTAGTTTCGAGATCGGTCGCTGAAATCTCTATCTTGTTCTCGTTCAGGCTAAGGAGAACATGAGAAAGAACCGGCATAGTGGCGCGCCGTTCTGATATTCCCTGCACCAGTCCCAATTTGTTTGAAAACTCTTCGACACTTGCTTTGAATTTCATCATCGCTGCTCCGGTTTACTATTACTGTTATTCTCTAGAATATATTTTTATTATTAGTAGTAGTAATAGTAGTACCTGTGAAAACATGAAAACCTACACTATAGTCCTTTTATTACAAGATTTTCGGTGTTAATAAAGATGTTGACAGTTTCTATTGTTATCAACATCAATCCACAGAACAAGCCGAAAATTGCTTAAAAGCGATTTATCCACACTACTTTCAACAGAGTTGCCAACCTAGTTATCCACTGAGCAGGTTTTCTATCTTTCTGCAAAGCGCCTTAACGTTATTCTCTAGCGAGAGGTCTTTGCCTACGTTGTTTTCTATCTTCTTTACGGCGTGTATCACGGTTGAGTGATCCTTGCCGCCGAATTTTTCGCCTATGTCCGGGTATGATGCACCGGTGTATCTTCTGGCCAGATACATTGCAATCTGCCTCGGCAAGGCTATATTTTTCTGCTTTCTTCCCGACTTTAAATCCTGGACCCTTAGTCCGTAAAAACCGGCCACTTCCTTTTGTATACTCTCTATGCTGAGAAATTTCTTGTCCTGATGCTTTAGTATGTTTTTCAGCACTTCCTTTGCCAAATCAAGAGTAATCGCGGTGTTGAGAAGCTTCGCGTGCGCCACGATGTTCGTAAGCGTGCCCTCCAGCTCCCTTATATTGGAAGTGGTGTTTTGAGCGAGATATAACGCCACGTCATCCGGAAGAACTATTTCCTCGGATTCCGCCTTGTTTTTTATGATAGCTATCCTTGTCTCGGTTTCGGGCGGCTGTATGTCCGTAATGAGCCCCCACTCGAACCTCGACCTCAGCCTTTCCTCAAGATAGGACATTTCCTTGGGAGATTTATCGCTCGTGAGCACGATCTGTTTTTTCGATTCGTAAAGCGTATTGAACGTATGGAAGAACTCCTCCTGTGTGCTTTCCTTTCCGGCTATGAACTGTATGTCGTCAATTAACAGGACATCGCACCCGAATCTGTACCTGTTTCTGAACGCTTCCATTTTATTGGATTTAATGCTGTTTATAACCTGATTAGTGAAATGCTCCGCCGATATGCAGCAGACCCTGGCCATATCGGAAGTCGAATCTAAGATGTAGTTGCCGATTGCGTTTATCAGGTGGGTTTTACCGAGACCGACGCCTCCGTAAATAAAAAGAGGGTTATAAGCTTCCCCGGGCTTCCGGGCAACCGCGGTCGAAGCGGCGTGAGCGAACTGGTTGCTCGGGCCCACTATGAACCGGTCAAAGGAGTAGTTGGGGTTGAGAACCCCGGTAAACAGTTTCCTCGATACCGATTCCTTTGCTTCCTTCGGCTCTCTTTTGACCTGTTTATCTTCGCCCTTTTCCCTTAACTGGGGGGCTCTCTCCATGCTCACGACTATTTTTAATTCGACGTCTTTTCCATGAACCTCTTTTACGGTTTCATGTATGAATTCCAGGTAGTGATTGTTTATCCAGTCCCTGTCGAATTCACTGTTTGCCTCAAGCGTGATGGAATCCCTTGTCGATGCTACAGGCTTTAGCGGCGCGAACCAGAAAAACACCTGCGGATTGGATTTTTTCTTTATCCTTTCGAGCACCTTTTCCCATACCACTCCGTTTTGCGAAGTACCGGTGCTTTCTCTTCTGGGTTTACTCTGGCCTACTGCTCTGTCAATGAAAAATTCGAGTCCTTTACCCTCGTCCTTTTTCTCCGTGAAAAGCGATCTTAAGTTGTGTTTAAGGGGCGATCTCTTGGTTGCCAATTCTCCTCTGCTCCTCCGATAAAAAAGACAATTTATCCACAATCCATCAACACAGTGTGGATAACTTTTTTATAGCTTTATGATGTGAAAAGTGCCCCACCCAAATCCGTAGGTTACATCCTAACAGAAAGCAAATTATCTTGTCAAGTAATTTTTGGAATTCGTTTGTTTGCAGTAGGTTACGGATAATAATTAAAGCTCGGACGATTCAAGAGCCCGTATCTAAAATACCGTGCAATTCGTCTTTCGGAGATCGCATTATATAGTCGGTTCCGCTGCAACTAACCGCAAATAAAGAGAATATAGCCGCACCACAAACGGTCGGGATTGTTGTCGGATTGAGCGCATCCTGCAGCTCAGGTTTTATTAAGCGCCGATTCCATCCCCTTTTGCACGTCCACTCTGCTCAGCAATAACCCGCCTACGATAAAAAAGGCGATAAGCGAGAAAATGCTTAACCTGCTCGAGCCGGTTGACTGCGAGATCACGGCGAACACCAGAGGCCCGACAATGCCCGCGAACTTGGAGCTCATTCCGTAAAAGCCGAAGAACTCGGCTGTCTTTCCCCTCGGGAGCATCGAGCCAAACAGCGACCTGCTTAGCCCCTGTGTTCCGCCCTGGACCGTTCCCACCATAAACGCGAGGATCCAGAAATGAAGAGCAGTCTGCATAAAATAGGCGCTCACGGAGATAAGCGCGTAAACAAAGAGTCCGAACAGTATTGAATTTTTGGTCCCCATGTATCTGGCCAGTCTTCCAAAGGCGAATGTAAACGGTATTCCGACGAACTGCGTCATTAGTAGTGCGCCGATGAGCGCGGTCTGCCCTATGCCGATCTCGGCTCCGTATATCGCCGCCATTTTTATTATCGTCCCTATGCCGTCGTTGTATATCCAGAAGGCGGCAAGAAATAAAAAGAGCTGCTTATAACTCCTTAGCTCCCTGAATGTGACTGAGAGCCTCCTGAAGCCGGCGGAAACAAAATTAACATCGGGGGAATAGTTTTTGGTTTCTCCGTGCTCCTTTACGTTCAGGATAAGCGGGACGGTAAAGAGAGCCCACCATATGGCGACCGATACGAACGATAGCCGGGTTGCGAGTATTTTGTCGCTCATTAGCTCTATCATCGCGATGTTGATTGCCAGCAATATTCCTCCACCCAGGTAACCGAGTGCGTAGCCTTTAATGGATACTCTGTCGATGTTCTCGGGCCCTGCCACATGCGGCAGGAGTGCATTGTAAAAGACCTCAGATATCATGAACCCTATGTTTCCGAAAATGAAGAAGAGGGAGGCCGTCAGCCAATTCCCGGTTTTTACGTAGAAAAGGAGAGCGGTGGCGAGAATTCCTATTGCTGCGAACGTCAGAAGAAGGCGTTTCTTGACCCCGGAATAATCGGCGATTGCACCCATTATCGGAGCCATCAGGGCCGAGATCAGAAGCGCAATTACAACCGTATAGCCCCAGTAAACGGTGGCGGTGTTGCCGGGAAGATCTGCGCCCGCGACCTGGCTGTAGTAAACCGGAAGCACCGCTGCCATCACTGTCGTAGCGAAGGCTGAATCGGCCCAGTCGTACATGCACCAGCTCAGCACTTCCCGCTTGTTTTCTCTTTGCTGCGCGTCGTCCATAGTCAGCTTTACGTTAAAGCACCATACCGGGTTTCTTTTTGACTCCGGCTTCGACAACTATTATTATTGGAAAAAGTGTAAAAGGAAAGACACCCCGGGCACGATGAAAGCATTAATATTATTTATCTTACTCTGGACGCCTTTATGCCTGTTCCTCGTCTATAAGCTGCCTTCATGGTTTGACGAAGAGAGCAGGATAAATCTCGGAATCATTTTATGGCTGATCGGCTTCCTCGTCGCCCTTTATTATCTCGTTGCCAGGAAGTGGCGCGCTTAATAATTGTCATTCGAGGGATGAACCTAATTGTACAACTCCGGACGTGGAGCCGCTTTAAGTGGTAATTATTCCCACCTGATAGTAACTTGAAATTACCGGCCACATCTGTAATAATTGTTTTTAAGTAACCAAATTATGCAATTTACGGTAATTCCGGATATAGAATTGTATACATTTCAAGATAAAGGAGGCTACAATGCTGAGTAAGGAAATTCAGGACGCGCTTAACGATCAGATCAAGAACGAATATTTTGCCTCATATACATATCTTTCAATGGCCGCGCACTGCGAATCCATAAACATGAGGGGTTTTGCGAGCTGGCTCAGAAGACAGAGCAGGGAAGAGCTCGATCATGCGATGAGACTCTTCGATTACGTGATTGACAGGGACGGGCACGTGGTGCTCCAGTCCATTGACAAGCCGCAGGCTAAATACAAGTCTTTGGCGGAAATGTTCCAGCTGGTGCTCGACCAAGAAAGAGAAGTTACTGGCATGATAAACAACCTCTACGAGAAATCTATCAGTGAAAACGATCACGCCACCGCCGTGGAGCTACAGTGGTTTATACAGGAGCAGGTGGAGGAAGAAAAGAACGCGACCGAGATACTCGACAAGCTGAAATTCGCCGGCGACAACAGCTCCGCGCTTTTGATACTGGACGAACATCTTGGCGACAGGAAATAGGGTTTCTGTTTAAAGGCATTCTCTAAGTTCTTATTTACTCTTTTTTTGAGCGGTTCGTCAATGCGGGTTTGCCGGTAAACATGGTCATCAATCAAAGGTAAACCGTGTCACATTCATTCCAGTTCTGGTACGAGTTCGCAAGCACTTATTCATACATAGCCTCGGCTAGGATCGAACAATTGTCCGAGGAACACGGAGTTTCCGTCGAGCGGAAGCCTTTTCTGCTGGGGCCTGTGTTCAAGGGTCAGGGTTGGGATACTTCACCTTTCAATATATATCCCGTAAAGGGCAGGTACATGTGGCGCGACGTCGAGCGGCTTTGCGATAAATACGGGATTCCCTTTAAGAAGCCTTCCCAGTTTCCGAGAAACGGGGTACTGGCGTCGAGAATCGCTATCGTTGCTGAGCAAGAGGGCTGGTGCGCGGAATTCTCCAGGCTCATTTATCGCTTAAACTTTGTTGAAGACAAAGATATTTCAAGTGAAGAACTCATTGCCTCCGCACTCGATTCTCTCGGCCAACACCCTGAGGGTGTGATAAGTAGAGTGAGTACCGGCGAGGATAGGGCGAGGCTTCGCTCCCAGACGGAGGAGGCTATAGGCAAGGGTATTTTCGGAGCTCCTACCTTCGTTATCGGAGAGGAGATATTCTGGGGTCAGGACAGACTCGAGGACGCTCTTCTGTGGTACAAGCGGCACTCAACATGAACCCCCTCATTACCTCATGACCCATTCGAGATAATATACAGGACCCGGGCACTTCGTATCCGCGTTCAGTTATATATACTTTACGACTGAATTCACGTAAGTTCTAATCAATCATGTCCGGTAAAAAATTTCGTAATTTACCTCGTTTATTTTTTATCCTGATTGCGGTTCTCTCGCTCGGAGTGCAGTTACCGGCGGAAGGGATTGCCGGCGGCGGGAAGAAGCATTTCCTCTGGAAGGTTAGCTCAGAGACGAACACGGTTTACATCATGGGCTCCCTCCATCTGCTGAGAAAAGAGAATTACCCTCTCCCCGAAGCTTTCGAAAACACATATCAGGATTCGGAGGTTCTGGTGTTCGAGGTCGATCCCGGGACGCTGAACACGCCCGAGACGGTCAGGATGATGCTGTCAAAAGCGACACTCGGGAAAGACGTAACGCTGGACCAAGTCTTATCAGAGGAGACTTACGGCAAGACGAAGAGGAAGCTCAGTCTCCTCGGCGCCGATATATTGATGTATCAAAAGTCTAAGCCCTGGTTCGTCGCCGTGACGCTCGGTTTTCTTAAGTTAAAGAGCATCGGCCTCGATCCGTCAGACGGGGTGGACATGTATTACTACGACAAAGCTGTCGCCGACGGGAAAGAAATCGAGGGTCTCGAGACCGCGGAATTCCAGGTCAATATGCTGGCCCGGGCGGGAGAGGAAAACGAGGACGCGTACCTGCTTCAGACGCTCGAGGACCTGGACGTAATGGACGATGAGCTTCAGGTGATGCTCGACTCGTGGAGTATAGGCAACGCGGCTCGGTTCCAAAAAGCCATGTTTAAGAGCTACGAGGACTATCCGGAAGTCTACGACAGTTTCCTCGTCGAGAGGAATAAAAACTGGTTCCCTAAGGTGGAAAATTTCATAGGGCGGGACGAGGATTATCTCGTCATAGTCGGCTCCGGTCATCTCGTGGGAAAGGATGGTCTTATCAATCTGCTCAGTGAAAAGGGCTACAAGATCGAGCAGCTTTGACGTCAAGCTCACCCATGCTTTAAAATTCTGCCGGCGATCTCCCCAATCCCGCACAGTTTACGGCGGCCCGGGTCATTACGGCTACTGAATTCAGCGGCTGTTCAATTACTCTCGCCGTGTTTGTATTGGCATACCTTTGCTTTTAATATATTGAAAGATGTATATAAGAGTGTCCGTGGATTCAGATGCGAGACATTCCGACGGGCCGTTTATGCGCATATCGCTAAAGGGGATTCACCGTGATACAGTCTGAGATAATCGGGGATATGGGTTGAAAAAGCAAAATACCACCTACAAAGCAAATAAGATAAGCGAAAATGCCGCTCTCCGTCTCATTATGGAGGGTGTCGCTACCGAGACGGGCGAGAGATTCTTCAAGTCGCTTGTGAAAAGTCTGGCGGAGGTGCTTAATACGCGAGGCGCGTGGGTAACTGAGTACCTACCTGAATCCAGGCGGTTAAATTCACTTGCATTCTGGCTGGCTGGCAAATGGGTGGATGAATACAACTATGAGATAACCGGCACACCCTGCGAGTTTGTAATAGAAGAGAAAAATATGTTCAGGGTCGAGGATAACGTCATTGAATTATATCCCGATGATCCCGACCTGGAGCCGCTCGGAGCCGTTAGTTACATGGGCATCCCTCTGTTGGACATTGCAGGCAATGTGCTGGGTCATCTCGCCGTTTTGGATTCAAAACCCATGCCGGAAGAGTCCCGCGTGAACGCGATTTTCCGTATTTTCGCGGCACGAGCCTCGGCGGAGCTCCAGAGACTGCGCGCGGAGGGCGGAATTCGTGAAAGAGAGGAGAAATTGAGCCGCCTGGTTAACAGCGCGATGGACGCGATTATCGAGCTCGACAACATGCTCGAGATAAACATGATGAACCGGGCCGCCGAGAAAGTTTTTAAAACCGTAAATCAAAGCGGGAAACACAAAAGCTTTCTGGATTTCATAACGGAGGAAAGCGGAGAAAAGCTCAAGCGCATTATTTCCGAGCTCGCAGTCCTGCCGGAAGGCAGCAAGTATATATGGATTGCAGGGGGTCTTGTCGGAAAGAAGGCCGACGGGTCTTCCTTCAGGGCGGAGGCTACGGTTTCCCAGTTCGAGATGCAGAAAAAGAGGTACTACACGATCATACTGAGGGATATTGACGAAAGGCTAGAAGCAGAAAAGAAAATAAAAGAGCTGTCGGAAGAAGCGGATTATTTAAGAGAGGAAATAAAGACGCTTGAGAATTTCGGCGAGATCACCGGCGACTCAAAGGCGCTCAGAGATGTGCTGAATAACGTAAGCAAAGTTGCTAAAACGGATACGACCGTATTAATCATCGGGGAAACCGGGACGGGAAAGGAGCTTATCGCCAGAGCTGTACATGCCGAAAGTGACAGGAAGGAAAAGCCTCTCATAAGGGTCAACTGCGCGGCCATTCCGGCTTCTTTGATAGAAAGTGAGTTCTTCGGACATGAAAAAGGGGCGTTTACCGGAGCGACCGGTAAAAGAGAGGGAAGATTTTCGCTTGCGGACCGAGGGACTATTTTCCTCGACGAGATTGGCGAGCTGCCGCTCGAGCTGCAATCAAAACTGCTGAGGGTACTCCAAGAGGGGGAGTTCGAGCCTGTAGGCAGCTCGGAAACAAGGCGGGTGGACGTCCGTGTTATTGCGGCGACGAACAGGAACCTCGCGAAGGAAGTGAGGAACGGCAATTTCAGGGAAGACCTGTACTACAGATTAAACGTATTCCCGTTGACCGTACCGCCGCTCAGAGAAAGGGGGAGTGATATCGCAATGCTTGCGGCACTATTCACTGAAAGGTTCTCGAAAAGAACCGGTATCCCCGTAAAATCTCTAACTGAGGATCAGTTTGAAAGGATGATGTCTTACGGCTGGCCGGGGAATATCCGAGAGCTTCAGAACGTGATAGAGCGCGCCGTAATCACCTCTCATGGCGGTCGGTTGAATCTAGATAACGCGCTGCCCGATGTTTCACAAATTATTGGTTCGAAGGGAGAGAGTTCTGCCGCCGGCGCTGAAAAACGGATTCTCACTCAGGAAGAGCTGCAGCAGCTGGAAAGGCAAAACATCATAGCCGCTCTCGAGAAAACCGACTGGAAGGTTTCGGGAAAAGACGGTGCGGCAAAGCTGCTCGGCACTCCCCATACCACTTTAAGCTCCCGCATAAAAGCCCTGGGTATTAAGCGTCCCGGATCGGTTTTTATCCTAAAGCGAGATACGGGTGCCGACAGCTAGAGGACTTACAACTTTATCCCCGAATGCGTTCAACAAAGCGTGAACCGCGCGCCACCCGGTGCAGTGGCCCGGTATTATCCTCTTAAGTCCGAATTCTTTAAACAATATTATAGTGTCTTCGATAAGCTCCTCGTTGGGATAGACCAGATGGAAGCCTCCTATCAGGGCGTAAAGCGGGATGTCCGGGAACATCTCTCTCGCGTGTGTGCAGATATTGATAACCCCCGCGTGCGAGCAGCCGGTGAACAAAACGATTCCCTTTTCTTTAACATGAGCCGCCATGAACCTCTCCTCCATGACGAGCGGGTCGGGTTCCCACTCACCCGCATCACTCAGACGTACCTGATTTTCAAGTCCCTTCTCAAAGCTTCTCCGAGGAATCTCGCCGCTCAGAAAAAACGCGCCGTTCAGTATCTCTTCCTCTATTTCAGACATAATAACCTCAAGTCCCGAAGCCTCAAGGTCTTCAGTGGAGGGAACATCCTGAAGCGGAAGAATTTCTCCATCAGCGAGTATGTCAGCACGCTTGACGAAGGCTCCGGGATGCACGTGTAGGGGTGTGTTCCTGCCGCCATTCCGTGCCAGGATAAGCTCTGCGGCATTTGTCAGTCCTTCCGAATGGTCGAAGTGGCCGTGTGAGAGGACTATGGATTCAGTTGAGCCGAAATCGAACCCCATGTACCTGCCGTTTCTTTCGAGTGTAGCGGGATCGGGACCCGCGTCGAAGAGCACCGTGTGCTCTTCATCTTTACAGCTAGCTGTCACAGCGAGTGAGAGTCCGTGCTGGGCCAGACATAGTGACTGACCCGCCATCTCTTTCATTCCCGCATCCATGAGGACCCTAAGCTCTGAAGTCACATGGCCCGGACGCGAAGACAGCATATCCGCAGTGTTGTCGACAAGCACGTTTACAGTAAGCTTTTCCAATTCTATCATTTTAATTCTCGGCTATTCATTACTTACGTGGAGCTCAACAATCATATCTTCCTTGCGAAGAAATTCATTCCCTGCACCTGCAGGTCCTTTGAGACTTTATCCTCAGCCGAAGTATTCCTGAAGCAATCGAAGTGTTCCGTTATCCTGCAATCCGTAAATCCTGTCGAGGATGCGAGTTCGGGAAACTCGTTCTCGGTTAATGCGCCGGCAATACACGCGGCCCATAGGTCGGGGTTACTTCTGGCGTCCAGCCTCAGCTCCCTCCGAACAACTACATCGCCGAGGAATAACCTTCCTCCCGGTTTTAGAACCCTGTATATCTCCTTAAAGACCTGTTCCTTATCGGGGGAGAGATTTACGACGCCGTTCGATATCAAGACATCCACGCTTTCGTCAGCGACGGGCAGGTCTTCGAAGACTCCCTCACGGACTTCGACCGTTTCCGAGAAACCGGCTTTATCAGCCGCAGCGGCGGCGTACTCAAGCATCGCAATTGTCATGTCCACGCCAATCGCTTTACCGTCCCCTCCGACGCGCTTTGCAGCGAGGAGTAAATCCATTCCCGCTCCGCAGGCGTGATCGAGCACCGTTTCACCGGGGCGGATTACGCCTATCCTGTGCGGATTGGCGACGCCGGCGAAACGGGCCGTACATTCTTCGGGAAGCTCGCGTAATTCATCCCTGTCGTATTTTAAATACTCGCTTGCGTACTCGGGGCCGCGGTGGAAATGAAATTCTCCATGAGGCTCGCGGGCGACGCGTTCGTATGTTTGATATACCCTGTTTTTTAAATACTCCGTATCGAATCCTATCGGACTTTTAACAGCCATTTTCTTACCTCCTGTACATTTACATTTTCGATATGTTTTTCGTAATACGTTATTTGCTTGTATTGCAAACGGGGTCGCCTTGCCGTGTGCCGGGTTTCGCGACCCCGCAAGTTTATTGATTCATTCGACTACCAGATTCGTGTTCAGCTTGATCGGCCTTGAGATGTTGAAGCGGTTCGGCGAAGTGGCGCACACGATGTCGTGCACTTTTTGGAACTCTTCCGGAGTCGCGTTCCCTTTTATGTGTACCGTGTACTTGAGCTCCTCGTATCCCGGTGCCACGTCGGGGTCGATCCCTAGGAAGCCGCGAAGGTCTATATCACCCTCGGTCTCAATTCTCAGCTCCTCAATTTCGATACCCTGCATAGCGCACGCGGCGGAGTAGCCGACTATCATACAGGCGTTCATCGCCGCGAGCAGATACTCCTGGGGGTTGGCGAACTGGTTCGTTCCGCCGAGCTCATAAGGCTCGTCTATATTAATGGTGAAGTCCTTTGCTATGAACTCACCTCCGACCTCATAACCTTTCACGCGGGTGTCGGACCTGGTGCCGCCTTTCCACTCGGTCGTAACGCTCCAGTTTGTCTGTGCCTTTGAAGGATCGTCTATTATCTGATCTACGACCTCCATTACGTGTGCGGTATCAATACCGTTTACCACCGTTGAAGATTTTGCATGTTCCTGCATTTTTACTACCTCCTTAAATTTGGTTTGCTTACATTAGGTGCAACGAGCGTGCCAGGGCGTGATACTGAATAAATACCTAAAGAACATAAGGGGTTAGGTGTGACAGGTATACATATAAGGACTTACGAGATCTCGTAAATTACGAGGTATCGTAAGGTATGTTTACGAAATATCGTTTTTGATTGGGTTGTCTGAATAAGTAGCAGTATGGATGAACAGGGCGGCTTAAATTGAGGAGAAAAATTGAATCAGCTCTTCACATACTGCTTC
>Ga0055451_10000540_pt1 | contig 15216 bp, 3 predicted proteins | sample China_Galinas_PW_3_FD_57745 | JGI IMG/M metagenome (GOLD analysis project Ga0055451, IMG submission 57745) | Wetland microbial communities from San Francisco Bay, California, USA, that impact long-term carbon sequestration - China_Galinas_PWB_D2 | ecosystem: Environmental > Aquatic > Marine >... | reverse complement strand
CTGGGGACGAGCGGCTCCTGCTCGCGATCGACACCTTCGAGGAGTGGGCGGCCATGGAGGGCTGGCTCCGCAACGAGTTCCTGCCTTCGCTCTTCGGCTCGGCCCACGTCCTCATCGCGGGCCGACAGCCTCCGGGATTGCGCTGGCGCTCGGACGGAGGCTGGGACGGACTGCTCGACCATCGCGCCGTGTCGCCGTTCAGCGCCGAGGAGGCGCGCGACTACCTGACTCGGCGCGGTGTCGAGGCCGAAGCGCGGGGCCGCGCCGCCGAGGTCTCCCGCGGCCATCCGCTGCTGCTGGCGCTGCTGGCCGACGCGCTGGGCTCCTCGGAGCTCACCGATCTATCCGAGACACTCTTCGACCGGGCGATCGACGAGCAGCTGATCTCCCTCGTCGATCATCTCGTGCCCGCCGGGACGCGCTGGGAGGAACGCGCGACCCTGTTCGCGTGCGCCCTTCTGCGGCACACCAGCGAAGACCTGCTCGCCCGGATGGTGGACGTCGACGCCGCGCGCGCCCGATCGCTCTTCGAGTGGCTCGAGCAGCTCTCGTTCGTCGACGCGGACCCCATCGGCGCGTATCCCCACGACGTGATGCGCGGCGCGTTGCGCACGGCGCTCGAGCGGCGCGAGCCCGACCTCCGGACGAGTCTCCTGGATGCCGCCGTGGCGCACTATCTGGAGCGCATCCGCAGCTCCGGAGATCCCGTTCTTCTCGCAGAGCATCTCTACCTCTATTCGAACTTCATGCCCCCGATCTACCCGGACCCCACGGGTGACCTCGAGCCCTCGTACGCCGAGCGCGCCCGTCCCCAGGACGTACCCGCGATGCGGGCCATGGTCGTCCGCCACGAGGGCGAGGAGCAGGTGCGGCTCTTCGACTTCTGGTGGCAGCATCAGCCGACGGCCTTTCGCGCGGTGCGTGGAAGCGACGAGGTGGTGACGGGCTTCTTCATCCTGCTCGAGCTCCGGGATCCTCCGGCCGAGTGGCTCGCCGGCGATGCGCTGATGGCGCGATTCTGGGCCGAGGGCGCGCGGCTCGATCGCCCACTGCAGAAGGACGAGTCGGCCGTGTTGCTGCGGATGTGGATGCACCGGGAACAGCACATGCGACCGTCGCCGGTGGCGCCGCTGTGGTCGGTCGAGCTCGCCCGCACGCTGCTGCTGACGCCCGGCATCTCCATGGGCGCCGCCGTCCACCCGGATTCCGCGGATTGGGTGGCGAACTCGCTGCTCTACGGTCACCGCGAGCTCGAGGGCAGCCAGGTCCATTCCGGGGACGAGCCGACCGTTGCGTACCTGCACGACTTCAGCAACGAGACCATCCTCGAGTGGCTCGAGCACACCTATCAGCGCTACCGCGAGACCCTCGTCGACACCGCGCCCGCCGCAGCCCCGATCGAGCCGGGCGAGCTTCGCCTGGCCCTGCGACAGATCCACCGGCCGGACCGGCTCGCCTCCCACCCCCTCGCCGCTCGCGTCGGCGGAGAGGATCCGGTGACGGCCCTGAGGGCACGCATCGAGGAGGAGTGCCAGGTCCTTCGACACAATCCGAAGACCGAGGTGCTTTTCCGCGTGATCGACCGCACGTATCTGCGCCCCGCCCACGATCAGCGCGCCGCGGCGGAGAGCTGCGGGCTGAGCTGGGATCAGTACCGGCGCCGCCTCACCGAGTCGATCAAGCTGCTGTCGGCGCGCCTCGAGCGATCTCTTTCCTGAGCAGCGCTCGGCACACGGTTCCCTTCGCTCGCACCGGATGGTGTTCCCGCGGGGGGCCACCCCCCGCGAAATCCGCGCAAAATCTGCGCAATGTCTCGGGCATGATCGGGGGGCAATGCTCCCGGTTTCCGTCGCACTCCGCGCAGCCGTCGATCCGATCCTGCGTAGGCTCGTCCGGATCGCCTCGGCCCTCGGCCGATCCGGACTGGGACTCGGACTGGGACTGGGCGTGGCGTGGATTCTCGCCGGGGCCGGCGCCGCCTCGGCGCAACCCTGTTCCGACTCCGCCGAGGTCGCGGTCTTCGACGGCGCCTTCGCGCCGGACTCGGTGTGCATCGTGGCCGGCGGCCGCGTCCATTGGACCCACTCCGGGGCCTTCACCCGCGACGTGGTCGAGGACTCGGGCCGCTTCAACTCGGGCTACCTCGCCACCGGCGGCGCCTTCAGCATCACCCTCCAGGAGCCGGGCACCCACAGCTACGGCTCCACCTTCGAGCCCACGATGCGGGGGCACATCGTGGTGGCGATGTCCGGCCTCGAAGGCCCGGCCGACGCACTGGCGCGTGACATGATTCCCGACGTCGCGTTCCCTCAGATCGAGGCGGGCGACTTCGGGCCGCATCCGCTCTGGCACGACGAGATCTCGCGCACCCGCCTGATGCTGGGCTTCAGCGACAGCTGCACCGTGGCCGAAGCCAACGCGGCGTTCGAAGACGCCGCGGTGGTGGTGCTGGGCGGTCTCCCGAGCGCGGGAATCCTGCTCGTCGCGGCGGAGCGGAGCGAGGACTTCTCGGCCCTCGAGGCCGCACACGCGTCGCTACTGGCCTCGGCGTGCATTCGCGGAATCGCCCGCGACTCGCTGATGGAGACGGATACGCTGCCGCGCCCCCGCGACTCGGCGACGGTGGCCGCGCTCTCGGGCGATCCGGAGTTCACCGTCGCCGCGGCGTGGGAGTGGGACGTGGTGCGCACCAGCGACGACGAGCACCCGTCGGGCGTGGGCGGCAACTGGCCCCTCGAGGCGTCGCGCGTTCCCCAGGCCTGGAGCCTGCGCGAGGCCGTCGTGCGCAAGGGCCGCGTGGACGAGGTGCGCACCGCGGTCGTGGACGCCGGCTTCAGCGGCGCCCACCCCGACCTGGCGCGCACCCGCAAGCTCACCACGGTCATCAAGGACACGCCGTCGGGTCCGGTGCACTCCGCCAACCTCGTGCACGAACACGGACAGCTGACCAGCGGCATCATCGCCGCCGAGTACGACAACGACTCGGGCGAGGGCGGCCGCTCGCTGGGCGTGAGCGGCGTCAACCCCTTCGCCCGGGTCGACGCCATCAGCTACGGGTTCCTGAACTCGCTCGACGACGGAGCGCTCTCGGAGTTCTACGAGATCATGGTCCTCGCGTCGGAGCAGATCCCCGAGCTGAAGCTCATCAGCCTGAGCATCGGGGGCCCGGGCCACCAGGAGCTCGTCAAGATCTGGTGGACCGATCCCTTGTGGGGGGCGGAGGACGAGTGCGGTCCGGGAGATGGGGACGACGGCCTGCCCGGGACGGGGGTGTGCACCCTCGACACCCACGACGGCTGGCGCGCGCGCGTGCGCGAGGAGGGCGAGCTCGCGCGTCCGCTCTTCGAGCTCCTGGCCGCGAACGACGTGCTCGTCCTCCAGTCGGCGGGCAACAGCAGCAGCCGGCTGTGCGTCGATCGACAGCCATCCCCCTGTGAGACCGGCGGCTACGCCTCCTTCACCGACACCACCCAGCGCGCCGGCTGGGTCGCGCACAACTGGACCCACCCCACGCTGCCCAACCCGATCATCGTGGTCGAGGCCCTCGCCCGCGGCGGCGACACGCCGGGCGAGACCTTCCTGCGCTCCTTCTACTCCACCCTCGGCGGCGACGTCTCCGGGCCGGCCGACGGCTTCTCGCGGATCGCGGGCGCGAGCGGCTACGCGTTCCAGCAATTCGGGGGCACGTCCTCGGCGACGCCCCACGTGGCCGGCCTGGTCGGGATGCTGCGCGCCTACGACCCCGACCTGACCTCCGACGAGGTGCGCCGGCACCTGGTCGAGTGGGCCCGGAGCGACGTGTCCCCCAACGACATCACCGCCGGGGCCGAGTCGCTGCCGGGTGCGCCGCGCATGGACGCCTTCGCCAGCCTGCTCTCGCTCCCCGGCGCGGCCACGCTGCTCGTGGACGTGAACGACGAGTCGCTCGACGGCAACCGCCGCGTCGTGCGGGGACGCCCCACGCCCCTCGACCCCGACGGCCCCGTCCTCGGTCCGGACCTCGACTCCAGCAGCGAGGTCGAGCCCGTCGTCAATCGACGCTACCGCACGGCCCCGGACGAGTGGGTCGACATGCGCGACTTCCGCCGCTTCCGCGACGCCTGGGTGCAGGTGTGCCTGGAGGGCGGCATCGAGAACTGCCCGACCCTCTCGCGGGCGGTGCTCGACGGCGCCGACGATCACCCCAAGAAGGACCTCAACTTCGACGGCTGCGTCTACGACGAGGCCGACCCCGACGCCTGCCCGCCCGAGAACACCTTCCCGCGGTTCGACTTCAACGGCGACGGCGTGATCTCGCTCTCAGACGACCGGCTGGTGCCCCTGCGGCCGGACGGAAGCCCGGCGGCCGACATCGGCGAGGCCACCCGCATGACGGACCTCGAGGTGCTCGCCAGCCAGTGGAAGCCGAACCCCGACGCGGACGAGGGCTGGGGGCCGGGCGACCTCGGGCGCCTGATGAACAGCATCGACCTCGACCTCTACGCCGACCAGTTCTTCGCGAACGGCGCGAGCGTGGTGGAGGTCTCCCTCACCGACCCGGCCACCGGCGAGGCGCTTCCGGTCCGGCGCATCCTGCCCGGCGAGCACATCGTCTACACCGTTCCGGTCGGCCCCACCTGGACGCTGAGCGCGAGAGCGGTCACGCCCGCGGGCGACGAGTACGCGGACCCGAACTCGATCGAGACCGACGTGGCCGGAGACGACTTCCGCCTCGATCTCTGCAAGCGCAAGCTCGTCGTCACCGCGAGCCCCGCGGCCATCCGCGCGAACGGCACCGCCACCTCCCAGGTCACCGCCACGCTCCAGACCTGTCCCACCGACGCCCTCGGTCTGGTGTCGCCCGAGGTGACGTTCGAGATCGAGCCCAGCGGGGCCGGCCACGCCACGCTCGCGAGCCCGGCGGTGGGCTTCGACCCGCTCTTCCGCGCGGTCGACACCTTCACGGCCGGCACGATCCCGGACACCTACACCGTCACCGCCACCGCGACGATCGACCTCGGCGACGGCGCAGAGCTGCCGATCGGCGGCAGCGTGACGATCGAGACCCTGCCACCCCAGCGCATCTACTACCGATGGCAGGAGACCATCCTCGAGTTCGAGCAGAGCGGATCCAGCCGCTGGCCCAACTACCCGGGGGTGACCGACGCGCTGACCTTCCCGTGCGCCGACGCGATCCTCTCCGGCGTGGTCTTCGATCCCGACGAGGCGCCGGAGACACCGCTCGAGGGCGCGACCGTGACGATCCGCGACTCCGCCGAGCCGCCGGTCCAGACCGACGCGGACGGCCGCTTCGAGTTCCCGCCCCTCGACCTGGGCGAGGGCCCGACCCTCGACCTGGTGATCCAGGCCACGTTGGACGCTCGGGTCGACGTCGAGCGGTCGCTGAGCCTCATGTGCGGCCAGCTGACCGACGTCCAGATGGGCGGCCCGGACACCGGAGAGCCCCGTCTGGGATCGATCCGCGGCGTGGTGCGACGTCGCGATCTCCAGACCCCCGTCGCGGGCGCCTCCGTCGTCGCGACCTACGGCGAGCGAACGGTCACCGATGCGTCCGGCAGCTACGAGCTGCTCCTCGTGCCGCTGCCGGCCGACGGAGACCCGCCGGGGACGGATCCCGAGGCCGTCGTCGTCGTCAACGTCTTCGCCCCTTCCTTCGCCCCGACGTCGGAAAGCATCACCGTCGGACCGGGCGATCCCTCGGTGCTCGACTTCGAGCTCAGGCCGCCCGACTGCGAGGAGTGGGGTGATCTGCTCTTCGCCCGCTGCGGAGACGACTTCTCGCAGGCCGCGGAGACGACCGACCCGGACACGGGCGAGAGCGTGGAGCAGGTCCTGACGCGCGAGGGCGTGCTGGTGAACGAGCCCGACGGCGTTCGCCTCTCCGAGACCGTCGGCGGCGGGCCGATCGTGACCCGGGTGAGCTGGGAGACGACCTCTCCGTTCGATCCCCCGGGCGCCCCGCTCGTCGACGATCTCGAAGGCCAGGTGCGGATCCAGGTGACTCCCGACGATCTGCAGCGCCATCAGGATCATCCGCTCGAGGAGGCGAGCATCTCCGACACCGCGGCCGGGCTGCGCGTGGACGGCCTGGGCGCGATCGGCGACCTGCCGTATCGCCACGAGACGACCTACAACGTGAGCGGCACCTACGCCAACTTCACACCCGAGACCGAGTGCTGCACCTGGGAGCCCCTCGACCACAAGATCGTGAGCGACAGCGACATCATCCGAGGGATCACGGCCTTCGTCCCGGCCTCGGCCCAGCCGGAGCTGATGCTCGTGCCGCGCGCCGATGGATCCTCGTTCCGCTACGCTCCGGACGGCACGTCGTCGATCACCTTCGCGCCCGGTCAGGACGGCGGCTTCCGCAAGTACGAGTTCTGCGAGCTCCAGGACCTCGATTACGAGATCCAGCCCGCGTACTTCTCCACGCTCTCCCTCATCCGGGATCCGCTCGGGTTCGATCGGGGGCTGTGGAATCGCAACCACACCTTCCAGCCGTACACCTTCCTGGCCTTCTCTGGCGCCTCGATCCTGCACGAGTATCCGATGCCCGTGGGACCGGCCCACTCGCGCATCCGCTACTCGTTCGTGGCGGTTCCCTACAACACCGATGCCGAGCTCCAGGAGATGCTCGACGGCGGCGAGCTCGATCTGCCGGTCTGCGGCGAGCTCCCGCTGCTGGTCCCGGACTTCAGCGTCGACCCGGAGATGCCGGGTGAGGGGTCGGTCGTCCACTTCCGCGACGAGTCCGTCACCGGCGGCAACTCGATCGTCGAGTGGCTCTGGGACTTCGGCGACGGCGAGACGAGCCCCGAGCCCGAGCCTTCGCACCGCTATCGCGACGACGGCGACTACGTCGTGACGCTCACGGTCGTGGACGCCTCGGGCAACGTCGAGTCGGTGCAGAAGCCGCTGGCGGTGGAGAACCGCCCCCCCTTCGCCGAGCTCGACCCCGCCTTCGCCCATCCGGGTGAGGGCGCGCTGCTGCTGGCGCGGATCGGCGATCCGGGCGACGCCGACCAGGCGCTGCTGAACGTGAACCTCGCCTCCGAGGACGGCATCTTCGAGCCCATCAGCCAGATCTACCCGGCGGGGATCCAGCCCTTCCTCGTGATCGCTCCGGGGCCCGGGACCTACCCCGTCACGCTCACCGTGCGGGACAAGGACGAGGCCGAGGCCACCGCGACCTCGGAGCTCATCGTGCTGTCCGACGGCGAGGAGCCCCCAGCTCCGGTCGAGCCCGAGCCCGAGCCCACCTGCGACCCCGGCACGAGCCTGACGGGCGAGGCGAGCCTGCTGCTGTCGCTGCTGAACGACTACCGCGCCCTTCTGGGCGTGGCGCCCCTGCGCGCGTCGCCCGCGCTCACGCGCGCCGCAGGGCGCCACGCTGCCGACCTCGCGGCGGGAGGGTTCCTCTCGCACATCGGATCCGACGGCAGCGAGCCCGGAACGCGCGCCGCGGACGCGGGTTATCCCTCGCAGGACGTGCAGGAGGTCGTGCTCTCCGGCGTCTCCCAGGCGAGGAACGCGCTCTTCGCGTGGATGTCGTCGAGCGACCACAACGCCACCCTGCTCGGGTCGACACTCGCGGCGGCGGGCATCGCGAGGCAGCAGAGCGGCGACGAGTGGACCTGGGTGGCGGACTTCGGTCGAGAGGTCGACTGCCCCGGCGAGACCGCGGCGCTCGAGCGCGGGCCGGATGCGCTGCTCGCAACGAGCGCGGGCCCGGACCCCGGGCTCGGCGACGACGTGCTCGTGATGTCGAGCGGCGGCGGGTCGATGGCGCGCTCGGTGATGGGCCCCGTCGTGTCGCTCGTCTCGACCGGCATGATGTCGGTGAAGGGCGCTGCACGCGCCGTGGCCCAGGCCCTCGCGGCGGCGGTGGAGCCGCCCGGGCCCGCCGCGGTCCCGGCCCTGGCGCTGTCGTCCCTGGTGCTCGACGGCGGCCAGATCCTGCGCATCTCCAACCGCTCCCGCGACGCGAGCGGGGCACCCATCGCCGCCACCCTCGACCTGGGCGACGGATCGGAGCCGATGGATCTCGCGGCCGGAGCCGTCACCACCACCGTCTTCGCGCTGGCGGGGACCTACTCGATCGCGCTCACGGTCCCGGACGCGGCGCTCGGGAGCGTGGCGGTCGCGCGGTCGGTCGAGGTGCTGGCCAACGCGCCGGTGCCCGGCCCCGATCCCGATCCGGGCGGCGATCCCGACTTCGGCCTCTCCCTCTTCCCCGGAACGCTGGTGATGAATCCGGGCGACGCGGTCGACTTCTCGGTGATCGTGGCGCCCCAGAACGGGTTCGCCGCGCCGGTCACCCTCACGGTCTCCCCGCTGCCCCCGGGGGTGACCGCGACCCTGGCCGATCCGGTCGTCACGCCTCCCATCACGACCAGCCTGCACCTCGAATCGTCGGCGGACGCCGCGGTGGGCGACTTCGACCTGAACCTCGTCGGCGAGGGCGGAGGTCTCACCCGCACCACGGCGAGCCAGCTCCGAATCGACTTCGGGCTGATTCCCGTGTGTACGGGCTCGGTCACCGGACGCGTCGTCTCCGCGGAGACTGGAGAGCCGTTGCCCGGGTCCAAGGTGGCAGGTGTGCTGACCGACGCGGACGGCCACTACCTCGTCGAGGACGTGGGGCTCGGGTACAACAACGCCCCGCGCACGGAGACGTTGAACGCCAGTGCGCCCGGGTACTACGCACGAAGCGGAAGCGTCGTGGTGGCCTGCGACGAGGTCTCGACCCTCGACTTCCAGCTGCTGCCCGTGCTCCCCGACGCGTCCATCGTCGGGCGTGTGGTCGAGGGCGAGCTCGACTTCGCCAGCGACGGCAGCTTCACGATCGTGCCCACCGAGACGCCTCTCCCGAACGTCTACGTCGCCTCCAACCGAGGCCATCAGACCCGCACGGACGAAGACGGCCGCTACCGGATCACGGGTCTCGACTTCCCCGGCGGCGTCGACACCCAGTCCTACGTCATGCGCGCCGCGGACGCGAACTACTGGGGCTCGGCGCAGATTCCGTTGACGCTCCGACCGGGCGAAACCGGCGTCGCGAACTTCGTGATGGTTCCCTACTGCCAGGTCTCCTTCTCGATCACCCTCCGATACCGCGACGGCGAGCCGTTCGCGGACGAGTTCGTCCAGTTCGGCAGCACCGCTCCCGGCTACTACACCACGGATTCCGAAGGCCGCTTCGATTCGCTTCCTCAGCGCCTGGCGCTGGACCGCACCTACTACTACGGCCTCACGGTCTCCGAGACCGACGAGCGGGAGCGACTCTCGGCCAGTCTGACCGCCGACGAGTGCGGCCAGCACGTCGAGGGGACCTTCATCGTCGACCGGCGCGTCCGGCGCGGCGGAGACCTCGCGGGCTACGTCAAGAACGCCGAGACGGGCGAGCCCGTGGCCGGCGCGACGGTGATCGCCAGCGGCCGGGACCGCATCAACCAGACCGCATCCACGGATGCGTCCGGACGCTACGCATTCTCGGATCTGCAGGTCGGCTACAACGACGAGCTCAGCTACGACACGAGCGTCCGGGTCACCGGGACCACCGAGTACGATGGCGACCAGAAGAACGTGACGCTCCTCGCCGCGACGACCGTCCAGGCACCGGACCTGATCGTGGTTCCGTACAAGTTCGGGGGCTTCCGCGTCACGGTCCGCGACGCCGTCACCGGGCTTCCCATCGAAGGAGTGCGGGCGCTGCAGCCGTTCGTGTTCCAGGGATACACGGATGCCGACGGGGTGATCGAGGTGACCGGCCTCCGCGAGGGGACCAGCATCTTCTTCGAGCTGCGCAAGCAGGACTACTGGACTCGGCAGTTCCTGGGCGGCTTCTCGATCGTGGGGGACACCATCACCGAGGTCGAGTACGAGCTGCTTCCGGTGTGCGAGGGCGCCACGCTCGTCGGCTCGGTGAGCGACGCATCGACGGGCCTTCCCCTCGAGGGCGCGACGGTCTCCACCAGCTGCTACCCGGACAGCTGCTCGCAGAACACGCTCACCGACGCGAACGGCAACTACGTCCTCCCGGGTGTCTCGGCCGGGAACCTCAACACGCCCCACGGCGCGACGGTGACCGCGTCGAAGTCCGGCTTCATCACCCAGTCCCGGGTCGTCACCGTGTTCTGCAGCGCGCGCATCACCGTCGAATTCGGCCAGCCGCCGGGCGAGCTGGGCGCCATCGAGGGCACCGTGACCGACGGCGACGGCATGCCGCTCGCGGGCGTCTTCATCGGAAGCGGATTCGGCGCGGCCGATACGACCGACGGCCAGGGCGACTACGCCTTCACCGAGGTCCCCCTCGGCCCGGACGACGCCGACCGCGAGTGGGAGATCACGGCCGATCCCGATGACCTCGATCCGCAGACCCGGGCCGTGGTGGCCAAGGCCGGCGAGGTGGTGCGCCTGGACTTCGTCTTCGGCGGAAACCAGGCGCCTGTGGCCGACGCGGGAGACGACGTCAACGCGGTCACCGGACAGAGCGTGTCACTCGATGGCAGCGATTCCTTCGATCCCGACGGCGACCTCATCACCTTCGACTGGAGCCTGGATCGCGGCTCGCGGCCCGCCGCGAGCACGCTGACCGACGCCGACCTGCAGGGCGCCGACTCCGCCATGCCGAGCTTCACGCCCGACGTGGACGGCGCCTACTCGGTGGAGCTGGTGGTGAACGACGGCGAGCTCGACAGCCCGCCGGATTCGGTGCAGGTGGAGGCGCGGACGCCCAACAGCCCGCCCAACGCCGATGCCGGCGAGACGCAGAGCGTCTTCCTCGGCGACCCGGTACAGCTCGACGCCAGCGGCAGCAGCGATCCCGACGGCGGACCGCAGCCCCTCGCGTTCGCCTGGCGCTTCGTCTCACTTCCGGCGGGCAGCGCGCTCGGAGATGCGGACATCGCCGGCGCCGACTCGGCGGACGCGGGATTCACCCCCGACGTCGAGGGCGTGTACGTGCTGGCGGTGGACGCGAGCGACGGCGAGGCGATCGACTCCGACGAGGTGGAGATCCGGGTCGAGCACCGAAACGTGCCGCCCAACGCGCGCGCAGGCGACGACCTGGAGGTGACCCTGGGCGAGACGGCGATCCTCGACGGCAGCGCGAGCGACGACCCGGACGGCGGGCCGGCGGCGCTGGCCTTCGAGTGGCGCTTCGTGTCGGTTCCGATGGGCTCCGCGCTCGACAACGCCGACATCGCGGGCGCGCTGACGCCCCAGCCGAGCTTCACCCCCGACCTGCCCGGCGCCTACGTGCTCGAGCTCGGCGTGAACGACGGCGAGGAGAGCGACTTCGACAACGTCGCGGTCCTGGCGTCCGAGCCCGATCCGGATCCCCCGGCTCCCGTTCTCGACCTCTCTGCGCGCGCGAAGCCCGAGAAGATCGATCTCACCTGGACCCCCTCGCCCGAGGCGGTCGCGTACCGGATCCTGCGAGCCACGGGCGAGCCGGGGCAGGGCCCCTACGAGGTGATCGCCGAGACGCACCAGACCTCGACGGGCGTGTACGCGGACTTCGGCCTGACGAATGGCGTGACCTACAGCTACGTGGTCCACGTGCTCGCCGCGGACGGTCGCGAGTCCGCGGCCTCCAACCCGGCCTGGGCCACCCCCCAGGCGCGCGAGTCGCGCTGACGACCGGCCCCCTGATTGCCCCGGAGCGAACCCGGCCCGACAGGACCCGGGCTCCGTGCTCGACGCGGCCTGCCGCGCGATCCGCGGGGCGCCCGCCCCGGGAACGAGGGGCGAACCCCTCGAAATTGCTTGACAGTGAGCGCGCATCCGTCGAGGCTGGCGAGCCACGGGCGCGCTGCATTCGTTCGCCGCGCTGCACCCGACCGGGCCGACACCCGCCCGGGCCAACCGAACCGAAAGAAGGGATCCGCTGATGCGACACCTCTCCTCCCTGCTCTACGCCGGACTGCTCTCCACTACTCTCTCCGCCCTCCCCGCCGCCGCCGAGGTCTACCCGACCGACGCCTGTGTCGCGGCGAAGCTCGCCGCGGCGGCGGACGCCTGCGGGTCGCTGGTGGAGCTGGCGGGCCGCCGCGCCGGTCTCGAGGCTTCCCTCGGCGGCGCGCGCAGCCGGAAGCCCGGAGAGAACCTCGCAGCGCGCTTCGACGAGGAGCTCGCGCAGGTGCGGGAGGACCTGGCGGCGCGGTTCGGCCGGGCCGACGCGACCTCGCTGGCGGCGGGCGTCTCCTGCACCGACACCACCGTCTCGAGCGACGCGCTGCTCGATCTGCTCCAGGACGGAGCCGACGCGATCGTCGAGACGCTGGTGAGACCCGGGCCCGGCCGCTCCGGCGCGAGCTGCAGCGTTCCCCTCTCGATGCGCGCGGCCGGGGCCTGCCAGGCCATGCTGGCCGCCTTCGGCGAGCACATCGGTCACCGCGCCGACGACCGCGACCAGTCGCAGCTCTCGGCGCAGCTCGAGGACGCCGCGGCGGAGCTGGCCCGGGGCGTCCAGGGGGTCTCGCGACACTGCGGGGGCGAGGCCACCGCGGAGGCGCTCCAGACGCGCACCCACGCGCTGGTCGACCAGGCGCTGCTCGCGACCACCGTGTCCCCCGCCGTCCCCACCGAGTTCACCAACGTCGTGCCGGATGCCGAGGTCGAGTACGAAGGCCGCACCCTCGACCCCATCTGCTCGGGGGGCACGCCCTGGAGCTTCTGGGTGCGCCGCGGCAGCGTGAACAAGGTGTTGGTCTACTACCAGGGAGGCGGCGCGTGCTGGAGCGGGCTCACCTGCGGAGGGCTTCCGCCGCTGCTGAACCCCACCTTCAAGCAGGACACCGGCCCCTCGGACAATCCCGCCAACTTCCACTCGGGCTTCGCCGATCTCGCCAACCCCGAGAACCCCTTCCGCGACTGGAACCTGGTGTTCGTGCCCTACTGCACCGGGGACGTGCACTGGGGCGACGCCGTCGTCGATCACGTGAACGAGATCAGCGGCGCGGTCGTCACCATCCACCACAAGGGCTACGTCAACGCCCAGGTTGCCGAGAAGTGGGCGCGCGAGCACTTCGTCTTCCCGGAGCAGGTCTTCGTGACCGGCTCGAGCGCCGGCTCCTACGGGGCGTTGATGAACTCGCTGCCCCTCCAGGAGTTCGCCTACCCGTCCACCGACGTGGCGGTGCTGGGCGACGCGGGCAACGGGGTCATCACCGACGAGTTTCTCGAGAACGATCTCTCCAAGTGGGGCATCGAGAAGAATCTGCCGGAGTGGATCCCCGCGCTGAACGTCCCGATCGGCGACCTCGACTCGGCGGACCTGTGGGCGGAGTCGGCGAAGTTCTACTCGATGAATCGCTTCGCCACCTACACGAGCTCCTACGACGGCGGTACGGGCGGCCAGAGCGGCTTCTTCAACGTGATGCGCAACCCGGGGCTGATCCTGAACTGGCTGCGCTGGTGGGAGGCCTCGTGCGACTGGAACGTGCTGATGCGAGAGATCAACGACGAGGCCGCCGCCGAGGCCCCGAACTTCCGCTACTACGTGGGCGCCGGCTCGCGACACACGATGTGGGGCAGCGACAAGGTCTACACCGACACCACCGGGAACGTCCCCACCATTCGAGACTGGGTGGCGGCGATGCTCCGCGGCAACGGCGACTGGGAGAACGTCGCCTGCGACGACGCCGATTGCGGAACCGTCCTGCCTGGCGACCCGACCCCGCCGACCCTGCCGACGGCTCCCTTCACGGCCGACGGCAAGATCGTCTGCGAGGAGTGACCACAACGAGGGACGGCCATCGGGCACCGCGTCGTCGAGGTCCCGCGTGAAGGCGGCTCGTCGGCAGCCCTTCCGGCGTCCCCGGGTCCCCGGGCGGCAACGGTCGGGCTCGAGCGATGCAACGCGAGCGCAGCCGTCCGCACTCGGCACCGGGAGAGCTCCCGGGGGTGCGAGGAGAAGGAGTTCGAGAGCATGAAGCGAAGCGTCGAGCCCAGGCCGGAGCAGATCGAGTCCTTCGTCGGAGACGCCGCGGCGGGCGGACCCGTCGTCATGATCAACCTGCTGCGCTACCGCGAGCGGGCCGAGTATCCGCCGGGCTCCGACGCCGAGCCATGCACGGGGCGCGAGGCCTATGCGCGCTACGGCGCCGGCGTGACCCCCCTGCTCGCGGCCCACGGCGCGAAGGTGGTCTGGGGAGGGCGGGTCGCCGGCTCGGTGATCGCGCCCGAGGGCGAGACGTGGGACGACGCGATTCTCGTCGAGTATCCGTCCCGGGAGGCATTCGTGAAGATGGTCACGTCCCCGCAGTACGTCGAGGTGGCGACCCACCGCACCGCGGCGCTCCTCGACTCTCGCCTCATCGCCACCCAGGGAAACGAAGCTCCACGGGAGTGAGCGACCCCCTGTCCGACCTTCCCGCGGCCGGGTCCACCTCCGCCACCCCGCCCGCAACGCCGGGGCCCGAGACGGGCGTCGCCGCGGAGAGGCCGGGCTACGCGAACTACGTGCTCGGCGTCCTGTTCGTCGTGTACGTGCTGAACTTCATCGATCGACAGATCCTGTCGGTCTTCATCGACCCGATCAAGAACGAGTTCGGAGTGTCGGACACGGCGATGGGGATGCTCACCGGGTTCGCGTTCGCGGTCTTCTACACGTTCGCGGGGATCCCCCTCGCCCGCTGGGCCGACCGGGGCGACCGCCGACTCATCATCACCCTGGGCCTCGCGGTGTGGAGCGCGATGACGATGGCGACGGGCCTCGCGCGCAGCTTCGTCACCCTCGCGCTCGCGCGCATCGGCGTCGGCGTCGGGGAGGCGGCCGGCACCCCACCGGCCCACTCGCTGATCAGCGACTACTTTCCACCGGAGCGACGAGCCACCGCGATCGGCATCTACTCGTTCGGCGTCTACGTGGGCTCCGCCCTGGCCTATACGTGCGGAGGCCTGCTCCACCACTACTTCGACTGGCGCACGGCCTTCCTCCTGCTCGGCGCGCCCGGTCTCTTCTTCGCCGTGGTCGTGGCCCTCACCGTCAAGGAGCCGCCGCGGGGCCGGTCGGAGAACCTCGTCGCCCGCGAGGACGAACGCGCCAGCCTCGGCGAGACGCTGCGCTTCCTGCTCACGTGCCGCTCCTGGGTCCTTCTCCAGGCCGGATCGGCCCTGCTCTCGATCACGGGCTACGGCGTGCTGATCTGGGGCTACCCGTTCTTCGGCCGCGTCCATGCCCTCGACCCGGTCGAGACCGGCCTGGCGATG
>Ga0055451_10000537_pt1 | contig 15241 bp, 14 predicted proteins | sample China_Galinas_PW_3_FD_57745 | JGI IMG/M metagenome (GOLD analysis project Ga0055451, IMG submission 57745) | Wetland microbial communities from San Francisco Bay, California, USA, that impact long-term carbon sequestration - China_Galinas_PWB_D2 | ecosystem: Environmental > Aquatic > Marine >... | reverse complement strand
ATACAACCCTGTGGGAGCCTTTCTGCCGGCAGGTCAGGAGAGTCTCGAAGCCGACTTCAAGCGGGAGCTTAAAAAGAAGCACGATATCGTCTTTAACCGGCTCTACACGATAACCAACATGCCGATTAACCGCTTCAAGCAGCAGTTGCAGAAACTGGGCGCTTACGACGACTACATGACGAAGCTCGTAAACGCATTCAATCCCGCCGCGGCCGAGGGCGTTATGTGCAGGTCTATTATCAGCGTAGGGCACGATGGCCGTCTCTATGACTGTGATTTCAACCAGATGCTCGACATCGAGATAAGCGAAGGCGACAGCCCCTCGACCATCTTCGATTTCGATTACGAGAAGCTCAGAAACCGCGGAATAAAGTTCGGCTCTCACTGCTTCGGATGCACAGCCGGCGCAGGAAGCAGCTGCGGAGGAGCAACGGCCTGAGACCCCGCCGTTTCAGTCCGAATAAATCCCGTTAAATCGACGCTATGAATGAGGCTTTACAAAAAAACGTATTGATAATATTCGTTAAATATCCCGAGCCCGGCAAGGTAAAAACCCGTATGGCGGAAGAGCTTGGAGAAAAGAAGGCTGCGGAAATTTATTCACTCATGGCGGAAACGGTCATCGGCAACGTCGCTCATTCCGAAAGCTATCAGACCGCGATATTTTTCGATCCGCCTGAAAAAGAAGATGAAATAATAAAGTGGATCGGAGACGGCTCCGCGGTGTTTTTCCCGCAGGAGGGAAAGGCGCTCGGAGACAGGATGTCCAACGCTTTCGGAAGGGTTTGTTCAGACGGCGCGCGGAAGGCCGTAATAATAGGCACGGATTGCGTCGACGTTACGTCCGAGACCGTGGAAGAGGCTTTTTACCTGCTTGTTGAAACTGATGTGGTTATCGGCCCTGCTGATGACGGGGGTTATTATCTTCTCGGATTAAATAACCACCAACCCGAGCTATTCAGTGACATAATCTGGAGTACCGGTCTGGTCTTCGATCAAACTGTCCAGAGAATAAAAGAGGCCGGATTATCATTTACGCTGCTAAAGACATTGACCGACATCGATACTGCCGCTGATTTACGCTGACACGGATCGATCAATCTCAGAGCCGAGTCAGTGGAATGAGCCCGGCGCCATGACTTAATCGGTATACACCATCAGTACACAAAACAGACTCAACGGTAACATAAACGGAATCAATGGGTATATTATTAAGGCCGCGCGCATACTGTCGGTCGTAAGGAGATGTGATGAAACAACTACTTACCGCAATTATTCCCCTTCTCTTAATATTATCAGCGGCTTCCTGCGAGAATTCGGAAGATAACTCCACGGACGCTCAAAACGGCGATGCGGCAAAAAACTTCACGCTCAAGTCCGTCGAGGGAGAAAAAGAAATCAGCCTGGAAGACTACAGGGGTAAACCGGTCGTGCTTAATTTCTGGGCTTCCTGGTGCGGGCCCTGCAAGGAAGAGCTTCCGCTTTTCGAGAGCACATGGAAGAAATACAAGGACAAAGGCGTCGTTTTCCTGGGGGTCGACGTAATGGACGACAAGGGGAATGCGGCCGAATTCATTGAAACGGAGGGGATTACGTATACAAACCTGCACGATCCCTCAGGCGAGGTCTCGAGCAAGTACGGCGTCGTCGCCCTGCCAGCCACTTTCTTCATAGATAAGCAAGGCAATATCGCGTACAAAAACTACGGCCCCTTGGTCGGTGAGGACGGGAAGAAAAAATTCAGTTTGTATCTGAAGGAGATTACGAAATGAATCCCTCCGAGATGCAGGTAAGCTGGATAATCGCATTTTTGGCGGGGGTAATATCGTTCCTCTCCCCGTGCGTACTTCCTCTCATACCCGGGTACGTTTCAATGGTGTCGAAGCTCTCCTTCGAAGAGCTGACAGGGGGAGAAACCGAAGGCAAGACGAGCAAGATACTGGTCCCCAGCCTTCTTTTCGTGCTCGGCTTCTCATTCGTATTCGTGACGCTCGGTGCTTCGGCTTCCTTCCTAGGGACGTTTCTGCACGAAAATAAAGTACTTCTTCTCAGAATCTCGGGTGTCATAATCATCATTTTCGGTCTCTTTTCCATGGATTTGCTTAAAATACCGCAGCTCTACAGGGAAAGGAGATTGAACGTACCGGGCGGCAATCTGGGAATGATGGGTATATTCCTCCTGGGCATAGCGTTCGGATTCGGCTGGACGCCATGTGTCGGCCCGATACTGGCGTCTATTCTTCTGTACGCGAGCACGGCGGAAGGTGCGGGAAAGGGAGCGGCCCTCCTGTTTGTTTATTCAATAGGACTCGGACTGCCGTTCATACTCACCGGGCTTGCTCTCTCGAAGGCGCTCACGGCCTTTACCTGGATAAAGAGGAATTACGGAATATACAAGATAGTCGTCGGCGGCACGCTCGTCATCGTGGGAATACTGATGGTGACGAACAACCTGTTTTATCTCAATATTTACGGGCAGAAGGCGCTCGACTGGGCGGGGATCGATTTCTGGAAATCCTTTTAAACGCCTGATTGCGGCCTCGGGGGCAGTCCATAGTATTCAACACTGTAAAAAGATCATCTGAAGACCGGACGCGCCAAGTTGATAAACAAACAAAGTACGTTGTATGATTTGAGAATGAGTACGGAACAAGGAATATGGCGGCAGCCGCCTGGTGATCTCACGCTTTCGGAGTCGGAAGTCCATCTATGGAAAAGCCGGATAACTGATTATGAAACTGACGCGGAGCTCTTTTACAGCGGTTCGCTCCCGAGCGATGAAAAAGAGAAGGCCGACAATATACCTTCTCGGGAAAACCGTAAAGCGTACATCATCTCGCGCGGGATTCTGAGGACCGTGTTGTCCGAGTACCTGAAAGCAATGCCCGTAGATATAGTTTTAGAGTATAACGAGCACGGAAAGCCCTCTATAGCAGACAGGCTCAACCCCCAAAACGTCAAATTCAACCTTTCGCATTCAAACGAATTGATTCTTTACGCCGTAGCTAAAAACAAAGAGGTCGGCATAGATGTGGAGTACATGAGAGACATCGACAGGGCGGAAAGAATAATTGAGCGGTTCTTCTCTCCGGAGCAGAAGGATTTCTACAATTCACAGTCCGAGAGTATGAAAAAAACCGCGTTTTTCAGACTGTGGACCCGGAGGGAGGCATACGGTAAGGCCATGGGGAGAGGGTTTTCCGTACCGGCTGTCGACTGCGGCATACCGCTTATGCGCAGTGACGGGAAGCCGGCATCCGTACACGTAGTCTCAGGGAAATGGTCAATTTATGATTTGGAACAGGATGATGACTACGTATCGGCCGTCACAGTCGAGGGGAGGATTCGCAGGATCGAGTGTTTCAGACTTCGAAAACATGATAGGGAAGCAAGTTCTTCTTAACAGTCATAAAGGTACCTGTTATAATAATCGGTTTAAGGCAGAGGTTGAGCATAAAACGTAACGCTTCATTGACTAGAATATATATAAATTTATACTACCTGCCATTCATCCCGGCATCGGAGGAAATCAAAAGTGCCTATATTCGAATACAGATGTCTTGACTGCGAGAAGGAATTTGAAACCCTCGTGCTAAGTCAGGATGATGAAATTACATGCGTTACCTGCAGCGGCAATAATCTGGAAAAGCTATTCTCTGCTTTCGGTGTAAAATCCGAAGGCGAGGTCTTATCTTCTGAACCGGCAGGCGCGGGTTCGTGCTGCGCAGCGACTGGATGCGGCTGCGGAGTGAAATAACGGTAACCCCGGGTTGCAACGATAAAAAAACGGATCGGTCCTTGACGGATTCATCACTAAACGGAGGTTTCTACTTAAATGTCAGACTCGGCTGAAAAAGAGAAGGACATGAAAAAAGCCGCTCTCGAGTACCACAGCATAGGCAGAAAAGGAAAAATAGAAGTTGTGCCCACTAAACCGTGCTTAACGCAGTGGGACCTTTCTCTGGCCTACTCGCCGGGTGTTGCGGAACCGTGCATGGAAATATACCGCGATCCGCACATGGCTTACGAATACACGAATAAAGGAAATCTCGTCGCAGTAATCTCAAACGGCACCGCCGTCCTGGGGCTCGGAAAGATAGGAGCGCTGGCGGGAAAACCTGTTATGGAGGGAAAAAGCGTTCTTTTCAAGAGGTTTGCGGGTATTGACGCTTTCGACATTGAAATAGACACGGAAGACCCCGAAGAGCTTATCAAAACCGTCAAATATCTGGAACCTACGTTCGGAGGCATAAATTTAGAAGACATAAAGGCTCCCGAGTGCTTTTACATTGAAGACGAGCTCAGAAAAAAGACCGACATCCCGGTGTTCCACGACGACCAGCACGGCACGGCGATAATCTCGGGCGCGGGACTTCTGAATGCATGCGAGCTCGTAAACAAGGACTTAGGCAGCCTGAAAATGTCGTTTAACGGTGCTGGAGCCTCGGCCATTGCATGCGCGAAGTTCTTCATACACCTCGGAGCGAAAAAGGAAAACATCATAATGTGCGACAGCCGGGGCGTAATCTACAAGGGAAGAGAAGAGAATATGAATCCCCAGAAGGAGATATTCGCTGCTGATACGGGCGCGAGAACGCTAGTCGACGCAATGAAAGGAGCGGACGTGTTCGTCGGACTCTCAACAGGCGGCGCGGTGACCCAGGAAATGGTCATTTCCATGGCAGACAAACCGATAATATTCGCCATGGCAAACCCGAACCCCGAGATATCTTACCCCGATGCCAAGGCCGCGAGAAAAGATGTGATTATGGCGACCGGCAGGTCCGATTATCCGAACCAGGTCAATAACGTGCTCGGCTTCCCGTTTATATTCAGAGGCGCCCTCGACGTAAGGGCAAAAGCAATCAATGAGGAGATGAAAGTGGCGGCGGCATATTCCCTTGCCGAGCTCGCCAAAAAAGGAGCCGATGAGACCGTGGCCAAGGCTTACGGAGAGAAGCATTTTGAATTCGGGCCGGAATACATCGTGCCCGCGCCTTTTGATCCCAGGATACTGGTGTATGAGTCTGTAGCGGTGGCCGAAGCAGCTATGAAAACCGGCGCATCCAGAATACACATAGATTTAGAGGAATATCGAGAGAGCCTTCACAGAAAAGTGGACGATAAGCTCAAGAGATGGAATGTAGTTTGATAAAGGGACCGTATTCACGATGCGGTTTATATGCGGGACTGTGGACTAAAGTCAATAACGTAAGCCTTAACATCAAACAACTTTTTTAACAGTGACTTGCCTTTAACCAACAGAGAATCAAGCAGAAACATAAAACTCAGAACCGCCCTTCTCTCCATAACTGTATCGCTTGCGCTCATTATCATTAAAATAACGTTCGGAATTCTCACGAACTCCATCAGCATACTTGCATCCGCAGCGGATTCATTCCTGGATATCGCGGCTTCCTCGGTCAATTATTTCTCGATACGGAAATCCGAGAAGCCGGCCGACGAGGAGCACAGATTCGGCCACGGAAAGGCGGAAGGACTCGCCGGGCTTTTCCAGACGGCCGTTATAGGAGCATCAGCTCTCTACTTGATATATATCTCTATCTTAAGACTGACGAATGGAGGAGTGCTGGTCTCTCTCGACTACGGGATTGCGGTAATCGTGTTCTCTATTGCCGTTAGTTACTTTCTGGCCAGACACATCAGGAGGGTCGGCAAGGAGACGGGGAGCGTGGTGCTCGTGGCCGACAGCCTGCATTACAGCGTCGATGTATACATGAACATAGGAATAGTCGCGGGACTAGTCGTCATTAAATTCACGGGCCTGGAAATAATAGATCCCGTAATCTCGATAGTTGTGGCGTGCCTGATTATATGGTCGTCGAGAAATATAGTCCTCGAGTCAATTGATATATTGATGGACAGGGAGCTCTCCCCCGAAGTAGTCGCCAATATAGAAAGGACAATAATGAGCCATAGTCCGAGCGTAAAGAGCTTTCACAAACTGCGTACGAGAAACGCCGGGTCCGTAAATTTCATAGAATTCCACGTCGTGATGGACCATAAGCTCACGTTTGTAAAGTCACACGAGCTTGCGGAAAAGATAATCAGGGAAGTTGAAGGCATCGTTCCGAACTCGGAGGTTACCGTGCACGTGGACCCCGATATCATAGAGACAACCGACAACAGTCAGTAGCAGAATTTCCGGCAATAAAAAAAAGATTGTGTCCGCCCTAGCCTTAGGGGATAATTGCGCTAGAGGCCGTGAAGGGGATTAACTGAAACCTTAATATCTTAATCTGAGTTTATATATTCAGAGATAAGTAAGGAGGTAATTAGAATGAAAAAGTTAATACTCCCAATCATAGCCGCTTTGGCCCTGCTCATCGGGATACCCGACACAAGCTTTGCCCGAAACGGGCGCGGCCACTATAAACACCATCACGGAAGGCACTATAAACACAGGAATTATTACAACCGCGGCCGCTACTACAGGCCTTACGCCTATTATCCCAGACCTTACGTGCGTTTTTACGCGCCGGCGCCCCCAGTTTACTACGTTCCGCCACCTTATTACGCCCCGTATTATCCTCCGGTAACGGGTCAGTTCAACCTCGGCATAATCATAGACTGACAGCGTCTTTGTCGATTTTACGAAGTTGATTACCGCGCCGGAAATTACAATCGAGGTGTATATGCCTCATGGTGCAATTTACGAGTACGCCGGGTAACCTAATCAGCTCGAAGCCGATTATTCCGGCGTAAAATCAAGAGCGTAGGGTTTCTTATAAGCAACATGATAAAGGCAGTCATATTCGATATGGACGGCGTGATGATCGACAGCGAGCCTCTCTGGGAGAAAACGGAGAGGATACTGCTGGCGAGGAGGGGAATCGACTACAGCCCCGAGTACAGGGACCAGATTGTGGGTCTCAACCAGAATGACTCGGGCAGGCTGTTGATAGACACGTTTAATCTTGAAGAAATAGTAATCGATATTATCGACGAAAGAGTCGATATTCTGACTGGGATATACGAAGAGGAGCTTGAGCTGGTTCCGCAGCTTGTGCCGCTTCTGGACGATTTGAGGGCGGAGAATTATCCTCTTGCCGTCGCGTCCAGCTCTCCCTTGAGAGTGGTAAATTTCGTGCTGGAGATGTTCTCACTGGACGAATACTTTCACGAAGTGGTGTCAGGAGACTGTGCCGAGAACGGAAAGCCGCACCCGGAAATATACATTCAGGCGGCAATGAGGCTCGGAGTAAAGCCCGATGAATGCGTTGCCATAGAAGACTCGATAAACGGAGTAAAGTCGGCGAAGGCCGCCGGTATGTTCTGCATAGCCATACCCGACAAGAGGCTCAGCCGGGATAAATTCAGTGAAGCAGATATGATTATGGAAAGTTTGGATGAGCTCAGTACCGGACTCCTCAAAACCATCGACAACTCCGGAAGACAATAATTTCAGGTGACGGTTATCCGTATTTCGCGGCGAACTCTTCGTCAGACATTGTGAGGTAGATAATACCCTCCACAAAACCAACGATCCCGGGAATAAAAGTCCAGCAGAATAGGATGTAAACTATCCCCCACCCCACCTTTCCCAGATAGAACTTGTGTATGCCTAATCCCCCCAGAAGGAGCGCAAATATAGCCGCGACAATCCTGTTTCTGCGCGGCGGGTTCATTCCAGGCTGCCTCACGCCGCATTTGGGGCAGATTTCGGCATTCGCATCAATTTGAGCGCCGCAATTAGAGCAGTATTTCTGACCGTCAGCCATATATCCTCTCCTCCCGGACCATCCGGATGCTTATTGGTCGTTAAAGTATCTCATCATAAGGAGAGAGAAGTCAATTATATAACAATCAATTAATCAATCTACTCAGGCCTGTCCGTGGGAGGAGCCATGAACTCGGGACCGGTGGGATCTGTTATCGCTTCGGCAAGTATCCCGTCGATGACCTCGAAATCCTCGCCGCTGATATGCCAGCCCATAAAGTCTTCAAGCGGCTCGAGCTGCGACGGACGCCTCGCTCCCCAGAGGGCTACATGCCCGGGGGCCATATCCAGCATCCACCTGACGGCGAGGTGAATAACTCTTTTGCCGTAATTTTTCTGCGCAAGCTCGTCGAGCTGTTCCACCGCGCTCAGATACTGTCCGAACCTGGGCTGTTTGAACTTGGGGTCGACTTTGCGTATATCGTCTCCCTCAAATTCGGTATCGGCGTTCATCCTTCCGCTCAATAGTCCCCTGCATATCGAGCCGTACATGAGCATGGTAATGCCGTTATCGTTACAGTAGGGCATGATATCACCCTCTATTCCGCGCTCAAATAGATTATAAGGAGGCTGAGACACGTGAAGTGGTGCGACCCTCCTGAAAGTATCCATCTGTTCCGGCGAATAGTTGCTCACTCCTATAGCCTTGATTCTCCCCTGATCATAAAGCTCCTTCATCGCTTCCGCTGTTTCTTCGAACGAAGTGTTAAAGTCGGGCCAGTGTATCTGATATATGTCTATATAGTCTGTCTGTAGACGCTCGAGAGAGTCCTCGATCTCGTGGAAGATACGGTCTCTGGTGGAGTTCCTGTAGACTTTGCCGCTGGTCCAGTCGAGACCTGCCTTGGTTGAGATAACGATCTTATCCCTACCGCCGTACTCGGCAATTGCCTTGCCTACGATTTCCTCCGATCTGCCGAAACCGTATATCGCCGCCGTGTCGATAAGAGTTATACCTTTACCCAGTGCGGCGTGTATTGTGTCTATCGACTCGCGCTCTTCGCTTCCGCCCCAGAGCCAGCCGCCTATGGCCCAGCAGCCCAGCCCTATCACGGACGCTGTAATGTCAGTCCCTCCGATTTTCACAAATTCCATTCGTTTACCTCCGATTATTCCCGGTTTGAAGAATTATTTCCGCGTCAGCTCCTGAAGCAAATTCCTGACTTCAGAAACGGACGGCAGATTGTACCTGGCCCTTGTGGGTCCGTAGCCCACTTTGACGGAGTACGCCGAGGCGGGCAGCGCCTCGAATATATCCTCGTCCGTCAGATCGTCCCCGATGGACAATATAAAATCCCACTTCGCTTTAGATACCCAGTAATTGGCGGCTCTGCCTTTATTGACTCTCGTGTCCTTTACCTCTATTACCTTGTTGCCCTCCAGCACCCCGACGTTCAGGTTCGCCGTGATATGGTGGAGCACATCCTTCAGCTCCCCTACCCTCACGACAGCCTGCGCCGGATCGACTTTTCGAAAATGCCACACAAGTGAGTAATCTTTCTCCTCTATGAACGAGCCGGGCGTACGGTCGACGAATACTTCCATAATAGGTCTTATTTCGTCTTTCCATTCATCGGACAGCATCTCGATTGTACTCCACCCTTCCTTGTCTCTGATCCAGACCCCGTGCTCAGCCACAAGCCCCGTTGTGACATCCCCGACCCACTCGTCGAGGGTGCCCCTCTCCCGGCCGCTTATAACGACGAGCGTGTTTCCCCGTTTACGCGACAGCGCGGAAAGTAAATCCTTTACTTCTCTATCGGGAACCACCCTGTCCGGTCTTTCACTGAAAGGCATCAGCGTTCCGTCATAATCGATCAGAAACAGGGATTTTTTGCTCTTCTTATAATCGGCAATAAGCTTCTTCCTGCTCTGGGAGGACAGTCTCTTAGACAGAAGATGGCTCTGGACCTGTTTTATCTGCTTCATCCTCTCCATGAAATCATGGGCCCATCTTTTGACATCGTAACGCTTTAGCCTCTCTCGCATGCCCCTCATCCTGCGCGCCTGCTCCTTGACCGGCATATTGAGCGCGGCGTCAAGCGCGTCGGCCGCGCCCTCAAGATCGTTGGGGTTGATTATCATGGCCTCTCCGAGCTCCTTCGCAGTCCCCGCCATCTCACCCAATATAAGTACTCCGTCCTCGTTCGTCCTGGCCGCCACGTACTCCTTCGCTACGAGGTTCATTCCGTCTCTGAGCGGAGTGAGGAATAATACATCGGCAACGGAATAGAGCGCCGAAAGGTCCTTGAAGTCAAAAGAACGGTACATATACCAGATCGGAACCCATCCGATCTTTCCGTAACGGCCGTTAATGCTGCCGGTGAGGTTGTCTACCTCGTTCTTCAGCATCTTGTAATGCTCCACCTCCGTACGGGAGGGAACAGCAACGATGACGAAAATGACCTTTCCGTGATACTGCGGGTATTTCTTGAGGAATAAATCATAGGCATGGAGACGCTCCGGTATCCCCTTCGTATAATCGAGCCTGTCTATCGACAATATAACCTTGTACTCTTCCTTCACGACGCTTCTGAGCGTGGCTATCTTGTCCTTCACCTGAGGGTCTTCAGGGGCTTTGGAGAATTTTTCATAGTCGATCCCCATAGGAAACGTATCCACCCTCACGGCATGGTCCCCTAGCGTCAGCTGCCCCAGCGTATGCTCGTAGCCGAGCACGCGCCTCACACTCTCGAGAAAGTGACGGGCGTAATCGTAGGTATGAAATCCGATAAGGTCCGAGCCGAGAAGCCCTTTGAGTATCTCCCCGGACCATGGGATCAGTCTGAAAATCTCCGAAGATGGAAAAGGTATATGAAGGAAGAACCCGATTTTGGCTCCGGGAAGCTTTTTCCTGATTAATTCGGGTAGAAGCATGAGGTGATAGTCGTGTATCCATATTACATCGTCATTCCCCGCTACTTCCAGAACCGCTTTGGCGAATGTCTCGTTTACGTTTTTGTAACTATCCCAGAATTTCTTTTCGTAAATCGCGTACTGGACGAAATAGTGAAAAAGCGGCCATATTATCTCGTTGCAAAATCCGAGATAGTAGTTCTCTATGTCATACTTCGTCAGAAAAACGGGGTAATAATCCTTGGAGACAAGAATCTCCTTTAATTTCTTCGTATCCACCTTCGACTTGTAGCCCGAAAAAGTAATACCCGGCCAGCCTGTCCATATCATCTCCCCTTTCACATCGAGGGAGCTTATGCCCGTTACGAGCCCGCCTACGCTCGGCTCGAATTTGAATTTCCCTTTTGACCTTTTTACTGTTACGGGGAGTCGGTTGGAGACCAATATCAATTTGCCCATGGAGAAAAAATATACCATCTCACGTTTTCAAATAAACAATTATCCTTAACTCACTCTCACCATAGCCCTCTCAGTTGACTTCGGATTTTTAGGCTATAATATATGAACAGAAGATATGAGTAGATCACTGCACCTATTTTTCGCCGCCGCAATCTTTGTCTGTTACAGCGGGCTTTGCGGCGAGGCGGCCGCTTGGGATAACCCGGAATTTGCAGAAATGGAGACAGCCGGGTGCCATGAAATGGGGCACAAGAGCGAAAAAGCGGTAGACGGCGAGATCGGCCAAAAGCTTAATAACCCGGCAGCTGAGGCGGGCTCAAAGTGCTGCTGCCAAGATAGTCTCGTCAATGCGGCCTCACAGCTGCCCAAGCCAGACCTAATAGTCGTCGCCGAGATAGATTTTACATACCTGAATCAAAGACCTTTCCATTCGGGAACAACGGAAAGTCTCTCGCCGAGAGAGCACGACCCTCCGGACATACAGACCGTAAACTCAACATTTTTACTATAATTCTCTAACACCTTCCGATCCGGATGCTGCCTGAAGGAATAGTTGCGGGCGGAGCCGGATTCCTGCGTTTTTAACTAACCTCAATCAGACAATTTTAACGGGGATTTACCCTCTGAAACGGAGGCAGTTTTATGAGAATAATAATATGCGCTTTCTTATTTATGATAATGCTCACGGGCGGTTCGAGAGCGGGGGAAATCATCACACTGGATTCCCTGATCGATGAGGCTCTCACAAACAATCCGGAAATAAAAGCGGCGAAAGCCGCGTGGGAGGCTTCAAAGAGGCGCCCGACACAGGAAGGGACCCTTCCTGACCCCGAGATAGGTCTCAGGTGGCAGAACGTTACATTCGACCGGATAACGCTCGACGAGATCCCGATGAGTATGCTGAGGTTCTCTTTCTCTCAGGAAATACCGTTTCCCGGAAAGCTTTCCTCAAAGGAGGACATTGCGGAGAGAGAATCGGAAGCCGAAGGGGAATCGTACCGGGCGACAGAGAGAAAGGTAATCGCCGATCTCAAGACGGCATATTACGACTGGTATCTGGCGCAGAAGGCCATAGAGATAACCAAAAGGAGCACAAAAGTACTCCAAAAGTTCACCAAAATCGCGGAAGTGAAATACGAAGTGGGAAAGGGCATACAACAGGACGTTCTTAAGGCCCAAGTTGAAAACGCGAAATTTCTGGAGCAGCTTGAAGTATTAATTCAGAGGAAAAAGATCATAGAGGCGAGGATCAGGAGCTTATTGAACCGACCCGCGGACTCGGCGCTCGGCGAGCCCGGGGATATAGAAATGACCCCGCTCACTCTCAGCACTCAAGAGATCGACGAATTGACCGAAGACAACGCGCCTCTCCTTGCCGTGAGAGAAAAATTGATCGAGAGGGAGGAAGAAGCCCTAAAGCTTGCCAGAAAAGAGCTTTACCCCGACTTCTTCGTGGGAGCGTCGCCGGGGATTATGGGCAAGGAAGGTAATGGTATACAGGGAGTGTGGGAGGTGGAGCTCGGGCTCAGAGTGCCGCTTTATTTCTGGAGGAAGCAGAAGCCCGGAATTGAGGAAGCGGCCCTTGAGCTTGAGGGAGCAAAGGATGAATACGTCTCGGCTAACCAGACGCTTACGTTCAAGGTGAAGGAGAGCTACCTGCAGGCGCAGACGGCGGAGAATCTGATGAGGCTCTACAAAAACGGGATAATCCCGCAGTCTAGGCTCTCTCTTGAGTCGGCGGTCTCGGGATATCAGGTGGGATCGGTCGATTTCCTCACCCTTCTGGACAACCTCGTAACCCTTTTCAGCTTCGAGCTCGAATACGAGAGACAGCTCACGGAGTACCAGAAGGCGCTTGCCAGGATCGAGGAATACTCCGGAATTGATCTAAACGCCGGAGTGAATCAGCAAAAGGAGGGCGTGCAATGAAAAACCATACGGCAATAAGGACCACATTCATATTGATTGTAGTAGTCCTGATAGCGTTGGGCGTATACAGGTTCGGATATCTGATTCCGGGATTGAAACAGATACCGTTCTTCTCCTCGGGGCACCAGCATGAATTGAGGCCCGTGCTCGGCGAGGACGGGGAGATCGAATACTGGACGTGCGCCATGCACCCTTCGGTAAAGATGAAGGAGCCCGGAAACTGCCCGATCTGCGGCATGGGGTTAACGCCTGTAAAAAAACAGACCGCTATGAGCGACGGACAGGGGGACGGTCCACCCGATGAAGATCCCCCCGGCAACGAAGACATGGCCGAGATGCAAGGCCACGACCACGGGGCACACGCTCCCACGCCGCGCAGGGATGGTACCGGCACACAGCCGAAATCCGAATTCACTGTGAGTCCTCAAAGACAGCAGATGATAGGCGTAAAGACCGAGCCCGTTGCGATGAGAAATATGGACAAAACCCTCAGAACCGTGGGGATGGTCAAGCTCGACGAGACCAGGATCGAGCACGTACACACAAAATTCAGCGGATGGATAGACGAGGTGTACGTCGATTACACTGGGGAGCACGTTTCAAAGGGACAGCCGCTGTTCTCGATATACAGCCCCGAGCTTGTATCCACTCAGGAAGAGTATCTTCTGGCGCTCCGCTCGAAGGACATTCTGTCCGACAGCGGTTACCCGGATATTTCAAGAGGCGCCAACTCTTTGCTGGAGGCTACAAAGAGACGATTACGGCTCTGGGACGTATCCGACGCCCAGATAAGCGAGATAGCGGAGACGGGAAAGGTGAAGGACAGCGTCGTGATTTATTCGCCCGTGTCGGGCCATGTGATGGAAAAAAACGCTTTCGAGAATAAATACGTCGAGCCCGGAACCGAAATATACATGATAGCGGATCATTCGAGGGTTTGGGTCGACGTGGATATATACGAGAACGAGATACCGCTCATAAAAAAAGGCGACAAAGCCGTGATGACTCTTGAGTCTTACCCCGGCGAGGAAATTCCAGGAGAGGTGACCTTCATAATGCCTCACATGAACAGCAAGACCAGGACCGTGAAGGTCAGGCTCGAATTCCCCAACCCGGAGCTGAGGTTACTTCCTGAAATGTACGGCGACGTGAAATTCGATATACCCCTCGGCAAGAAGCTCTCGGTGCCGGAATCAGCCGTGCTCCGAACCGGAAAACAGGACGTCGTGTTCGTGGACAAGGGCGGGGGAGTGATGCAGATAAGAAAAGTGGAGCTTGGCGCAAAAGCCGACGGCTATTACGAAGTTCTGGGAGGGCTCAAAGATGGGGAGAAGGTGGTGACAAGAGCTAATTTCCTTATCGACTCCGAGAGCAAGATACAGGCAGCGGTAGCCGCGTGGGAAGAGGATTCAGAGACCGGAGCCGCGGAGCAGGATACCGATACGGAGCAACCGGAATAGGAGAGCCAGAGAAAGCATCTGATTAAGCCGCTGTCTCACGACATTTATGGAGATATAGGATGATAGATAAAGTCATAGAATACTCGGCCAGGAATACGTTCTTCACTGTAACCCTGATTGCGTTCCTCGCGCTCTGGGGCTACTGGGCTATGAGAAACACCCCGGTGGACGCGATACCGGACCTGTCCGACGTACAGGTGATCGTATATACGGACTGGGAAGGCAGGAGCCCGGACCTGATAGAGGACCAGATTACATACCCCATCGTCACTACGATGATAGCGGCCCCCAAAGTCAAGTTCGTGAGGGGCCAGTCGATGTTCGGAACATCATTCGTCTACATCATTTTCGAGGACGGTACGGACATGTACTGGGCGAGGAGCCGCGTGCTCGAATATCTCAACGAAGTGAGGGGCAAGCTGCCCGAGGGTGTGAGCCCTACCCTCGGCCCCGACGCGACCGGCGTCGGGTGGGTATACCAGTACGCGCTCGTGGACGAGTCGGGGAATAACGACCTGGCCGAGCTGAGGTCGTTTCAGGACTGGTACCTCCGTTATTGGCTCGAATCCGTCCCCGGGGTCGCCGAGGTGGCGAGCGTGGGCGGATTCGTAAAACAGTACCAGGTGGAGATAGATCCGAATAAGCTTTCGGCGTTCGGTATAACCGTGGACCAGGTCATTGACGCAGTGAGGAAGGGGAATAACGACGTGGGGGGCAGAGTCGTAGAGTTCGCGGCCACGGAATACTTCGTAAGGGGAAAAGGATACGTAGAGTCGACGGAAGATATAGAGAAGAT